>ENA-ORXR01000064-ORXR01000064.1-marine-metagenome-genome-assembly--contig:-NODE-64-length-155970-cov-10.770477_pt1 | contig 155970 bp, 107 predicted proteins | sample MGYA00237866_ERZ511479 | MGnify/ENA metagenome assembly ERZ511479 | reverse complement strand
GTCGGAAATCATAGATTCTAAATGTATCTATGATAAAGAAGGAACCGTACCACTGAGTACGGGTGGGCAGTAAGGCCAGCACGGCGAGTGCAAGTAAGCTTTGCATCTATAGAAAATGTGTTTATGCTTTACTTCTGAATACCCCCACGTATAATTGAGCAATTATAAGTGAGCATTCACTAAGCTGACCAATGCGTCTAAGCGCTCTAATACTAAAAATTTAGGATCTCTCATCCCTGTGCATATGTCGACGCCAGCGGGACGGACTGTAGAGATAGCCTCAGCCGCATTCTCCACAGTTAAGCCACCTGCAAGTATGATCGGTGTTTCGAGTGTCTTGACTATGTCTGCACTAATGGTCCAGTCATGAACTAAGCCCGTCCCACCAAGGGCCTTAGGATTACCCTGTTGTTTTCCAGAATCAAGAAGGATATAGTCAACCAGAGATTCTACTGAGATGGCCTTAGCGACGTCTTCAGGACCAGTCACGTGGATGACTTGGAGTATTTTTATGTTCGGAAGCAGCTTCCTTACACCAGCTAAGACTTGCGGACTGACTTCGTCAACGATCTGTATTGCTTGAGCCCCTGTATAGTTGACGTGATCCACTAATTCTGAAACGGTCGTCCGTGAGCTGAGGAGCACTGAGAGGGTCTTTGACTGTGGTAGCTGTGAGATGATCTGACGTATCTGTTCATCCTTTAATAGCCTGAAGCCTGTTGGCATGGCGGATACGAATCCAATCATATGAACCTGCCGCTCGATACAGCTGATAGCTTCCTGACTGCTCTGTATACAACACACCTTCAAAAACATATTACATAATTATTGTACATGTACTAGGCTGTTTATCTGTTTGGTATAATTATTGTAAAAATGTAATAAGTAATTATTTAATTAACCATTATAGCATTTTGATGAACAATCCAGAAATCCATGACTTCGAGCTAATGCCAGTAGAAGCGAACAGTCATCTGAAGAAATTTCTACTCTTCACCATATCTATTCTTACACTGCTATTACAACTATATGTTGTCGCCTATGCATTCATTGGCGCTAATCCTAATTTATCGGCGCAGGATATTTCTTCTCAGGATTCAATCATGTCCGACAGCTGTGCGATTATCTGGCCGCAAGATAATATCATCTATTGTATCGAAAGCATCGATCCGCTGATGACGCAGAGAATCGGCCTACCGACGATTGAAAACTGTGCAGAATCCCTCTCCATAGACTATATAGATGATATCACATTAGCTTCAGATTGTGCAGAGATCCGGGCAACGATCGAGCGCGCTTGGACGGTAGAGCTCAATGGTCTTTCTGAGACATACACCCAGTCTATCCAAGTGAGCAGTATCACCATGGACGCCATATCATTTCCAGATGATATTACCTTAGAGGATCCCTTAGCTTGTAATCGAGTACAAGAGACCATTGACGATATAGAAAATACCAGCCTATCAGAGACTTCAGTCCTGCACCCAAATAATTTAGGTCGGCCAGAGTTGCAAGGCATTGAATTAGTCGCTGGGCTGGATGCCCTGTGTGACTTTGCTATCGGATTTGAAGATCGTGTATTAGAGATTTGTGCTCATTCCTTTCAGATATTCAGGACTTGGGAAATTAATGATCTCTGCTCTACACTACCAAATGGTATTAAGACGATTAGCCACACCCAGCTGATTTCGATCAGCGATAATCGAGGTCCAGAGGTGGTAGCTGACTTTATGGAGGCCACCATCTCAGTTGATGAAGGATCATGTGTGTCTAATGCTGCGCTTCCGCTACCAATATATATGAAAGATGCTTGCAGCTCATCAAAATTTGAAGTCATCATAGACCGAGGTGCGAGCTTAGAGGTTATGGGTACTGCCGATGACTCATTGAGCATACACGCCGTAGATATGCCTATAGGTAGCTACAATGTAGAATATATTTTCACTGATGAGTGTAATAATAGAACCGAACACACATTCACCTTATTAGTGAAAGATCAGAAAGCGCCCGTGCCAGAGTGTGCGGACGCTTTTACCGTCACGATAGACCAGGAGTCGGGTATAGCTACCAGCACCGTAGCTGATATAAATCGCACAGCTACTGCGGACAATTGTGGTCGATATATCGCCAATGTCATCAGGGGTAAAGACTATAATGCAGGTGTGGTGACCTTCAATGATGGTTCACAATTTGAGATTAATGGCATGCCCGGATACAATGCTTACACCAATTGCATGGCCGACGGTATAGCCTTGGATTCAGTCACGGATCGGCAGGGAGACCTCATCTGGGTGAAGGAGTATCCTTATGTGATGCCTACATCTACGGTTAGTTTCTGTTGTGAGGATGTAGGCACACAGTCGCTCGTCTTGATACTGATGGATGAGCACGGGAATGCGGGCACCTGTCAGACCACTGTCACCATCGAGGAGGAAATCACAAGAGAGCTGGCCTGCGAATCATACGAAGTGACCTGCCAGCAGGATGTATATGCTCAGACAAGAGAGCCTTTATTAGAGGCCAGTGCCTGCGGAGACACACCGAGATTAAGCTACATTGATGACGAATCAGGAATCACGACTTGTGGTGCCGGGCAGATGATCAGACTCTGGTATGTAGATGGAAACAATGACAGAAATATAGATTCTACAGAGCTACAGTGCAGCCAGATCATATCCATATCTGATGAGGCCAGTTTTGATCCATACAGCATCAAGTGGCCTGTGCATTACGATGGCCGAGTCGTCACTGGCATGACTATCACCTGCGGCGAGGATGGTGCTATATCAGAGATTTTAGGTGCTGAGGTCTCGCATCATGCAGGTTCAGCTTGCGCGTATAACTCAGTGGCTGATGAACCTACGTGGTGTATTCCAGCATGTCAGTTAGTGTCAGCTACAGTTGTAGAGGATGAACTCACTTTATCGACTGGCTGTATGGCTGTGGTAAGAAGGCATACGGTCATCGACTGGTGTACATGGCAGGATAATGGCTCTGTAAGAGATGATGCGGACAGCCAGATTAATGACAACTTCGTAGCTATAGAAGATATAAGAACCGACTCCTGTGCGAGCTGTGGAGATCAGGATGGTGATCCTCAGGTATATTATCGCTACGCTGCGGCGGCCATCGCGTCAGATGGATACTATACTTATGATCAAATTATAGAGATTACTGATGACTCAGCACCGGTGATTTCCGTGAGTCCTACCTTGCAAATATCATGTATCTCCGATGTCTTGTTGACAGCGACGGCTGCTGATCTATGTGCTGGACAGGAGACTGACCCATCAGATCTCAGCTGGCAGGTAGAGGTAGTAGATGCTGATGGTCACGTAGTCACTATGAAAGATGGTGGTGAATTAATTATGGCAACAGGAGCCACAGCATCTATCGGTAGCGAATCCCAATCCTTGGGTCACAACTATCAGATAAATTGGACAGTGTCTGACCGATGCGGCAATTCTGATACGAAGTCAACATTGGTAAATTTCACAGATCAGACAGCACCAGTGGTCAGTTGCTATGACGAAGCTATTGAAATAGATATACAAGGCTCAGAGGTAACAGTGCTCGATCTTAGCGATCTCATGGTATCAGCGGTGGACGACTGCAGCACAGAGATAGATTATATCATTACCAACATAGACGAAAAGCCTTACTTACCAGAAGTAGAAAATATTGAGGATTACAAGCAGCTTACAATAGACTGCGCACTAGCAGGAGAATCATTACTAAGAGAACTTTGGCTATGGGATGCTGCTGGCAATCTGGCAAGTTGTGAAGTACGTATAAATGTATCTGGTACCTGCGAGGCCACTGCATCTCTGACAACTAATACTATAGCAGGAGCTGTATATACTGACCAGAATGAGATGATGTCTGGTGCCACCGTACACATAGGATCTATGGACGGCTTACTCGAATATCCCCAGCAGCGAATCTCAGGAGATTCAGGACTATTCGCTTTTCCAGATAACCCAGCAGCTCACAGCTATATGCTCTCAGCGAATAAAACAGATAGATATAAAAATGGAGTTAGCACCATTGATATTGTATTGGTACAAAAGCATATCCTCGGAATAGCACAACTGATTAGTCCATACCAGATTATTGCAGCTGATGTTAATGGTGACCACCAGATCACCAGCTTGGATTTGATCGCCATGCGTAAGCTCGTCTTGAATCAGATCTCTCAGTTCGATACTGGAAAGAGCTGGATTTTCATTGATAAGAAGCAAGAGTTTCCTAACGTATTTAGTCCTTGGCCTCTTAAAGAGCAAATCGAAGTGATGAATCTATCTGAGGATAAAATGGATCAAGAATTTATGGCTGTGAAAGTAGGTGATGTGAATCAGGATGCTCAAGTAAACGGTCTGGCAAGAGCCGAGATTAGAACAGAAGGAATGCTCTCATTTATTGTGAAAGACACCTTCATCCATGAGGGGCAGGAGTTAGAGATTCCTGTCAAGGCGGAGAATTTTATCCGCATCTATGGTTATCAGTTTACCCTGGACCATCCGGGTCTAGAAGTGATGGAGGTCAATTCTTCTTCTGTGTCGTTCCAAGAGTCATTTATCAAGCAGCACGAGGGTATGAGTATCGTCTCGTGGAATGATATCCAGAGCATCAGCTCGAATGATGTCCTCTTCACGCTAAAAGTTAAAGCGTCTAAGTCACAATTACTTAGTCATTCATTACGCATCAACTCAGAAATGCTCAAAGCAGAAGCCTACCAAGGTGACAGGTTGAATTTATTAGATGTTGCACTTAACTTTGAAACTGATCACCGCGACTTTGAGGTGCTTCAGAACAAGCCTAACCCATTTCGCGATGTTACTCGGATACCATTCTCGATACCTGTAGACGGGCAAGTGACACTGAGGGTCTTCGATGCATCTGGAAAGCTGGTCATGAATCAAACGGCTCAGTATGACAATGGGTACCATGAAATAGAGATTAATGCCAGTGAATTACACGGCGTCTACCATTATCAACTGATCAATGGTTATCAATCAATAACTAAAAAAATGATCGTTTTGAATTAAAAATTGGTACAACACAGCGAAGGTGATGACTACCGCCAATCGTATATGTAGGTCATTTGTAAATTAATTGTTACTAAATTCTTAGCTAAAGGTTATGGCTAAATGAAGCGTAAATTACTGATATTCAGTTATTTACGCTTTTTTTATGAAATAGTGCTTATGCTTAATGCGAAGAATGTGTAGTATATTAGTAGAGTAGTTGTAGTGTATTTGTATACTTTTTGCTATCTTTGATGACCCGCTTAATTTAAAGTCAAATTTTATGAAAGATTTTAGCACAGTTTTAGAGCACTCTATCCCACTCATACAGGTCTTGGCTATATTTATCTTGCTCTTCCTATTCTTAATCAACGGAACTTTCGGATAGACCTTTCATCTGTTCACGTTTATACTAATTCATAGCCTAAATATTTCATCTCAGCCTCTCGATCCCCTATATTTAATATTCCAAATCATTGTCATATGACCCTGAGATATTGGCTATGCTTAGCTTTCGCAAATCTTCTGATTCATAGTTCATGTAGTCATGACCATAAGCCTCCATCTGAAGAGCTTCAAAAGGCATATCATATTCAACAGTCTGCTTTGAAAAGTAATCAAGATCTCGACGAGCAGATTACATCTCTGGCCGCTGAAGTCACGGTGCCACAAGCTTTACTTGATCGCAAGACTCAGTGGCTCCAAGACATGATCGAGATACCTGATATGGCTCATGATCATGCTAACTGTAGTCATGATCATAAGCGGGCTACCATCAGTCTATCAGACAAAGATATGATCGCCGTACAGCAAGCATGGTCAGACACTATCGCGCGGATCAAACGCGACTTCCAAGACTTGATTACGCCTACTGATCCAGCCATAGTAAAAGAAGATTAGCATTTGTCTGTGTATTGATCAATCTGAGGGCTTGTAGATTATACTCGTAGGATACTCTATTGACCTAGAACCTGCCTCATCTTGCATCTACGCTTCTCCGTCTTGCTATTCAATTAGAGATAGATTTTTTTATTCTGACTGGTTCATTCAGGATAAAATAAATTGATTTAATACTGCAGCCATTAGTCATGGTACTCTAAGATTACTGAATAGTCTAAACACGAACGCCTAAAATACTATTAAGATATAGGAAGCTTGAAAAAGTGACTGCTAACTACGGACCATCGATCAGCCTCGTGATAAAAATGGCATGGAGGCCTTATATATTAAGTTGTCTACTATTTTTCTCTACAAAGAAAATTTTAGTTTAATCTTTAGGGATTAAATGAGGTCTAAATGCTAAATGATAATCATGATTCGATTCCTTATGTTTTGCCTGCTCATATTATCAACTGAAGCAATCGCACAATCTAATGAATACAAAATAGTAGGTCAGGTGGTTGAGGCCGAGAGCAAGCAGTCCATTGGCTATGCGACCGTAGCAGCGATAAATGCTAACACCACTCAAATGATAGGCGGAACTACGACTGATGATAATGGCCGATTCAGCATTAGAGTCTCGAGCCAAGATGTGTTTATTGAGGTAAGTTTTATTGGATTTAACACAGTCAAAAGAGCTAATTTAGACTTTGTCGGTAGTGTGGCAGACCTCGGCACTATTCAAATAGGAGAAGACGCTCAGACCTTAGAAGAGGTCGTCGTAACTGCTGAGAAGTCTACGACAGAATTTAAGCTGGATAAGCGAGTTTTTAATGTTGGGACAGATCTAAGCACTACGGGTGCTAGTGCCTTAGAGGTGCTGAATAATGTACCCTCGGTCAATGTCGATATCGAAGGGCAGGTCACGCTCAGAGGGTCTGGTGGCGTGCAGATGCTTATTAATGGTAAACCATCCGTGATAGCAGCAGAGGCAGGTAATGCACTAGGTACCATTACTGCCGATATGATAGATCGCGTAGAGGTAATCACTAATCCATCTGCCAAATATGAAGCTGAGGGGACATCTGGCATCATTAATATTGTCCTGAAAAAGGATGAAAAACGCGGACTGAATGGGTCGCTCTCTCTTAATACAGGCATACCAGATAATCATAGTGTGGGGCTTAGCCTCAATCGTCGTACAGACAAATTTAATCTATTCACTCAGCTGGGAGTTGGCTATAGAGAGTTGCCTAGTGATAATGAAAATACCAATAAAGATCTCATCAGTGGTACAAATTTATTCAGTACAGGCAGAGAGTTTAGAAATGAAACTTTCTACAATATCATCTTAGGGACGGACTACTATATTAATCCGCAGAATATCATAACCCTATCAGGTAGTTTCGCATATGAAGTAGAAGATCAACCTTCGGAGACATCGTTCGTATTCTCGTCTGATGGCAGCCCGCAGTCAGCATGGACGAGGACCGAAGAGACTTCTGCGACTAATCCGAAGCTGCAATATGAGCTACAGTATAAGAGGGGCTTTACTGATGATGAGGACCACCAGTTGCTCTTCAGTGCGATAGGTAATTATTTCGGTAAGGATCAGTCTTCACAATTCACCAATGTATTCACCATGGGGGTACCTAATCAAAATGACCAAATAACGCAGACGGCTTTTGAAGAAGGTAAGTTTACTTTTAATCTGGATTACACCAAGCCATATAGTGAAGAGTGGACGTTAGAGACTGGCGCTCAGTACCTGATCAATAATGTCAGTAATGATTTCGCTGTGAGTAATGAAGAGGGTGGAGAGTTTGTAGCCGATCCGAATCTGACTAACTTATTTGAATACAATCAGAAGGTATTTGGCATATATGGTACTGGAGCATTTGAGAGCGACATCTGGGGTATTAAGCTTGGCTTACGGGTAGAAAATACAGAGTTATCCACTCTACTAGTCAATACGAACGAAGAAAATAACCAGAAATTCACTAATCTTTTTCCATCTGCACATACCTCATTTAAGTTGACGAAGGCTATATCGCTTCAGGCTGGCTATTCTCGTAGAATATACCGGCCGCGACTTTGGGATCTCAACCCCTTTTTCAATATCAGAAACAACTTTAGCATCCGTGTGGGTAATCCTGGTCTGCTGCCAGAATATACAGATAGTTATGAAGCAGGCAGCATCTTTATCTGGGACTTAGTCACTTTAAATGTGAATGTATACCACAGATATACCACTAACAAAATTGAGCGAGTCTCCACATTTGAAAACAGTGTCAGTATATTCAGACCAGAGAACATTGGAATAAATAGAGCGACTGGAGTGGAGGCTAATTTCAAATATTCTCCCATGAAAAAACTGACTATTAATGGTGATGCGAATTATAATATATTTAAACGTCGAGGCATGTTCAGTGATCAGCTCTTTGATTTCTCTGCTGATCAATGGTCAGGTAAGTTGATGACGAAGTATAAGCTATCAAAAGCTATGGATGTAGAGCTTACCACAAGACACGAATCGAGGGAGCAGACAGTGCAAGGGATCATCGCCGCTAATACTTTCTTAGACTTTGGACTGAGGTATAAAGTTATGAAGGGGCAGGGCGTCTTCAATATGAGCGTCAGAGACATATTCGCATCACGAGTCAGACGGAGCACGGTAGATCAGCCAGACTTCTTTATCCTTCGGAGGGGTCAGCGAGGTCGTTTCATCACTTTTGGCTTTAGCTATGGATTTGGTAAGGGAGAGGCTATGACATATTCTGGTAGTCGCAGGAGGTAGTGTCTACACAAATTTACTTAATGAATCTACGCTACCACAGGATAGCGGAAGGGTACAGTAGTATCTGAGTAGGCCATTCAGAAATAAACGTCACTAAATATAATGTCTCATCAAAATCGAGACGTCCAGCGCGCTTCGATCCCTTTAAAATCCAAAATCTCATAGCACACGCCTGCGTTGCAAGCAGGGCCGCCTCTCCGCTCACCACCAAAGATCAAGATGGTATTCTTTTGATTTATCTTGAACCGCATATTGATGCCAGGGTAGAAGCGATTGGTCTTATTCTCTTCTATCAGGAATGGATCAGTGGTATACTCTAGCTGCAGGCTTAGATTTATCTGAGAGTTATAATTAAGTCCAATTGCGTAGTAAGTATTGGTTACATTATGACGATCTCTTGAGAATATTTGGTATTCTATCTCCGGTTGAAGTCTTAGTTTTTGATTGATCTTCACATCAGTATATAGTCCTCCAGATATTCTATCTTCCTCCCCTTTTAACGGATCAATGCTGTAATCTAAAAAGGCTTTAAACTCGATGGCCGTCGCAATCTGACTGGAGAGCTCTAAAAAGAATTGCCTAAAAATAAAGTCATTTCTGCCAAATGAATTCCGTGCTAAGGCATGGTTAAAATTAAGCACTGAGCCATTGGCGAAGCTATAGAAAAGGTCGACCTGATACCCGTCCTCTGAGAGCGGATTAGAGACGTGGGTGCTGCGATTCAGGGTGCGGTAAGTTTGCTGTTTGATGGCTTGAGGTGGCTCGTTGACCCCCGATCCTAATATAATGTTTTGATAATTCTTATATTCTAAACTGTAACTCAGTGCGCCAGTAAAGCCGTTAAGCGTGGCGTAGATACCGAATTGATCACGCTGGGTGATGCCTTGAGAATACTCTATGTAATAATTCAGATTACCAAAGAGAGGACCATTGAGGGAGGTGCTGATAAAATTGCGATCAGCTCTATCCTTTGTAAAGTTAAACAGGACTAAACCGACTTTGTGTTTTTTGAAATAATTATAATCCGCTGATAAACTATTGAATCTATCTGAACGTCTTTCTGTTCGATCAAAAATAGGGGGCAGTAAATTATTTAATACATCTCCACGCATTAGCTGTACTGAGAATTTCTTAGTGCGGTACTTCACAGCTCCACCTAATATATCTCTTTGGAAATAACTACGGGATCGAAAGCCAAGATCCTCTAAAATGGCCCCTCTGATTTCGAATGATCTTAAAAGTGTGCCTCGTCCTAAAGTCTCGTACATGTTACCCAGCTTAATGTCCCAATGCTTGGTGATGTACTGGAGGCTTAGCTGAGATAGGGTGATGTAATTGCGATCAGAATATTCAGTATAGTACTGCTCTATGGTGATAGAAGCCCTGAGTGGTCCGTACTGATAGCTGAGTATTGACCGATCATATAGTGAGGGGAAGGGCTCCGCTGACTCATTAGGCAATTTACCTAGCTGTACCTCTAAGAGGTTAGAGCCCCTGAATTGTGCTGATGCATTAGTGCTGAGTAGTAAGCCTGAAAGTAAGAAGAAGCACAGTCGGAGTGGTTGTCTCATTTTAATAGGGCCACGATCTCTTCCTCAATCTTACGCTCATCTCCCGAAACGAATCCTTCATGTACGTAGACTATATTCTGCTCGTCATCTAAGATTATCAAAGTCGGAAATGCTTGAAATTGATAGGTATTCATCACTTCACAGTCGATATCTTTTAAGATAGGGTAGTCTATGCGTAAAGATTGAGAGACCATATTCACCTTCGATATACTACGTGGGCCATCGCAGCTGATGCCGATCATGTTAAGCCCCTGGTCTTTATAGTTATGATAGATATCATTAAGTTTAGGCATAGCCTTAGTACAGGGTTTACACCATGTGGCCCAAAAATCTATGACAGTAAGCTTGCCGCCTTTTAATTCATCCAGACTGACTAATGCATTATCCGTATTTTCTAAGGAGAAGTCAGTGACATGCTGAGCTGTTAAGGAATATTGAGTGGTACATATACTCATTATGATAAGACCTATCAAAGATAATGTATGCGTGATTCCTTTCATTTAAGTATAAGTTTTGGACTTACCAATTTCTAATATAACGCTTATCTTAATCAACGACACTGCCCATATATGGTTACTTTAGTGAGTCAATTCATGAGGACCTATCCACTGTAAAACATTATGCAGTAGAGCTACTCTTACATATCATCAATAAGGTTAAGACACCCTGAGCTATGTAGTGCTCCAAGTAATGAGGTAGTTAGTCAACTAAACCTTTTGCCAGATCAATGACATCATCTAAATTATTAGCTGCTATACTATTCCCTTTGTAAGCAATTTTTCCATTCTTATTGACAATTAGAAGTCTGTCATAAGTGGTGCCAAATTCTTTAGCTACATCACTTCCCATGAGGCCGAGGGGAAAGCTGACGCCTGTCTTAGATTGAAAACTTTCGACTGAGGCTGCATTACCATCCCATTGATCTATTCCTACTATGGCATAGTCAGAATTTCCAGAGAAGTCCTGATTAAGCTTTTCCTCTACGTCTGGACCTACTCCGATGCATGGAGGGCAGCTATTTCCAAAAAAGAACACCACTAATACTTTTCCGTCATACGTAGATGAATTGAGATCCATACCATCAAATGTTTTAAGGCTAAAAGCTGGTGCATCTGCTAAGTCGCTGTCATCTTCCTCCTCTATCTTCTCGACTTCGGTATCGATCATAGGTGCCTCAACTTCGGCTTCCTCATCACTGGAACATGCTGTAAAAGAAATAGAAAATCCTAGAATTAGGGCAAATAGTAAGTATTTCATCGGCTTATTGTTTTTCAATTTAAGTATTTATGGTCAATGCTATTATCGATCCAATTGTTCATTTCCATTAGCTAACGCTAAAATAAACATTCGGGATGTTTCTCTGACTACTTTTTAATTCACTTAGTAAGGTGTATGACAATTATAGTTAAAATGGATACTTGCTTTGATTAGTTTCCGCAGATAATTGGTACAACACATCAATTCAGCTTCGCTAAGATTCGATCATTAGCTAAATTACCCAAGCTGCCGAGATGAGTATGTTTTAGGTCCCTATCAGGCGCGAAGCTCTCGTCGGCTATTTGTTCCTTCACTGTTAAATAGGCATCGCGGAATGTTGCTCCACCCTGAACTAGGCGATTTACCTCCTCTACTGAATAGAGGTATATGTATTTATCATCCACGAGAAGATCCTGCTGAGGGCTAATGTGTGGCACACAATGCAGGGTGATCTCCAATATATCAATGATCTGATGAATAGCAGGAAAGAGCACCTCCTTCAGCTGCTGAAAGTCTCGATGGTATCCTGAGATTAGGTTATGCGTGATCATCATGATCTGTGTAGGCAATGCCATGAGCTGACTGGATTTGGCCCTAATCAGCTCGAATACATCTGGATTCTTCTTGTGTGGCATAATAGAAGATCCAGTAGTCAGTTCCGTCGGCAACTTAATAAATCCATGATTTTGACCGCAGTATAAACAGACATCCATGGCAAATTTATTTAATGTATAACTAATTGATGATAAGCTATTTGACAGGATTAATTCTGTTTTTCCCCTGGTAAATTGAGCGTACATTGAGTTATAGCATAGATCATCAAAGCCCAGTAATTTAGTTGTTTCCTCTCTGTCCAAAGGAAAAGAATTGCCGTATCCTGCGGCTGATCCTAATGGATTCTGGTTAATAATCTTACGGATGTCTCTCAAGGATCGGATATCATCCACGATGGCCTCTGCAAAACTACCGTACCACATACCAAATGAAGAGACCATGCCGACCTGCATGTGAGTGTAGCCTGGCATCAGGTATTGTTCATAAGTATTGCTCTGCTCTACATAAACCTTTGCCAGTGCTTCCATCAAGGAAAGTATTTGGTCTATTTTATCTCGATAAAACAGCTTGAGATCGAGGAGAACCTGGTCATTGCGTGATCTGCCAGCATGAATTTTTTTACCCACATCGCCCAACTTCTCCGTGAGAATAAATTCTACTTGAGAGTGGATATCTTCTACACCGTCATCTATGATGAAATTTCCAGCTCGGATGTCAATCTGAATGGCTTCCAGTGCCGCTGTTAGATTAGCCAATTCCTCTGCGGTGAGCATATCTATTTTGTGTAGCATTTTGGCATGAGCTATTGATCCTAAGATGTCGTAGCTAGCCAGCTCGAGATCTAAGATATTGTCTTGCCCAATGGTGAATCGCTCTATGAGCTGGTCTATGGAGGCGTCTTTTTGCCAAAGTTTCATATTGTCATTTTGTAATGTACTGCATAGATAAAGCTACACTCTCATATTTTCAGTCCATCTAATAATTCTTTATACGTGGAGATGCCCTGCTCTATTTCTTCTATTCTTATGTATTCATCCGCTTGGTGCGATCTGTGGCTGTCGCCTGGGCCAATCTTCAGGCTGGGACAAGTCAGAAAGACCTGATCTGACATAGTATTGGATCCATAGGCAGTCAGGCCCATAGACTTACCTCTTTGTACTAAGGCATGGTCTATAGCTATGGATGAGGGCTTAAGTCTCAGTGACCTTGGGCTCAGAGTAGATGAGCAATTGGCTTTCAGTATTTCTAAAAAATCTTCAAAACTATATTGATCGTTGACCCTACAATCTATCACAAATTTACATACATCAGGGACCACATTATGTTGGTAACCAGCCTCAATCTGGGTGACGGTCACCTTCACTTGATTAAGCCATTCACTCTGTCTCGCAAAGGTGTAATTTTCCAACCATTGGATATCCTTCATGGCGTGGTAGATAGCATTATTTCCGTGCTGATTAGCAGCGTGTCCTGCAATACCGGTAGCCTCCCCATCAATGACGATTAGCCCCTTCTCGGCTACTGCCATCTGACACTGAGTAGGCTCACCCACGATAGCGACATCTGGCTGAAGATCAAGCTCTCGCAGTGCCAGCTCTAATCCGCCTTTACCTGATATCTCTTCTTCTGCAGAAGCAATAAAAAATAGCTGGAAGGGTAAACCACCTGCCTGCTGATAGTGAATAAAGCAGTTCATCAGTGAGACCAGAGAAGCGCCCGCATCATTACTACCGAGTCCATAAAGTACTTCATCTTTTAGCTCAGCTCCGAACGGATCTTTCTTCCAGCCTTCTGATACTTTTACGGTGTCATGATGACTATTAAGCAAAACAATAGGTAGACCTGCAGCAGCTGGAGTGTGGGCGATGATGTTATTTCCGATTCTGATTGGCTCAGCTCCAAATGTTTTTAAAGCGGATAAAATAATTTCAGCGGTCTTGCCTTCATTCTTAGAGAAGGAGGGGGTCGAGATGAGTTGCTGTAGGATGGTGATGCTGTCGGATGTTTTCACTTATGTTTCTTTATGACTATACTCAAAATTAGTGCGTGGCTATCATCGTCACCACCGTGAAGACAATATGCTATTCTTATCATACGATCAGATAATAAACTGGGTCCCAGGATTAGCCTCATGTACGTGATTGATTCCACAAATATTGACCTGACTGGCTCCATGAGATAGTGCGTGAAATGCGTTCTCCACTTTGGGGATCATGCCACCCGCAAAGGTGGCATCCTGAATATAGGATTTGATATCTGCTGATCTAACAGTGTCCAGAATGGAGCTTGGATCGTGGAGATCCTTCAGCACACCGTTATACTCAAAACAATATTTTAATCTGACCTTAAAGTGTGCTGACATAGCTTGTGTAATTTTTGCAGCTATGGTGTCCGCATTTGTATTGAGCAGTTGACCTCGTCTGTCGTGCGTGATTGGACAGATCACAGGTGTGTAACTATCGCTCAATAGTCTGAGCAGTAGCTTGTCATTGATCTGATCGATGTCTCCTACGTATCCATAGTCTATTTCGGTAATTTCTCTCTTGTGTGATTGAATCAGATTACCATCTGCACCGCTGAGACCTATGGCTTGACAAGAATGAGCTTGCAGCTTGGAGACGATTGACTTATTGATCAGCCCAGCGTAGACCATGATAGCTACTCTCAGCGTTTCCTTGTCTGTAACGCGGCGACCATTGACCATTTTAGTTCTCAGTCCCAATATAGCTGATAGCTCAGTGGCTGCTCTACCTCCACCGTGTACTAATATCTTGGCTCCTTTAATGAGGCTAAAGGAATTAATAAAAGACTCTAATAGCTTATCGTCATTGATGATTTTACCACCGATTTTTATAATCTCTATAGCTTCCATTTATTAATTTGTTTAGTGTTTCTTTTTTAGATTTTTAAATGCATTTAGTTATCCGCATTAGACTGACCTATGCAGAGAATTCGCTCTATGCAGTCGTATTAATATTTACCTTAGTATATGGTATTAACTGCTCAGGAGTCATACCCTGCCAGTCATCGATATGGTGTTCCACTCCTGCGGCAATTAACTCCTCCTTATGATGGTTGCCCACACCCAGAAATTGAAGATCACTGTTCTGGGCTGTTTGCCAATCCCAGAGACCATCGCCACATGATAAGATGGAATGGTAGTGGGTCACATGATTTAGTTTCTTAGCAGCATCAATTGCAGCAGCGATTAGATCCTCTCTGGTACTCAATTCATTCGAGCCAATGACAATTGATGGTTTGAATCTAATCTCAGCATCTCTCAATTTCTTGATCGCTGGCAGAAACAGAGAGCCGGTAGCAAATGCCAGATCCCACCCATCATGATTCCAGAGAGCATTCACCAGTTCAGACGCTCCTGGCTTTCCAGCAATGATGGGCATTGATTCCAATTTACTCAAGATGAGTCTTTCACAAGCTTTCATGTCTGATGAGCTCAGCTTTTCATTAAATTGCCGCTCGAAGTTTACGCCCAAGACGTGTCTGTCTGTGATGTGTCGGTAAGATGCCCAGTCAGTATTAATATTATGTATACCCATTTCACGTAGGGCATATTCGAAGGCACTCAGGTGGTGATTCTCACTTTCGGTCATGGTACCATCTATGTCAAAAATGATCAAGTTCTTAGCCATGGTTAGGTTGCTTCAGTAGATTATAAATGACGGTTTTGGCAGCGTGTAGCCTATTACCTGCTTGCTGATAAATGAGCGCATTTGGTCCATTCATGACTCCATCCGTAACCACCACATTTCTTCGGACTGGCAGGCAGTGCATAAATTTTGCTTCATTGGTGACATTCATTTTTTTCTTATTGATCATCCAGTTTTGATCTTCTGTGAGGATCTGGCCATACTGCTGATAGGATGACCAGTTCTTAGTGTAGATAATATCAGCTCCCTCGAATGCCTTCATCTGATCATACTCAATGGTGGCATTTTGTGTGAATGATTCCTTTAACTCATAGCCTTGTGGATGAGTTACGGTGACATCGTGATTAGTTTTAGCCATCCACTGCAAAAAAGAATTGGACACCGCTTGTGGTAGTGCCTTGGGGTGTGGAGCCCAGCTCAATACGACTTTCAGTTTGGTCTGATTAGCTTTAGCCTCTTCAATGGTGATCAGATCTGTTAGTGATTGGAGTGGGTGATAGATAGATGATTCCATATTCACGACAGGCACTTCAGAGTGAGCCATAAATTCTTGCATCAGCTCATCACGATAATCTTCTTCTCTATCTGTAAGACCAGGGAATGATCTAATGGCTACGATGTCTACGTATTGGCTAATGACTTTAGCAGCATCTTTCACGTGTTCTGCTTTGTCCATATTCATAATGACGCCGGGCTCTATCTCCCACTTCCAACCTTCACCTGCATTCATGCAGATAGTGTGCATGCCCAGCTGCTGAGCTGCTAGTTGTGTGCTGAGTCTCGTCCGTAAGCTGGGATTGAAGAATAAAAGAAGCATACTCTTGCCCTCAGTATACTGTGGGTGTGGGATGCTATGTCGCTTCATAGCTAGCGCATCACTGATTAGGGCTCCTACGTTATCAACGCTATCAGCTGAGTAAAAATGTTTCATATTTCATATTTAGGATATACTGTCAATTAGCAAATGCCAAGTGTGATCATTTCACCTATTTGACTTATCATTTGTATAAAAGACGGAAGAAAGTATTTAGAGCTTAATTAAAATTCCCACCTGATAAAAACCGGGTTTGCGTATGTATTGTGTTCATTTAGAATTAAAAATCATAGGTTTCTAAAAATTAATTTCTGTTATACTGGCGCGTAAAGAGTCAATAAAATGATCTGCCTGGGCTCTATTAATTATGAGCGGAGGTAGAAGTCTCATGACATTTTTATCTGAGGAGCTACCAGTGAATATCTTGTGCTTATAGAGCATATGGCTGCGCAGTTCGGCTACGGCTTTATCAAATTGAAGGCCAATCATTAAGCCCCTGCCGCGCACCTCACTGATTCTATCCATGACTTCTAACTGCTTCATAATATATTCGCCCATACCTGCAGCATGAGTCTGTAAGCCTTCTTCAATAATGACTTCTAATACGGCAGAGCCAGCAGCGCAAGCTAAGTGACTGCCTCCAAAGGTAGATCCGAGCATACCTTTCCAAGCTGGAATTTTACCACTATTGATGAGCACTCCTCCTATAGGAAAGCCATTACCCATACCCTTAGCCATGGATATGACATCTGGTCTGATGCCACTCCGCTGAAAAGAGAAAAAGTCTCCAGAGCGCGCATATCCAGCTTGCACTTCATCAGCTATGAAGACAGTATCCGTCTTTTCACAGGCTATCATGATTCGATTCAGGTAGTCATCAGGGACTTCATGGATGCCACCGATACCTTGAATAGCTTCGATGATAACAGCGCAGTACTCTTCAGTCATAATATCCTGATGCATGGACTCTTCATCGGTTATGTGATGATACTTCACATCAAATCCTTTATTGATAGGAGCTATGATTTTTTGGCTATCAGTACTATTCACCGCTGCTGAGGTGCGCCCATGAAATCCCTTTTTTAAGGAGAGAACTTTGGTTCTACCGTTATGAAAGGAAGCCAATTTTAGCGCGTTTTCATTAGCTTCTGCACCTGAGTTACAAAAGAATAAATCGTAATTATTCAGACCGCTGGCCTGATGCAGCAGCTTACAGAAATCTTGTTGTAATGAATTCTTGACGCTATTAGAATAAAAGACCATTTTATCTATCTGATCTTTCATACGCTTGACATAGTGGGGGTGGGAGTGACCGATGGAGATGACTGCATGTCCTCCATAGAAGTCTAAGTACTCAGTACCCTCCGCATCATATACGTATGATCCTGCGGCTTTCACAGGTTCTATATCGAATAAGCTGTACACATCATAAAGTGCTATCATAATCAGTATGCCATAGGTTTAAGATGAAGGCCGGTGTGCTCTTCCAGTCCAAAGTGAATATTCATATTTTGCACTGCCTGTCCAGAGGCACCTTTCAGTAGATTATCTATCGCACTGATGATCAGCGCTCTATCACCGTGTTTTTCTACATGGATCACACATTTGTTCGTATTGACGACTTGCTTTAGGTGGACGTCGTGTTCAGTCATATGAGTGAATGGCTCGTCAGCATATTGCTCTTGATATATCAATAATAGTTCTGATTCTGATAAGTCAGTCTTTACGTAGCTGCTCATGAGTATACCTCTGGTAAAGTCACCACGCATGGGGATAAAGCAGAGCTCTGAACCGTATGCACTCTGACACTGATGAATAGTTTGATAGACTTCTGCGAGATGCTGATGATTAAATGGCTTGTATACTGAGATGTTGTTATTTCTCCAGCTAAAGTGAGTCGTGTCTAGTTTAGCTTGCCCTGCGCCAGTGGCTCCAGTGATCCCTTGGATGTGGACATCTGCGTGTAGGCCTTTCGCTTCAGCTAAGGGGTATAGTGCCAGCTGTATAGCCGTAGCGAAGCATCCAGGGTTAGCGATCCGGTTATTACTTTTGATGGCTTTACGATTCATCTCAGGTAGGCCATAAATGTAAGGATTGTCACCTTTCAATCTAAAATCTCTGCTCAGGTCTATGATCGTTGTAGATTTTGGCACTTGATACTCTTGTAAGAATTGCTTCGATTTCCCGTGCCCTTTACATAGAAATAGGACGTCCACATCTGCGTTAAAATTACTTGAGAATCTGATGTCAGTATCTCCGATTAAATCTTGGTGGGTGTCTGATAGTACTTTACCCGCCTGGCTTTCACTCATCACGTATGCTAAATTTACACCTGGATGATGCAGTAGTATCCTGATTAGTTCTCCAGCTGTGAATCCACCTCCACCTATGATAGCTGCTTGGATCATAATTTTACTTTCGTTTTATTGACGCCGTGATATATTTTGTACTGGTTAGACAGAATTTTAATGAAACCTTTTGCTTCTTCCGCTGACCAGCCTTCATTTTTCTCGCCGTATTGCCCAAACTCACTTTTCATTAGGTCGTGAGCTGAGCTAATCCCATTGAGGCTGAAATGATAAGGCTTCAGGGTTAAGTATACATCACCAGTTACATTGCCTTGGGTATCTTCTAAGAAACCTTCTAAGTTTCTCATGACAGGATCGAGGTATTGACCTTCATGCAGCATCATACCATACCAGTCTGCCATCTGCTGCTTCCAATAGGTCTGCCACTTAGATAATACGTGCTTCTCTAATAGCTGGTGTGCCTTAATTAAGATCATGGCAGCAGCTGCCTCAAATCCTACTCGCCCTTTAATACCGATGATGGTGTCTCCCACATGAATATCTCGACCGATGGCATAGGAGGAGCCGATCACTTCTAAGTCTTTGATCAGCTGCACGGGATTATCATATTTCTTATCATTTAGACCTGATACCTGCCCAGCGGTGAAGCTGATGGTGAGCGAGCTCGGGTCCGTCGTCTTGAGTTGGGACGGGTAGGCTGCGCTGGGGAGTGGTTGATCTGAAGTGAGCGTCTCTTTGCCGCCTACAGAGGTGCCCCAGATACCTACATTTATCGAATAGTTCTTTTTGTCTTCGCTCCAGCTGACACCATGCTTTTCTAAATAGTCTACTTCCTCTTGTCTAGATAATGAATTATCTCGGATGGGAGTGATGATCTTTATCTCGGGTGCTATACTCTGGAAGATAAGGTCAAATCTAATTTGATCATTACCTGCTCCCGTGCTGCCGTGAGCTACGTGGGTAGCTCCGTGTTCTTGACAATATTGAAGTATAGCCAGCGCCTGAAATGCTCTCTCAGAACTTACTGATAGCGGATATGTATGATTTCTGAGCACGTTACCGTAGAGTAGATACTTGATGCATTTTTCATAATACTGAGCACTGATGTCGATGCATTCATAATATTTTGCGCCGAGCTCATAGGCTCTCTCTTTAATCAATTTTTTCTCTTCTTTGAGGAATCCTCCTGTATCAATGGTAATGGCATCCACCTCATAGCCTTGCTCGATCAGGTAGGGGATGCAGAAGGAAGTGTCAAGACCTCCGCTATATGCTAATACGATTTTCTTACTCATGGATTTTATTCTTTTTGGCTTCTTTGAATGCTTTCTTGACGGCTTGTTTTATACTTTTCTTTGCGGCTTTCTTAGCCTCCTTGGCTTTTTTCTTTTCTATTTTAGATGGCGCTAGCATCGCAGTGCATAGGCACATTTTCTTCTCGTTACGCTGGAGGATGTCATAATTACGGCAGCTGGAGCATCCATTCCAGAATTCTGAATCAGTTGTCAGCTTATTAAATGTGACGGGTTTGTAGCCCAGCTCACTATTGATTCTCAGGACTACATCGCTGGTGGTGATACCGAATAGCTTTGCGCTCGGAAATTTATTTCGGGCTATTTGAACAGCAGATTTTTTAATCTTCTTAGCGAGTCCTTGGCCTCTATATTTTGCCTTTACGATGAGTCCAGAATTTGAGACATACTCGCCGCTGCTGAAGGTTTCCACATAGCAAAATCCCGCCAACTCATCATCATGCACAGCGATTATAGCGTGCTCAGCTTTGATCTTTTTCTCGATGTAGGCTGGTTGCCGCAGCGCTATGCCGATGCCTCGCTCTTCAGCTGATAGCTTATATAAGTAGGTTATCTCATTTGAGTATTTGATGTCATCCTCAGATGCGATTCTAATGGTGAATTCCATGACTAAGTAAAAGAGTAAATAATAATGGTGAAAACGGGGAGTCTATCCCTTAGATGGGTTATATGTAGATATCAGGACCGGATGGCCCTCTGAGTGTTCCTGAATAATCTCTCTGTGTAAGTATTAATATTCACGGCTTAAAGATATGTTTTTTTATAAGATCTCATCAGTCTAATACACATATAATAATCTAATATGTGTATTATTTTGATCTAAGATCAAGATTGAAAATATAATATCGTATAGTTGCGTGTAGGAGAAATTATGGTTTGATAATTAATAATCTGACAATGCGATTCGCAATGACCATTACTGAGTTTGGGGTAGGCTAAAGGATATTGTGGTCCCTTTATTTTCAATGGAGTCTATCCAGAGCTTGCCGTTGTGATTATTTATAATGCGATTCGTTAGTGCTAATCCGATGCCAGTGCCTTCGAATTCTTCTTTACGGTGTAGTCGCTTGAATAATTCTAAAACCTGCTTTTGTGACTCCTTGGGAATGCCTATGCCATTATCTTGAATCGAGAATTCCCAATAGCTTTCCTTTTGAGTGCAACGTATTTTGATTGTCGGCCTTTCAGAAGTATTGAATTTAATACCATTCAGGATGATATTATGAAATACCATACCTATCTGATCTTTGACGCAGCTGATAGTCGGCAGGGAGTTCTCTGTAACGATGGTGGCATTCTTATCTAATATATACTGATTTAAATCTTGAATTTTATCATTCACAATTTGATTGATGTCTGTATTTTGAAATTCAAAATCTTTATTGCCAGCTACGGAATATTCTAATAAACTATGGATCAGGGCGGAAAGACGATCTACACCATTTGAAATAAAATCGATGTAGGTCTGAGCTTTGTCATCTAAGATGCCACTATATTTTCGCCTTAGCAGCGTAGCGAATGATCCGATGGTCCTCAGAGGTTCTTTCATATCGTGAGACACGATGAAGGCAAATTGCTCCAGATCTTTATTCGATCTGACTAAATCCTGATTGGCATCGTCCAGCTTTGACAATAATATTTTCATGGATTTTTCTCTTTCTATAAGTGCTGCTTCTGCTTCTTTCTTTTCTGCTATTTCCGAATTAAGGCTCTCATTAAAATTGCTCAACATTTTGTTTCTCGCGTTGATCCTATTGGTGTAAAGCTTGAATAGTGACCACAAAATGAGTCCTAATAGTAGGATACTAAATAGTTTAAACCAGCCTCTCTCCCATATATAGGAATTCACATCAATGTCTAATCTAACAGGTTGGGGATTCCATATACCTTTATTATTAGCCGCTGTCACTTCGAAGGTATAGCTACCATGAGCCAGATTAGTATAAATAGCTTTTTGACCAGCTCGAGCCACTACCCATTTTTCATCAAATCCATCTAATTTATATTTAAACTGATTTTTTTCCATTTGATAGTAATTGAGCCCAGCAAACTCAATGGACAAGTAATAACTATCGGCATCTACCTCAATGGATTGAAGATCCAATCCAGTCATTTTTTTGGTACCTGAACTATTAATGATTGAAATATCTGTAATGTATACTTCTGGAGGTTTATCGTTTTCTATGATAGATTCAGGATCTATTTTTAAAAATCCATTAGTGCCACCAAAGTAGATATGACCCTTTTGATTGATGGTCACATTATTCGGTCTCATAGTCACCTCACCAATGCCTTCGGATTCTTCAAAGAAATTCACTTCTGACTTAATTAAATCACACTTTAAAATGCCATCTGAGGTAGACGCCCAGATGACACCCTTCTTAGAAATGGCCAGAGCCGCAATATTGTGCCTATCTACCTGATAGTCCATATTGTCGAACTCATCCGTCTCTATATTTAGACAAAATACTCCGTTACGCCCCCCGAGGATTATATGACCTTCGTACTCTCCGATGGATAATATTTGATTTTGTGGGATCGCATCCTTTTCTTCCTCTGAATTTCTTTTATACTGTTTTATCTGATAGTCATCACCTGTTGCGATTAATTTGTTCAATCCATTATAGGTGGTGATCCAAATATTGCTTTTACTGTCTTTAAATGTTTGGGTGATCGACTTATTGGTAAGTTCTCGAGGCTTAAAGGGCATAAGCATCTTCTCACGTCCTTCATTTTTATTAAGAGTGAATAATCCATACTCTGAACCACACCACAAAATACCATCCGTATCCTTATAGATATTCTTAATTTCAAATGCACCATAGCTACTGACCATATGATCAGGTACAGGAAAAAATTCATGTGCCTTACGAACAAGATTAATATATAATACTCCATTTAAAACGCCTAAGAAGTATCCTCCATCATCCGCTTCACATATATCGAATATCCCTGTATAGTTTTTTGGGATAAAAGCCGTTTTAGACCTTATTACAGTTCTAGCTTGTATGTCGTAAAGTAAGACACCTCCAAATTCAGTAGCCAAGAGCACTTCAGTCTCATTGACTTGGATAACTTTATTTACTAAATTCCTGTTTGTTGATTCCTCATTTATAATACTATTAAAATTAAATTGGTTAGAATATTGGTTGAACTGACTGACCCCTTTATAAGCACCCACCCACATAATATTATTTCTATCGAAATATAGCGTAGTCAGAATATCGCCAACAATCGAAGTTTGATTAAATGGAATAGACTTATGGCTCTCGAATGCTATGTCCTGCTTTGCGGAGTTAATGTTCTCATCTATGTATCGAGCCCTCAAAATATTCAAGCCCCCGACAGTAGCGATCCATAGATTATTAAGGTGATCTACCTTGACATCATAAATAATATTGGAAGAAACATTATTAGCTGTAAGTGAGGTAATAGTAAAGTTTGTAAACGTAGGATTCCAGTCTCGCTGATTACTGTTTGCATTAATTGAATTTGGAATTGACATGTGGAATAGACCTGCTCCGTGAGTAGCGATCCAGTACCCGCCTAAATTATCTTGAGTGATGCTCCATACACTCAATGAAGAACTGATTTTAGAAGGTCTAAATTTTCTAAATTTTATCGTATTGTCAGCAATATCCTCCGGTGGAATATATAGGTGGATGCCGTGCTCCCAAGTCCCTAACCATATCCAACCCTTATCATCTTCTGTAATGCTAAGAATAGCTTTTTCCTGTCGTAACTCTTCGCTCCCTTCAAATCTGAAAGATTGCTCTCCATCAGGCGCCAGGACATTTAGTCCGCTTTCTGAGCCAATCCAAGTGTTTCCTTTAGAGTCGACAAGGACGGCTGTCACTACGTCATGATTTATCTTATAGGGTAGTGGCTTAGTCGTATTATAATTTTCGTGTGCTAATGTATTTATATTTAGCTTAGATAGCCCCCCGAAGTCAGTACCAATCCAAAGCGTTGAATCCTGACTCGCATGAATGGTTTTGATATTGCTATTCATTAGGCCAATATCACCTTCTTTAAAAATTTTCATTTGAGATGGTGAGTCGTAACGCACTAAGCCATCGTTAGTGCCAAACCATACGAATCCCATAGCATCTTGAGCGATATCATTAATCGTGTTATTTGGTAATCCATGGGAACGATTAAGCGAATTAAAAACGAGCGATCTATTCTGGGCGCTGAGGAATATCTGGCAGCTAAGACTCAAAAATAAAATGACAAGATATGTAAGAGTCCTGATATCGGAATTCATGATTAAGGGGGGTACATAAAATAAAAAAAATGCGCTCACAATACAGCGCTTAGTTATTAGATGCAATTAAGATGGGTGGAATCAACTCGTAAATATGGGACAAATTTAGAACTCTGACACCTTTTTTCCAAACTTTAGCTTGGCATATTCATATCCTTCATGCCACCAACTCCTCATCTGAATTGGATCAAAGAAAAACGAATATTCTGTCAGTTCTCTTGGACAAAATATAAAATTGACTTTCACATCGTCGTTGTAGATACTCTCTAAATGTCCAATTAAGATATCGTGCCTCCCCATCTGATAGTTCATGAACATCAGAGATCTGAGCATCACATCGAAAGCATTGCGGGTGGTCTCTTTTACGACGTGTTGATGGCGTGCAGATAGTACGATGACGTCGATGACCTTGGCACCTAAATTGACTGCCTCCTCGATCGGTATATAATTACCGAATCCTCCATCCGCATACTCGAATCCTTTCTTCTCTACGATGCTCATGAATGGTACAAAGCTGGAGGATGCCCATAGCCACTCAGTGAAGTCTTCATAGGAATAGTCATTAGCATATTTATATTCGACTTTGTTAGTAGAGAGATTAGATACGGTGACGATTACTTTCTTTCCAGACTGCTGTACTTCGGCATAGTCGTCCGCAGAGATAGTTCTGCGGATGGTGTGCAGTAAATTATTATGTTCTCCAAAGGTTTTTCTTCGCTTGAGGAACATTTTGATTGTATTGAAGTGATTGATCGATGTTTTGATGGAGCCATCGGGCTGCTTTTTTATTTTGAAGGGGCAGGTGCTGTAGATGTCATCCTGAGTCACACTCGTGTATATCTTTCTGATCTTGTCTATCTTACCTATAGACAGATGAGGTATCAGTAAGCTACCTGTAGAGGTACCGACGAATACTTCGTACTCTCGCTCTAAGTCTTGGATCAGGTATTGGGCTATACCGCCAGCGAATGCCCCTTTACTCCCTCCCCCAGAAATCACTAATGCTCTCATAATCTTTGCAAGCTTATTCGGTCCCCAGATCTATTTGATTAATCTTTCTCTACCTATGTATGTTTTGCAAGCTGGATGTGTCTTGCTTAGTATTAGACGAGGCAGCGACAAGATCGTAACAATAGTCCATTAGATTTAATTTCTATAGTATATTTCAGCGTTGATTCAGATATTAGAAAATTAATATTAAAATTGTCAAATGGATAAGACCAGTAGAGATAAGCGCTTCATCAGAAAGCCTATATATCCAGGAGGGCAGAAGGCTTATAAAGCTTTTATCAAGCAGCAGTTAGTATACCCTCAAGAAGCAATGGACCAGCGAGTCGAAGGATTTGTCCAGCTGAAGTATGATATTAATCACTTAGGTAAGGTAATCAGCGCAAAAATAATCTCATCCTTAGGTCATGGTTGTGATGAGGAGGCTATAAGAATTGTTAAACTTTTAGAATTTGAAATCCCGAAAGGGCCCCGTAAGCTTAAAGTAACATTTCACAAAACCGTCAGAATTCATTTTAAAATACCTGTGAAGCAAGCTAAAATTCAGCCTAAACGGGACATAACAAATCCAGTAGTAGAACCAACTGTTAATTATCAGATAATCATGAAGAAGCCAAAAGTCAATGATTCTACTAATCAAGAATCCCCAAACAGAAAAGCAAAAAAATATACCTATACCATCACCTTATCTTAATCCGCAGGCCGCTTCTGGTACCATGTTTTGAGGACCTCCAAGGCTTGAGTGCGTTGAGGACTAAAATATACCTTTGGCCTAGCCTCCCACCCCCTCGCCAATCTTACAGAATCATATCGAGCCTCACGAGCGGAGTAATAGGCTTCATATGATCGATATTGGTGTGTACTATGAAACCACTTCCATATAAAGAAACCATCAATCCAAGGCTCATGAAAGAGGCTTTCGAACATGGCTTCGTAGAGGTTGATCTGCGTCTCGTCAGACTTAGTCAACTTTGCTTTATCTAAGTTCTGAGGCCAAGTCCACGGCTCCACGGCTGAGTCGCTGGTATTTTTATAGCCAATTTCAGTGAATACGACCTGCTTAGCATATTTAGTAGATAGGGCACTCATTTTTTTCTTATGCTTGGCCCATTGCTTTAATATGCTGCCTTTATCTGGATTATTTGAATCACTCAGGGGAAAGTAAGCCTGAATGCCGATGTAGTCGAGATCGTCCCAGAAGGTGATCTCTTCGTATTCTCTATACCAATTAGCAGCATAGGTTATTTCGCCACTATAAATTTCTCTGATGTTCTTAATTATAGCTCGCCACCTTTCAGGTCTTTGTATTGTCGTCTGATAAAGCTCTGTGCCGATGCATAAGGCTTCCATATTACTTGCTTCCGCCACTTTTGCATAGTGCAGGATCATACGCTCGTATTTATTGAACCATTCATCCCAATCTTTATCGGAGTTCATTTCCAGATCTGACCGCCATTTGCCATTCGCATTTCTGATCCAGATGTGTGGTTTGAGCATAGTCTTAATGCCATGAGCTTGAGCTAATTTTGCCGTGTTACTGAGGCCTTTATCTGCCTCACCCCACCATACGCGTACCGTCTCCATTTTAAGATCAGGGTCGTGTACACCATCCTGCCATGCGAAGGGTGTCTGTGACAACCAGTTAGCGCCAGTCGATGCGAGATCAGCAAGATTATGCATGCTGATGGAGTCTCCGCCTACCCAACATACGCCTTTCTTCGATGGGATGTGGCTGTAGTCCAATGTCTTAGATTCTTTGGAAGATATACTGCGCTGACATGCCACTACCACAGTAAATAAGGCCAATAGGAGGTACTTCATCAAGGTTATTTATTTTCTGATTCAATCATCTTATTTTCTGATTTAATCTTCCAATACCGCATGAGCCCCATAAGGTCTGCCATGATGGCTCCACCATTGACAAACGTATTAGTAGCCTCGATTGATAGACCTTGGTCAGTCAAAAACTGTCTGACAAAGGCTGCGAACTCTGGGAGGATTTCGGTAGCTGGAATCGCTCTCTCATGGTAAGGTTTGACAAATTCTGAAAAGGATACAAGCGCTTTTTTTAATGCTGTCATATGCGCTGCCACATCATCTACCTTTGCGCCATGAGTTACGTAGTACGTATCTATTTCACTGATAGCAAGGACCTTATCAATGCTGGCTATCCAAAGATCTATATTAATATCCGGTGGAGGACAAGGTGGAATGACAGCACCTTCTGGATGTTTGATGCCTGCTACATCACCAGTGAATAAGTAACGGTCGAGCTGCCAAGCAGTATGATGCTTAGCATGACCAGGAGTATGATGAGAGACAATCGTAAGACCTAATACATCCTGAGCTTCGCCATCCGCCATAACGCAAAATTGATCAGCTGGAATGGGCTGAAGCGTGCCCCACATACGATCCATTTCATTTCCATAAATCATCTTGGCAGAGGCCAGTAGCTTAGAAGGATCATGAAGATGTTTAAAGCCTAAGGGATGAACGTAAATCTTAGCCCCGTGATCTCCAAAACACCAAGCACCGCCTGCATGATCAAGATGAATATGTGTCAGAAAGACATGCTTCACATCTTCTTTGTGGTAGCCGTGTTCTGCCAAGCCTTTAGTGAGTGCATCTAAACAAGAGTGAGGACCTGTCTCTACGATGATCGGACCTGCATTGGTCTTGATCAGAAATGAGCAAATATCTAATGCGTAGCCTTTGAATTGTAGGTCGATAGGGTGAATGGAGTAACTCATGTATTGATTAATTTTCTACGACAAATGTATCACTCTTAGTCCAGATCAATGCAGCTTAGGTCGTGTGCGAATGGATATACTTGCTCTTAAAATGACAAAATTTCTACCTTTCGGAATCATATATAATTTATGATAATGAATATAATATTGAGGGTCAACGAGTATCGATTATTAGCTGTATCTCGATTGATAAATTATTGATTATTAGACAGTTAATTATTTGAATTACCTATCTTCACTTCTTAATCCTAAGTCCATAGACCTAAATCTAAGCGGGCCTTTTGTGCCCACAACTGACAAACTTTTATAATATCGCGATACCTGAGTATGAAAAAGATATCAATTAATGCTGTGATTGCTGCTCTCATTGTGACTGCTGTGGTCACTTTCTCAACTGGCTACGAAGCAGTAGAATCAATCCAATTCTTAGACTGTCCGCCTGATGCTACGTTTGATCCAGATGCTTTGCTGGATGGTAATACGGGTATGTATGTGTTAAATTTATCAGATCTGGTGACGAATGATCAAGGTACAGACCTTTGCATGCTTAGGTCTGTAGATTTTGATTTCGGTCCAGCGTTGCTACCCAATAATGACACTATTTTCGTAAATGAGGTGCCAGCTTATCGGTTTAATAATGGATGCGAATCATCAGGAGACCGACTTTTTTCTGAACAGGATTCTTTAGGCAATACGATTAATGTAGATACGATTCAATTCGTGCTCTGTGAAACAACACTTCGCTTCTGCGATAATGAGTTAGGAGTTAGGGATATCACCATATTAGAATCTCAAGATGGTGTTACTATCGACACCTGTCGAGTGCAAGTCACACTAGGTAGTGCTATTAACACAGGGGAAGAGAATCCAGATGGAGAAAACCCCACCATGCCTGGAGGAAACCCAACAGCTATGTTTAATCCAAACCTAGCCTGCAGCTTAGATGGTCAGACAGTCAGTGTTAGATCTACCTTTCAAGATGCTGATACAAATGATGGGGAAGAAACCGTGAGGCTGGCTGACACCTCATTCGTCGTGATGACGGATGGAGCGGCGGAGCTTATTTCGGTATCAGACATATACGACATAGATTTTAATGCTCAGACCATTGAGTTTACGTGGAATCAGACCGGCAGTATAGGACCAAGAACCATAAGGGCGGGCCAGTTCTATAGATTTTACGTAGATCTGGGAGCTGATGTGAATGAAGTCATCTTTGCAGAAAGAGACGAAATACTATCTGGAGGATTTCCTGAAGTAAACATACTAGATCAAAATACGCTGGTCGTAGAATGGGGAGCAGGTCAAAGTATTGGAGAGACCTTTAATGCAGTGATCAACCTAAACCTGATCGGGTGTGCGACTGAAAACCCCGGTACGGGAGGAGAACAGGATACCATGATGATGCCCATGGATACGATGGTGGTCACTCCAGTAGATACGATGGTTGCTACACCAATAGACTCAATGGATGTCACACCAATAGATACTATGGAGGTTACTCCAGTGGATACGATGGTGGTGGTTCCCGTGGATACGATGACCACTATGCCAGAACCGACTAATCCAGTGACAGACACAGGGTTTGATTGTACTGATGATCTTGCCTTTACTTATGATATTACGGATCTTGCAGATAGTACCATTACTATTGAAATGATGGATCTTCCTACAGAAACGGCTGACGTACTCACATTTGATCTATCAGGCAATCCTTCTACCATAGATACTATAAGATCATCAGATACTTTGTTAGTGATCGATAGTATGTTCGTCGCGGATAGCATCATGATTATGGATACTTCATTAGTACTCACCACCACTCTCACTTTTGATACGAGTATGGTGGGCACAGATACTATATTCAACACAACGACCACCATTGAGCTTGACTCTACTTTTCTTAGGACTGACTCTATTATTACTTTAGATAGCGTGGCCACTATGGACTCCGTATTAGTGGTTTCTATGGTACTGACCAGTGTGGACTCTAGCGTTGTGAATGATACGATGCTGGTAGTGGATTCAATCTTTTCCTTAGACAGTATGGTATTGATTGATACTATAATGATGTCAGACACGATCATCTCCATTGATTCTACTATGTTCACCATTGACAGCAGTGAGGTGATCGGTGGCTTAGATCAGCTTGATTCCATATTTAGAGTTGACACTATCACCAGCTTTGATACGACTTCATTTGTATTAGATAGTATGTTTATGCCAGATAGCATGTTTGTCAGAGACACTATGTTTGATATGGATAGCATGTTAGTTGTCGATTCTACATTAGTCATAGATAGTGTCCTTTCTTCTATTGATACCTTGCTTATGATCGACACGATGAATACGGTTCAAGATGTCTTCATAGGTTTTGACACCCTGATGGGGATGGATACGATGGTGGTCACGGACACAATATTTGCTATGGATACTACTATTGTCAATACAACTACTTTTGATTCCAGCTTCGTGGTGGACCGCACATTTGAAAGAGTAGACTCTATGACTGTGATTACTATGAATACAGTATTAGACAGCATGTTTATGCTGGATAGTATGCTCGTGAATCAAGGTGGCTTTCGCGTGGATACGATGATTAATTTAGTTGACATATTTAGTGTTGATAGTGTCGCCACCATTGACACTATGATCATTTTTCAAAGTGTATTCACTGTGGATACCATCAGTATGATTGACTCAATGCAGGTCATTACCGCTACCCAAGTCCCTGATAGCATATTAGTCATTCAGAATATTATAGCCTCTATTGACTCAAGCATTAGTACGACTACAAGAACAGTCCTTGACTCAATATTTATAGCGGATACAATGCTTGTTCTAGATAGCGTATTTGTCTCAGATACCATGCTTCAGTTAGACTCTACATTGCTGATCGATAGTATGCAGGTGATGGATACCGTCACTATATTGAACTCAATCTTTGCTTTCGATACGACTGGGATGATGATAGATAGCAGCTTTATCATTGACAGTATGTTAGTGGATGGTGTATTTGTCGTAGACAGTATGACCTTGGTCTTAGATACAATCTTGACTCTCGATAGTACTTTTGTGAGAACTGATACGTCAATTGTAGTTAATTCTTTTCTTGCGAGGGACACGACTTTGAGCGTAGATACTACCAGGACTGTTGTAACCACAGGCTTCCTGGATTCAGTCTCTGTGATCACTCAGACTTTCGTACGAGTAGACTCTGTGATGATACTGGATACCATCATTGCTTTGGATACAATGTTTACACAGATGAGTGTCTTCAGAGAAGCTGGCGAATTTATTAGAGATAGCTCCATAATCATAGAGAATTCTGAAAGGATCGTTTTCGATCTGTTAGCCATGGATGGAGATACCATATGTGGTAACCTAATTGCTAGAGAAATAAGTAATCTTAACATGCTCAACTATTCTCTTAGGTGGAATGCCGCGGCATTCTCCTACCTCGGCTGTACTAATGGTCTTGTAGCAGGAATAGGCTGTGACATAGCTTCTGTAGATAGTGATATAGGTATGATCTCAGGGTCGTATAGTTCAGCTGAAACAGTTTCGTTATCAAGCGAAAGCGTAATAGCGCAATTCTGCTTCACAGTTGTAGATGATGATATAGAAACCCCAGTTCCATTTTCATTATCTCAAACGTTTAATAATGCTGCTACCATTTCAGATGTAACAATTGATGTGGCGACTAGCTTGTCTCTCTCTGATCTCGGTATTCAGGCTGTAGAAACCATCACAGTCGATGGTCGAGAAGTATTGGTAAATCGCTGCATAGTCTATGCCGCGAATTTTGATGCAGGCAGCGTAAACCCTGGCACGGGAGAGATCGCCTTTGGTTATGTCGAAGGCTGTAGCCCTGACGGTATGGTCAATGGTATGAGCTACGCCGTATGTCAGCAAAATATAGAAATTTGCTGTGATGAGATAGGAACTAAAGAGGTGGTAATCTTAACGAGAACTCAAGAAGGAATTATAGGCGAATGCCGGGTGGATGTAGATATCACCGATAATAATCGATTCTGTAATCCTTTAATATCATTTGAATGTCGTGATGACATCCTAAGTATACCAGTGAATGATCTGAGCTCTAATGGCGATGGCCAGTTCACCATAAATCTCTCAGACCTGGGCGTGACCACTAATGTGGAAGATTACTGTATACTCAAAACTGTAGATTTTAACGCTGGACCTGTCACGCTTTCCACTGGAGATGTAGCCATTGTAGATGGTGAGTTAACCTACACAGCTGTTAATGCCTGCAGTGCTGACGACGAATTTATAGAAAGCATTTTGAATCAAGATGGGTCAATCCGAGAAGAAAGAACACTACCATATGTTATATGTAAATCTACACTGACCTTATGTTGTGAAGATTTAGAAGGTGTAGATATCACTGTGGTGACTAAAGATGGTGACGGTATTTCTTCTTCCTGTGTGACCACTGTTAGTGCCTTCGATCCGTCTGTAGCTATATCTTGCGGACCTCTTAATGTCCAGTGTACGGATGATATCAATGCCGCTGAAAATAGACCAGATATTACTGGTGCTGGCTTATGTAGCGTCACCGCTGACCTATTATTCGTAGATAATAGTACAGAAATAGATACTTGTGGTTTAGGTACGATCAGCAGAACATGGTACATCGATTCTAATGCCAATGGCACAATCGATAGCATGGAGACCAGCTGTACGCAACTTATCACCATTTTGGCCGAAGATGCGTTTGATCCACTGTCTATCAGGTGGCCTGCACACCGTAATGGAAGCTCACGGGCTGGAGTCAGGCTGACTTGTACTGACAGTACGACAGTAAGTGAGGAATCATTAAATAGCATATTTTTAGGTGACCCGATCAACTGTTCTAATCCTAATGACGGCTTTGGTATAGCGACTTGGTGCGAGTCTAATTGTGATCTACTGGCCTATACGTCCGAGATAGAGTCTATGGTAGATCAGTCAGGTGCCTGTGTAGAGGTAGTCGTCAGACACACGATTATAGACTGGTGTACGTATACAGCTCTTGGCAGACCTGATGACGGAGCTGGTGATCTCGCTGATGCTAATTTTGAAGCGGTAGAAGATTTAAGGGATGGATGTGAGACTTGCTCAGGAGATGGATCGCTGACCTATATCAGGTATGTCCCTTCAATGATATCAATAGACGGTATCTATAATTATGAACAGACTATCTCGCTCAACGACGATACTGCGCCTATCATTAATTCACCCGATACAGTCATTGTCAGCACTACTCGAGAGTTAGATAGTAATGGTAATCCACTGGGATGTTCAGGTATAGATTCTCTGACGATATCAGCCACTGACGTATGTGGAGCCTCGCAGCTGAGCGGCGATCTGGAGTGGAGAGTGAGAGTGAGAAATTTTATTGGCTTCCCTGTATTTGATGCTGATGGCCTTAGCGAATATACTTTCACTGGTTCAGAATTTACACTGAGTACTAGATCTGGAGATGAAGGCTTTTTCTATTTTGTCTTAATCGATGTGACTGATGCTTGTGGTAATGAAGCCTCTAAAGTGACCACCATCAGATTTGATGATGTCACGCCGCCGACTCCAATATGCCTGACTACAGCGCCTGTGGTTGCAGTAGGAGATACCATGGCTACTACCATCGTTGCCTCGGACCTTAATCTGAATAGTATCGATAATTGTACCGTACCTAATAATCTTAGGTACAGCATCGTCCCGAGAGGAGTCACACCGATTAATCCGAGAGAACTAGCTTTCTCGACTCAGAGGTCAGTAGATATAGAGTGTGAAAATGTGGATACTTCCAGAGCATTCGATGTGTGGGTGTGGGATTCTTCTAGAAATGGAGCTAAGTGTGAAATAGATATCAGAATCCAAGCAGACTGCACTGCTCCAATAGATACCACTGGCATGGGGCCAGGAATGATAGATAGCACAGGAATATTCATCACTGGTAAAGTAACGACTCCGATGGGAGTGGCCGTACCAGGAGTCAATATGACATTATTGAATGCTGATACGACCCAGATAGAATTCTCACGTATGACACAGTCTGCTAATGATGGTTCTTATGTATTTAACAACAATGCCTTATTCCAGGATTTTCGGCTTAACGCTGTATATGATGATGAATTATTGAATGGGGTAACTACTTTGGACTTAGTTTTAATTCAGAAACATATATTAGGGGGTGATCTATTAGATAGTCCTTTTAAAGTCATTGCTGCAGATGCTGATGGAAGTCAATCTGTCTCAGTCAGCGATATTATAGTATTTAGAAATTTAATTGTTGGAAATATAGATCGACTACCTAATAACGACAGTTGGATTATTATACCTGCAGATCAATCATTTGCGGATACACTTTCACCGTGGCCTCTGCTAGAGGACATTAATATCAGTAATCTGGAAGTAAGCTTAAGCGATCAAGATTTCATAGCGATTAAAATAGGTGATGTCAATGATAATGCCTCAGCCCAAGGGTTTGGAAGGACTGACATCAGGACCAGCGAGGAGCCTGTCGAGTTTCGAATGACTGACAGGTATCTAAATAGAGGGGAGTCTGCCACTATAGAAGTATCAGTAAGCCAGGCCAAACATTTGTTAGGTTTCCAGCTTTCACTTGAGCACGAAGGACTGGTCTATAATTCAAGTGGGAGTGAAGTGCTGAGCTGGGGAGGATCTAATCTAAATAATCAAGCTACATCTACTCGAGTTAGTTGGAGCGATATTAGAGCCATTTCGGATGAGCAGTCTTTATTTTACATGGACTTTACTGCTACTGAGTCAGGTATGCTAAGTGAAATGTTGCGTCTGTCACATAATGATATTGCCTCAGAAGCTTACCAGGGTTTAGAATTGACCATTCACGATGTAACATTAATTTTTGAAGAGCCACGCTCTAGTTTATTTACCGTTCATCAGAATCAACCTAATCCTTTCGCAGATAATACAGTAATCAAATTATCTGTGCCATCAGCGGGCATGGTAGAGACTACGGTATTTGATATTAGCGGAAAGGTACTATACAGAGAATCAGACGTGTTGAGCAGGGGTGACCATTCGATAGTACTTAGAGCTGATGATTTAGGATCATCGGGAATCATGTATTATCAGCTGATGTACGATGATCAGATCGAAACCCGCAAGATGATCTTGCTGAAGTAGTAATCTAAATAAGCGATAGATATAAGTTAAAATGAGCCAATTCAGCGTGATGAGTTGGCTCATTCTTTATGTTCGCTATATCGTAATATCAAATCAAGTAGAAGGCTAATTCTTGATATGAATTTTTATTTTTAATAACTTTGAGCTACCCGAATTATACTCTACGTTACTTAATGAAAATTAGTCGTTCTGCCTTCCGAGCGTCATTGATCTTTTCTTCCTTATAAGTTGATCATCACGTCTAAATTTTTTTGCGGCGTTTTGATTTAATTTATCTTGAAGCCTATATATCTGATATAGTTTCATAATTTGATATGTTATCAGCGACATCATTAGAGGCCACTAATCATCATTATAAGTCAGAATTCTATGTCCTTTATTAATGGTGATAGGTAGGTGAGGCAATAGGGTGTCAGTAAGTCAAAAGGACTCGATACGTCTATTATCAACAGAATTTTTGATAGAAAAGCCCGAATTATGTATGATTTCTGTGTCGTTATGACAGCTTATCCAGTGTAGTGTCTTCCGTGTCACGTAGCTTCCTGTGTATTTTGGTGTATTATTTGTACTATTAATATGTCATACTCCAAAATCGAATCTAATGAGCCGTCTTTTACTTGTATCTGTATGTATATGCTGGACCGTGGTCTTACATGCTCAAGAAGTTTTTGACTGTGCTTCATTAAAGGTTTCTAATGTCAGCTGTTTTGGCGGCTCAGATGGTCAGATGTCATTAGATAGTATCACAGAGGTGGATTCACTGAGTATATTATGGAGTAATGGTGATACGACATTAACCATCATCGATCTCTCGGCTGGCGCTTACAGCATTACACTAACTGATGCTTCGGGCGATCAAAGTATGTGCACCCAAGACATTACACAGCCTGATTCTCTTTCGGTAGATATACAATTGGAGTATCAAAGCGAATGCAGCGCTTCTGCTAATGTATTTGGCGGATCTTTACCTTATAGCTTTGACTGGAATGGTATTTCAGAATCAGTAGGCGTCATCGCGATTTCGTCCCCTCCAAGCATAATAATAACGGATGCAAATGGCTGTACAGCGACGGATGTCGTAGACGAAGCACAATTTTCTTCTACCTGTGGTGACTGCACTGATGGGATACAGAATCAAGATGAGGACGCTATTGACTGTGGTGGAGTATGTGGACCTTGTGAATTAGGTATAATTACTTGTGCTGATGATAAGCTTCCCGGAGATCCTTGTGACGATAGCGATGAGGCAACTGCAGTGGACATTTTATCAGCAACATGTGACTGTATAGGTAGAGAATTAAATTATACCATTTCGATTGTAGATTTTAATAATTCTGGTGTTGTAGGAGATACGGCGTGTATAAGCGTAGTGGTATTCGAGGACATGACCAATGATGTATTGGCTAATATACCAATGAGTATTATCATAGAGGGTGTTCATCCTGATACGGTTATCGTAGTTAGCTCTGAGAGCGGATTGGCTGATCATTGCTATGTGCTGAGTGAGATCGGTGAGGACTCCATCCGTATCAGAACTAGTGATAACCAATTCAGTACAGCATTGTCAGTGGGGTCAGCTATTTCAGTAGTAGACACCATGGACATGGCCGACACGATCATGATGCTAGACACCCTGACCATGATAGATACGCTGTCTACAGTCGATACCATGTTGATGGTCGATACGATGACGGTGATTGACAGCGTATTGACAGTCGACACTATGACTATGCCTGACACTGTAAGTATGTTGGACACGATGTCGATGTTAGACACCACGGGTATGGTGGATACGATGACAATGCTTGACACGATGGGTATGGTGGACACCTTGATGATGCTTGACTCAATGGGAATGATCGATACGACAACCATGGTAGACACGATGGGCATGATAGACACGATGGGCATTATAGATACGATGGGCATTATAGATACGATGGGTATGATAGACACGATGGCTATGATAGATACGATGGGTATGATAGATACGATGGGTATGATAGACACGATGGGTATGATAGACACGATGGGCATGATAGACACGATGGCTATGATAGATACGATGGGTATGATAGACACGATGGGCATGATAGATACCATCACCATGATTGACACAATGACAATGGTTGACACTACGTCCATGGTTGACACTATTTCCATGGTTGACACTATTTCCATGGTTGACACTATGTCCATGGTTGACACTATGTCCATGATTGACACTATGTCCATGATTGACACGATCTCCATGCTTGACACCATGACTATGCTTGATAGTATGGCAGTGACCGACACTATGACGATCATCGATACCATGATGGTGATGGATACCATGGCATTTGACACCTTAAATATGCGAGACTCGCTTATGGTTCTGGATAGCCTAATTACACTATCTGGCATGATTGCTACGGATATAGGTAGGGCTATACCAGATGTCAAATTAAGATTGACACCCAACCTCATCGATACCTCATACACAGCTGAATCAGATTCTCTTGGAAAATTTGCATTTGAGGATATCCTGACCAGGAATAATTATTCACTTGAAGCGGATCGTGTGGATCGGCCAATTGATGGCGTGACAACGCTTGATTTAATCTTAGCCCAAAGACACATTCTGCGGCTTGATACTTTGGCAACACCTTATAAAATCATAGCAGCAGACGTCAGTAGTAATGAAGACGTATCTGTGGTGGATATCATAGTCATGAGGAGAATGATTCTCGGCGTGATAGAACAATGGAATGCTGGTGAAAATTGGCATTTCATCGATAGGTCCGATGCCTTTGCAGACTCAATACGGCCGTGGCCATTTTCTAATGGTCTACAGCTTATAGATTCTATAGCAGACTATAGCGATCAAAACCTAATCGGGGTCAAGATTGGAGATGTCAACAACAGTTTTGAAGTGGAGCAAAACTTAGAATCAGAGACCAGATCAAATGAAGTCATCAATATAGATTACAGCGAGCGCAAAGTCGCCGATAATTACTATGCGTACAATTTCTCGATTTCAACCGACTTACCTATTTATGGATTTCAATTTGATGTCAAAGATCTCGAGCAAACATTCTTATCGATTCAACCTGTACAATTAAATATTGACGGAACGAATTACTATTTAAAAGAGAATCATTTTAAAATGAGCTGGCATGATCCAGTGGGCACAGTACTAAGTCAGGACGCCTTATTTACCATCTATACGGAGGCTGTACTTAGCATTGAGCAGCTGCAAGATATATCGAATGAGATATATGCCGGCTCGGACCTGCAGACTTACGACTTAAGCTTTCATAAGGTAGAGGAGACTACAGAAGAGCCATTTACTCTATATCAAAATGTGCCTAATCCATACCAATACCAAACCTCGATTTCCTTCCTGATTCCAACATCTGACATTGCAGTATTAACTGTATTTGATGCTTCGGGCAAACTCATATATCGATCAGAAGAGAACTACCCTGCAGGTCTAAATGAGATAACTCTCAGAGAGCTCGAAAGCCGAGGTGTCCAACACTATCAGCTCGAATACAGAGGTGAAATACTGACTGGTAAAATGATTCAATTGAGATAATAAATCTAGCCTTTTCAGTGTTAGTAAATACTCTAAGTACATATGTAGGGTTTACACCATGTGTTGTGCTTTGAGAGGCGCCTATCTTTGGGCTCCAGAACATGTCTAAGATCCACACCTGATTTATTTTAAATTAACAGTTTCCCCAAATCTATATTATGAAGTTGATTGGAACAGTATTCCTTCTATTTGTATTTTATTCTTTATTTGCAAACGATGATATCTGCGGTGATGACATTCGGATATCTCAACATGTCGCCGGAAATCAGGTTATTAGATTAGCCATGACTGGTACTGGTACGGTCAATCCCTGTGCTCACATATTTCCGACAGGATCGGGCACGTCCTCTGGTTCTGGACACTCATCAATGGACTGGCCAGCGGATGATGTCCCGCTGACTGGATCAGGCTGTACTGACCCTAACGCTCATAATTTTTGTCCCTATGCATTAGATGAGAGTGGTGACTGCATTGATTGTCAAGATGGTATACAAAATGGTGATGAGTCAGGTATTGACTGTGGAGGCATACTATGTCTACCGTGCGACCTTACTGATTTTGATTGCGATGGTGTCGTAGACCGCTTTGACTTATGCCCAGGCGTGTCAGATACTTTTGATATTAATCGTGATAGCTTACCAGATTGTTTCCAGTATTTGGAAAATATAAGATATGACAGCAGCTGGTACTGTGGACCTGACAGTATCTACATCTGTGATAATGGTGTGACAGACTGCATTAGTACTGATTCTCTTTTTGGCCATCTTCGTCAAGGTGGGTACGCTGGCCCGTGTACTGCCTGCATTGATAGTTTTACCATAGCGGGATCTCTTAAGACCAGGTATGGTGAGCTAATTAGCCAGGCCATAGTTCGCATAGAATCTAATGATTCCTTACATGCAAGAGAAATTACGACGGGTCTTAATGGTTTTTATGCTTTTAGAGATAACCCATCTGACCAAAACTACCGACTCTCAGCATCGAAAGTAGACCGCTATCTAAATGGAGTCAGTACTCGTGACATTGTAGAGTTATATCTAATCATAGTGGGCAACCTTAGACTTTCCAGTCCCTACTGGTATCTGGCAGCTGATGTAAATGGAGATCAAACATTAAGTATTGCAGATATCCATGAGATTAGAGGTCTGATTCTGGGTAAGTATGACAAATTCCCTAATAGCGAGAGCTGGCTTTTCTTTGATGCTAATCAGTCTTTTGCAGATCCCCACTCTCCATGGCCTTTCTTAGACGAGATCATGATTATTGATTTTCAAGGGTCGCATGATCAATATGACTTCGTCGGTGTCAAGGTCGGAGATATTAATGGAGATGCTAATCCTAACTCGAGAATCAGGAGCGATGTCAGATATGACGAGCAAGTATCTTTGGAAGTGGACGATGCTATCTTAAACACTGGAGAAATCAAAAAAATAGACATTCGAGCAGCTGAAAATATAGAAATGAGTGGGGTACAGCTACAACTGCACTTATCGCAACTAGAGCTGCTCGAAGTCATTCCTGCAGTATTAGATATAGATGAATCTAATTATCATGTACAGTCAGATCGACTTTCATTCAGTTGGACTGGTGAAGCTGAAGTCATTAATGATGGAGATGTCTTGTTCTCGTTATTGGTCAAGGCTGAGCAGCCTACTTCCATCTCTGCAGCGGTATACTTGGAAGAGGCTATAGCGGCAGAGTTTTATTCTGTTGTTGATGGAATCATTGAGTCAGGCACGGTTGCGCTTACATATGTTTCAGATCAAGAGACAGGATCTCTAGTCGTGATGCAGAATCAGCCGAATCCCTTTCATGATAGGACTTCAGTGCGATTTATGACGGATGCCTCTAAGATGATTGATTTTTCAATATCAGATCTATCAGGTAGAATGCTCTACTCTATCCAGATCAACGCTGAGTCAGGTGCTAATGAGATCATTATCTCTGCAGAGCAAATCCCGGACCGCGGTATGTACTATTATACCATTAGCGACGGTGAGCAATCCATCACTAAAAAAATGCTAAAATTATAGCTGTAATTTCAAAAGGGGCTCGCATGCTTATGTCTCGTCGACTTAATGTGAACCTCTTTCATTCATCCTATCTTATATAGATAATTTCTGGACTGAGTCAAGTAGACACTTCAAGTACTCGATCAAAAGTTATAAATTTTATAGAGCGAACTGATCATCTCTATTTTCTTTACTCAGGGATCTTGAGAAGAACCTGATGCTTAAGATTCAAAACTCTAAATGATTGAAAATTTATCGGTTAGAGATTATTAATAATGCTGCGTAAATATTATATATGGAACTGGTACACTATAATATTTAATTCTCAAAGAAAGAGGGGTCACTGTAAAAACCGGTTGTCATGATTTTGCCAAAAATCTCGCCAACCGAAACCTTTCTCTGCTACTTTGCCCAGTACCTCGTGCTGGGCTATAAAGGAATTACACCTACGGCGTCACTATGTTTATTACAGACCATCCCTACTCAATTGACTCGATTGGTTTATCTATATGGAGATCGCTTGGATCTATATTGAGGATGTTAGCTTTTGATAGGTATCGTTTTAGTCAGCTATGATTGGTAGTCATACTTTGTGCGCATGGACGAATTTGAATTCATATCTTATATATGTAAATAGAGCAAGATACTGATCTGAGCGTAAAAGACAGTTGCTCAAATTAACTTATAATGATACTGCCTTTTCTAAGGCAGAAACCGACGCTACATTAAAGAATCCTAAGGCTCTCTGACCAGTGGTGGTATTCTTAATATTACTTCGAGTATTAGCTAAGGGAATGGCAAAAATACCATTATCGCCATTGATCATTTGGTCCCTGGCAATTTCTAAAAATTGGAAGGCTGTGGTGGAGATAGAATGTATCTCTACTCTCATCGTCTCTTCCTCCAGCCATGGGATTGTTTCGAAGTCTTCTGACACAGGATTAACTAACTCTCTGACTGGAGGGATGAATATGATACCATCGACTCCAGTACCTGCATCAAACGCTGCATCGTAGGCTATATTCATCTCACGAGGACCATTTCTAAAAACTCCATTTTTATACGTTTTGATCCAGTAAGCATCTCCGTGACCCACGAAGTCCCGAGCAAAAAATTGAGCATAGATTCCATCTGGTCCGATGAGCTCATTTTCTCTAAGTTCAAATCCAATGGAGTCCACAGCAGGTACCCGATTTTGTGCAGTGAGAGCGCTATAGTTCACACCATCCCAAGTTACAGAGAGTGTAAAATCACTCCCCGTCCGGTTGATGCTGCCATTAGTGATTGCATCATACACATACTGACCATCTTGCTGATGAATAAAATCATAGACCTGGCCATTTTCATGGATCACCTTCACTTCAGCATCTACAATCTTATCTACGAAGTCAGCATTGAAATAATTTTGGCTGAGGGACAAGGTAATGACTTGCTCCTTAGGCTCATCGCTGATCCAGGCATCTATGACGATCTCTGAATCTGCGTCTTGTAGCTGTACATCAATGACATCTTCACATGAATATATGCTAAGAAGTATTAATATGTAAAATATTGAATAGTAGTTAGATAAGTTCATATAATTAGAATGAGAAGTTATAAGAAACTGATGGTATGAAATTGCCAATAACCGATAATTTTACAGCTTCAGTGTTAATGGCTTGACCTGGTGATGAATCACCTAGTTCCTGCCTAAAATAAATTGAAAAGGGATTTCTGCGACTGTATATATTATAGATGGAGAACACCCACTCTCCCTTCCACTTTCTGTTAGGCCGATCCTTGGGACCTAATGTAGCTGAAAAGTCGAGTCGATGGTACGTCGGTATGCGAGTATTATTTCTGGATTCTTGTGCATTGTGTGGGATGACATAGCCTTGCTGCTCAAATCTCGAAGTAGGAAATGTCAAAGGTGTTCCAGAGATCAAGGAAAATGTACTGCTGATGCTCCACCTTCTTCCCAGTTCATAGAATCCTGATAGGCTAAGATTGTGAGTTTGATCAAATCGAGAAGGATACCACTCATCATTGTTGATCCCTGCTACTTTTCGCTCTGTGCGGGCTAAGGTATAGCTTAGCCAACCAGAGAATCGACCTTGCACTTTTTTCATTAACAGTTCGAGTCCGTACGCTCTCCCGTCTCCCTCCAGAAGGTCACCTTCTAATAGTTCATTCAGCAGCAGATCAGAGCCATCGATATAGTCCACTAGCTGATCATAATCTTTATAATAAGCCTCTGCAGAAAATTCATAGCTATCATCCAAAAAATTCTGGAAAAACCCAACGGCAAATTGACTGGCTTTTTGTGGCTGTATGTTATTCGTACTTGGCGTCCAGATATCCACTGGTGTTGAAGCAGCTGTATTGGAGATAAGGTGGATGTACTGAGCTGTCCGCATAAAACTGGCCTTGACGGAGCTAGATTCGCTGAAAACATAGTTAAGAGAAAGACGTGGCTCAAAGGCGCTATGCCGTTGGATAGACTCCCACTGATCAAATGACTGCGTACCAGTCACAGGTCTGCGTGTACCAGCCTCTGCTTCTCCATAGGTGTAGGCTATGCCATCTCCAGTATAGTTGAATGAAGAGTACCGAAGGCCATAATTGACACTAAGTTTATCACTGATATTCAGCTCATTCTCAACATAGAGTGCATTCTCTATGGCATATTTAGCATCAAGGCTTAGGTCTCTGACTTCACCTTCACTCACTCCTACGGCATTACCTGGCTCAAATTTATAAATGATGGACTGGCCGCCGAAGCGTAGCTCATTACCTGGAGTAATGAAATAAGTTAGCTCTGGCTTCACACTATAGTTAATGATACTGGCATTCCAGCTGAAACTATTCTGAGAGTCATCACCAAAATTTATGTCATAATCATAGTCACTGGCGAGTACGGTAAAGTTAGAGAAGAGTCGTTCGCTGAAAAGGTGATTCCAGCGCAGCGTGAGGGTTCTATTACCCCAATTAAAACCAGCATCATCACCAAAACCAAAATTATCTCTTCCCATATAGCCTGATAGGAAAATGCGATTTTTATCATTGATATTGTAGTTCGTCTTTAGAGTCAGATCGTAAAAATTCAGGACAGAATCATTGAGGTCTTCAGAAAGAAATGGTTTCGCTAATACATCTATATAGGAACGCCTTGCCGCGAATATGAAGGAGGATTTATCTTTTACGAGAGGCGCTTCTATCGATAGCCTACTGAAGATAGCACCCACACCACCATTCACCGCCAGTCGCTTATTATTGCCTTCTTTCATCCGCACGTCTAATATGGATGAAAGTCGGCCTCCATACCTGGCGGGTATACCTCCCTTGTACAGCTTGACGTCTTTGACAGCATCGGGATTAAATACCGAAAAAAACCCAAATAGGTGAGACGAGTTATAAACTGGAGCTTCATCTAAAAGGACAAGATTCTGATCTATGCTGCCGCCCCGAACATTGAATCCGGCTGCTCCCTCTCCGACGGAGCTGACACCTGGGAGTAGCTGAATACTTCTTAGTATTTCTACTTCGCCCAGCAGGGTAGGCAGCTTTTCTATCGTACTGATGTCTAAGGTATTGACGCTCATTTCCAGATCACTGACATTTGCATTTTTAGCCTTGGAGCTGACGACCACCTCATCGAGAGTAGCTGACTCTAAGAGTAATTCCACATTTTGTGTCCTATTTTGGCTGAGATCGAGTGCTATGGCTTCTTGCTGAAAGCCGATGTATGAATAGACGACTTCGTATTCACCCATTGGAATGGTCATAGAGTAAAATCCATATTCATTAGAAACCGTACCCGCATTTAGTGAGGGCACATAGACATTGGCGCCTATGAGTGTTTCTCCATTGTCTGCGTCCTTTATATACCCACTAAGTATTCTTTTATCTGTTTGCGCGGGCAGGGAGCCCCATAGGATCATCAAGATAAAACTTATCTTGTACCTGTGTTTGTATTTCATATTCTTAGAGAACGATTATTATAGCTTAATGTTAAGCGTACACTTGGAAATAAATGCAATAAAATAATTCTCTCTTTATTTGTTAAGTTTAAGAGACTAATAATCTTTGCGGTACGATGAAAGAAGTACCAGCATTCGGATATATCATGGATAGAGCGGTAAAGGCCCTACGAAGTGATCTGAACCAAAGATTTAAATCACTTGCAGTAGACCTCACCCCTGAGCAATGGCTTATCTTGAATCGTCTGAATGGGCGCGACGAAGGGCTATCACAAAATCAGTTAGCAGATGATACCTACAAGGATGCGCCTACCGTATCTAGAATTATCGACTTGTTGTGCAAGAAGGGCTATACGGATAGATTGCCTTTTGAAGGTGATAGAAGGCGGCATAAGGTCATCCTTACCGATGCAGGCAGGAAGGTCATCAGCAAGGTGCTACCCGAAGTGCAGTCTAATCGTGATAAAGGTTGGCAGGGTTTAGACCATAAGGATCTCTCAGATCTCAAGAGAATACTAAATACCATTTATGCTAATTATTTAGAAGATTAATAAGCGCAGTTTTCTTGCGTCAATTGACTCTATTTATTATATTTGCTATGACAACTATTGTTGCACTAAATATCTACTTATGTCACAGGATTATCAAGCTTACACCGCTGAAGACCATGAAGTTTGGTCATTATTGTATAATAGACAGATAGGAATCATAAAGAATATCGCTAGCCAGTCATATTTAGATGGTATGGTCAAGTGCGGATTTAAACCGAAGGCTGTGCCCCGCTTTGATGAGGTGAATATAGAATTAGATAAAGCAACAGGGTGGCAAATTTATGTTGTCCCTGGATTAATTGATAATAAGCCTTTTTTCCAGCACTTAGCTAAGCGTCAATTTCCAGCCACCACTTGGTTAAGGTCTAAGGCCAAATTAGATTATTTGGAAGAACCTGATATGTTTCATGATGTCTTTGGGCACATACCGCTGCTGAGCGAATCTAATTTTTGTCAATTTCTTCAAGGCATCAGTGAGATAACTTTAGCCCATATTAATAATCCACATATCGTAGAAATTATGGCTCGGCTATATTGGTATACAGTAGAGTTTGGCTTGATAAGAGAAGGAGAGGATTTGAAAATATATGGAGCAGGTATATTGTCATCTTCAGGAGAGTCGGTATTTAGCCTATCTGATGAAGCAGTCCATCTCGCATTCGACATAGAAAAGATAGTAGCCACTCCATACATTAAAGATAAGTATCAGGCACAGTACTTCGTGATTGATTCTTACGAGCAGCTTAATGATAGTCTGAATGACATCGCCGCTCTCGTCGACAGAGAAGTAAATCGTAGCGAAATAGCTGCTTAGTCAGCCACCATTTGCGACGTATTCATTTGGGATTATGCTGTGGATGCCTGTCTAAACTCATAGCATAGTTGTATTTTGCATCTATGAATAAATTGAGTCATATAGATAGCTCAGGTAATCCTACTATGGTCGATGTCGGTCAGAAAGCTAATACTTCACGCCGCGCAGTCGCTCAGTCTATCGTACAGGTCACGAGTGAGATATTTCAATTGATCAGCGCAGATGAACTACACACTAAAAAAGGTCCCGTATTTAATACAGCCATCATAGCAGGTATTCAGGCCAGCAAGCGTACCAGCGATTTGATCCCGCTATGTCATCCACTCAGCCTCAATAAGGTATCCATTGATATCACTCCAGGATTAGATCAGCAGATCATCATCAAGTGCATGGCAGCTGTGGATGGTAAGACGGGTGTGGAGATGGAGGCACTCATGGGCGCGTCAGTAGCTGCACTGACGATATATGACATGTGCAAGGCTCTTTCTCACGACATCCGGATCTTGGAGACAAGATTAATTTTGAAATCCGGAGGGAAGAGCGAATATCAGTACGATAAGTCAAACTAAATGTCAGGACACCAGAAACATACTAATCTTGCGAAACCCTCCATGGGACAATGGGGCAGGAATGAATTTGCGATCATAGGTACCACTTGCGACTCGATATCTACATGGGTGGCTCATGTATCAAATATGATCTCTGATCGAGTTAATGTGGCATATGTAGACGCTTCTCACGATCATCAAGCTCCACAACTTCAATTTTACCAGCAGACGACACATTTTCAGAGCTACCAGACTATTGCTACTCAGGCTTGTGATAATCTATATAAAAGAAGGCTGCTATATAACAATGTGGACTTGGTCTTTATTAATGGTAATCATTTTACAGCGGAGCGGCAAATAGTTTTTATCGATGAGCGAAAAAAAGAGTCGCTTTCAAAAAAATTAGATAAACTAACTAATGTAAGCCTCATCATCACCACTGAAAATAATCCCAAAAGCTACGATTTTCTTGATGGGATTGTATCAGATAATATACCCGTTATTCATTGGGATAACATCAAGGCTGTAGCTGATTTTCTGCTCAATGCAGTTACTGAAAGAAATGTGCTGAAAGGATTGATCTTGGCTGGCGGTAAAAGCCAGCGGATGGGGCATGATAAAAGTTTGATCAATTACCATGGGTCTAATCAGGTGGATCATCTCTTTGGCATGTTGAGATCGGAGTGCCAAGACGTATATGTGTCCATTCGGTCAGATCAAGAGAACCATTTTCAACCTGAATCAATTGTTGATCAGTTTATTAATCTTGGCCCATTCGGTGGAATACTTTCAGCATTTAGGACAGATCCTGACGCTGCCTGGCTGGTTGTTGCGTCCGACTTGCCATTCATTAGTGAGCAAGTAATATATAGATTATTACGAGAGCGAGATAGGTCTAAGGTCGCTACTTGCTTTATCAGACCAGATGCGGCATTTCCTGATCCACTCTGTACCATCTGGGAGCCAAAATCTTATTTACGACTGTTAGAATTCATGGCATTGGGATACTCCTGTCCGCGAAAAGTGCTGATTAATAATGATGTTAAGACAGTACCTTTAGATGATGCGACCATACTTATGAATGTAAATGATCCAACACAATTAGAAAAAGCGAGGGAAATAATTAAGAATTAATCCCTATAATAGTAAATTCAAATTTGACATTATGGCTTCAAAGAAGGAAAAGGAAATCTTGAATAAGATTAAAATTGTCCTAACGCAGCATTTTGATTCTCCAGAATCAGCATTTAAGTTTTTTGATAAAAATGGTGATGGAGAATTAAATAAAGATGAAGTAAAAGCTTTATTGAAAAAAGCAAAGGTCGGAGGCTTTATTCGGTCAATTGTAGCTAACAAACTAATTGAAAAATTCGATGAAAGTGAAAATGCGCTCATTGCGTGGACAGAATTTAAAGAGGCCGTAAAAGATATAGTGTAATTTGTGTAGGTGCCTAGCTATTTTGAAATTAATCTAATAGAATAAAATTGGGCAGATGTAACTATTTGTCTTTTAGGCTTCTCACTGGAGGAGTATTTTAACTTTATAGACTTGAAGCGTACCTGAATACATCTATTGGATCATAAGTCGACTATAAGTATAAATAGCTATCTACTGAGCATAGCGTATCACTGAGTTTGATGTCACATCACAGTTGATCAAAAGAAAGTCTCGAAGCAAGCCATCTGGGTTGGACAATGTTTTTCACTCTGCGTCAAGTGTATATTGAGCATTGTGAATAGGTGGTTGGCAATATTTAATAGACGTAGAATGTCTTATAGCAGAGAGATATTGATGCAAATGATTTCACCATTTGTTATCTGATTTCTAACCAGTAAGAACCACCATGCCGTTCCACACCTTGTAGTGCAGCTATATCCCAGAGAGACTGATACACTTGGCTTAATTCATCGTCTTCACTGATGAAATAGTTAGGGCAAATGGTGTGGTAGCGCTCTGGATTATTTATCAGAAACGCTGCTAGCATATATTGCTCTGAGTAAAATCTATCGCACATGAACTGAGGGTAGTCAAATGGCAAATAAATATCATGAAGATGGACAATGACGCCGGTGGGCAGCTGAGGTAGAATCTCCAAAAAGAGGACCATCACATCCGAATTAGGTAGTAATCGATGAGAATTATCAATAAATAAGATATCTCCTGAATCAATCGCTATTTCTTTAAAAAAGTCTAACTTTTCGAAAGGGCTCCTGATGTGCCGATCTACTATAGACGAAATATTGGCTCTGGGCTGAGGATCAATGCAGGTAATCGTCGTCGTGAGTTGGTCATTCTTAATGGCAAGAGCTGCCACCTTGGTCGAATTACCACTGCCTATCTCAATGTATTGATTTGGCCTTTTAGTGGAAATCATAGAGTACAATACTGCCATATCCAAAGCAGGTAAATATTCATTTTTCCAGAATGGCGAATCCTCGTTTTGTTGGACTGAAGGTATAAGCGCCAACTCTGGCTTGAATGTCATTAGATCGTTAAGTACTGCTACATATTGCATCCTATTTTCATTAATGACTCGCCGAAGTAGTTTATGAGGGCCCTTGCTGGTATCATACCGAGGTGTCGGGTCTACTTGATAGTCCAAAAACACATGCTGGTATCTGGATGAAAAATGTTTATATAAGTCTTTTAGCGCTCTCAAAAGGTTATCTACTAATTAATTTATGTAGTTTAATTTTTAGGATTCGTCTATTAGTTCGAGTAAGATTGCAAAATCGCCTTTTATTTGAACTTGATTCTATTATTTCTATTATATGACCTGTATCAGCAACGATAAACTCATGAAATTTTTATCTGCCTTAATTCTTTCTATGATCTGCACCATTTCGATATCCGCTCAGTGGGGAGGGTTCGGTGGAAAGAAAGGGCCGTCAATCAAGGGTAAAATATCTGGAAAGATTATTGATCCAGCGTCTAAACAACCAGTGAGTTATGCGACTATCTCTCTAATAAAGGAGGGCTCAGAAAAAGTGATTAACGGAGTCCTGTCGGAAGAGGATGGTTCTTTCAAACTGACAGACATCAGTGATGGTCGATATGTGCTGGAGATATCTTTTCTCGGCTATGAAACAAAAAAAATAGAAGAGGTCATCCTAACACTCAAAGATCCAGACTATGATGTGGGCGATATCAGTCTTGCACAGGATAACATTGTGCTGGATGCCGTAGAGATCAAAGACAAGCGCTCGCTAGTTGAGAATAAGGTAGATAAAATTGTATTTAATGCAGAAGATGATACATCCATTGCAGGAGGAGATGCTACTGACGTATTACGGAAAGTACCGATGCTGTCAGTTGATTTAGATGGCAATGTATCTTTGCGGGGATCTCAGCAGATTCAGATATTGATTAATGGTAAGCCATCAGGCATGTTCTCTGCTAACGCAGCTGATGCACTTAAGATGTTTCCTGCCGATCAAATCAAAAAAGTGGAAGTGATTACCTCACCTGGCGCCAAATATGACGGTGAGGGATCAGGGGGAATCATTAATATTATTACTAAAAAAGATAACATCGAGGGTATAGCAGGTACTGTAAATGCCTCCCTTGGAAATCGTCAAAACAACGCTAATTTAAACCTTAATATAGGTAAGGGCAGGTTTGGTTTTAGCGCGAATGGTGGTGTATTTTATTCCATTCCGATTGATGCGAATAATTCGTTTACCAGAACATTAGTGCCTTCTAACATTGTCTCTTTTTCAAGAGAGGGAGTGACGAATCAGTCAAGGCTGGGATTTGGAGGCTCTGCCAGTGCTTTTTACGATTTCAATGCCTTTAATGCCATAAATACATCAATAAATTTACGTGGTTTTGGCTTCGATAGGGATGGAACAAGCGAGTGGTTTAGACTCGCCAGTGATCTTACAAGCATGAATTCTTTCAATGGAATATCTACAGGTAACTCCCTAAATAGTGGATATGATTGGAACTCTGACTACACTAAGAAATTCGCGGACAATGAGAAGAGAGAGTTAGTTTTCGCAGTACAAATATCTGGAGGCATACAGAGTCAAGATAACATCGTCAGAGATGTCAGCACCACGGAGGATTTTGTGCTACGGGACGAGAGAATTTTTAATGATCCCGACAATCTAGAAGTGACTGCTCAAATAGATTATGTCCATCCTCTTGGTAAGGCTAATAAGTTAGAAATGGGTATAAAGACTGTAATCAGAAATATTGATAGTGCTTCTGAGTATTTCTTATTTGACGAGGGCACAGGCGGTTATAGCAGTCGGGACAATGATAGATCGAATCAGTTTCTCTATGACCAAGATGTGTATGCTGGCTATCTTTCATATAATTTTTATATAGGCAAGATGAATGCGGTAGTCGGAGGTAGATATGAGAGGACCCTGATCAATGGAAACGGTGATGTCTCAGAGCAAAAATTTGACAATGCTTATAATAACTTCCTGCCTAACATAGCGATCTCCAAGACGCTGTCTAATTTCAGGACTCTTAAGCTGAGCTATAGTGAGCGGATACAGCGCCCCAGCTTACGATTCATTAACCCATTTGTAAACAATACAGATATAGGAAATGTCAGTTTTGGAAATCCTTTCTTAGGGCCAGAATTGACGAAGCAACTTGAGTTAGGATACAACTCTAATTTTGTGGGCATCTCCATATTTGGATCTCTCTACTATCGTAGGACATCTGAACTGATAGAATCCATCGTGAGCGATGAGTCGGTCAATCGATCACTGACTACTTATAGTAATGTAGGCAGAAATAATTCAATAGGAGTCAATATATTTATGAGTAAGACTGCTGGAAAGGTCACGCTTAGAGGAGGCGGTGATGTCAATACGTATGACGCCACTGGTATAATAGACGGTGAGCAGAGAGAGAATAGCGCTCTGGCATATCGACTGTTTACCAGCGCTGAGCTTTCCATTTCATCATCTATCAAAGGTGACTTTACGGGTATATTTAATTCTCCACGATTTACGCTTCAAGGCCGCAATCCCAGTTTTTCACTATTGATCTTTGGAGTCAGAAAGGATTTTAAAAATTCGAGTATTGGTATTAGAGTTGTCGAGCCATGGAGTGAGTTTAAGAGCTTTGACTCTGACATCACGGGTGCTGGCTTCAGGCAGGAATCTTCCTTTGCAGTACCATTCAGATCGTTCGGACTCACTTACAGGTACAAATTTGGTAAGGTCAACTTCAAAGAGCGCAAAAGTAAAATCAGAAACACCGACCTTAAAGCAGGAGAGGGAGGAAATGACGGATCTGGTGGCGGACAACAAGGCGGCAGGGGATAGAAAAGTCTATTTTGATTCTTCGAGCATAGCTTCAGAAGTATATTTGAGATTACTCCCTAATGTAGGCATGTACAAGAGTACTGGATGCTCAAGCTTCATAATTCCAAGTGATTAAAAATTTATCATTTAGAAATTATCAATTATGCTGCTTCAATCATGCTTAGGGGACTGTTTCACTATGATACTTAATTCTTAAAGAAAACGGGGCCAGAGTAAAAAATTGGTGATCACGAATTTTTGTAGAATTAGCCAACCGAAACCTTTCTCTGCTACTTTTACAGTATTTCTTACTGGGCTATAAGGATATTACACCCACGGGACAACTATATTTAACTTATGAGTATGCCTAATGTTGCCTCTCCTTATAAGTTACTTTCGATATTTGTCATATAGTTAAGTTTTTGAATATTGGAAGTCTGCTGAATGCAAGATGATGGATTATAGCATCATGATCATCCCAATGCTAAACCCTCATAAGCCTTGAGATACCTTGATCCGATGGGGTATCCCTAAATAAAAAAAGATGGATCATGTATATGGTCCACCTTCTAAATATTTTAAATGTCTGCGAGATTATTTGTCGCCGTACATTTTTTGTCTGTATTCAGCATTCAGAATTTCGTTCCTTCTTTGTACTGATGGCTTTGTAAAGTTTTTTCTTCTTCTGATCTCTTTAAGTAGACCAGTTCTTTGGAACTTTCTTTTATATCTTTTCAGAGCCCTGTCTATTGACTCTTCATCTTTGACATTAATAATAAGCATAAATACCTTTTAATTTTAGAAGCGCAAATATACAATAAATCACTGAAACATGTTTCTAAATTATCTCGATATTGAGCATAGGTGATATTTATCTATTAGAAGTATATATATTGCTCAGATATGTGTTTTTCACGAATTTTTAGTTATAATGAAACTATAAAGCAGAATATAATAGAACATCTAAAGTCTTCGTCTTTTACGATATAGCTAAAACGCCATATTTTGGGTGTAGTGGAATGAAAACTTTAACATAGGTTTAATTTAAACACGCAGTTCTTTTAGATTTATCATTTTATTCTATATTTGTCAGTAACCCAATCATATTAGCATCGTTCATTAGCTAATATCGACGATTCAACCATGCGAACTTTCGGAGTTTTTATCAGGTGATAAGAAGATGATCTTTCTGTCCCTGTAACAGCATGTACTCTTGGGAAATACAATTGTCTATATAACTTAAATATTTATTGAAAAATCTATCTACGTTTATGAAAAAATCTTTTTTATTAGCGATAAGGAACAGCCTCATGTTAGCCTTCCTTGTTTTCGCAGGTCATATAGCATATGGCCAATCCATATCCGGTACTATTACTGACGGTCAGAATGGAGAGCCACTCATCGGTGCCTCTGTGACTGTGAAAGGGACTACTGAGGGTACTATCACTGACATTGATGGTAACTATTCTATTAATGCAAACGCCGACGACGTATTAGTTGTTTCTTATGTAGGCTATGACGACTATGAGGAATCAGTTGGTGGGCGTACAGTTATTAATATGGGCGTGTCTCAAGGGGTCTTAATTGATGAAGTCGTGGTCACGGGTTATCAATCGCAAAGAAAAAGAGACATTACAGGTGCCGTAGCAGTCTTGAAGTCTGAAGAGCTGAATGAAGTAACAGCCTCTAGCTTTTCACAAAAATTGGAAGGCAGAGTCTCTGGTTTAAATATATCCACTTCAGGAGCACCTGGAGATGGTACTTCTATCAGAATTAGAGGTATCTCCTCATTTCAAAATAATGACCCTTTGATAATCATTGACGGAGTGCCCACCACGGATGCGTTTAATAATTCGCTTAATCCTAATGACATCGAATCCATCCAAGTGCTGAAGGATGCATCTTCAGCGTCTATTTATGGCTCAAGAGCTAATAATGGGGTCGTCATTATCACGACTAAGAAAGGTCAAGCCGGCCAAACTAAGGTAACATATAATGCCACTGTAGGGTCTCAGACACCTGTCGGAAAGTATGATCTGATTACGGATCCAAAAGATTATTCTGAGGTAGTATGGAGATCTTTTGAAAATGCTGGTCAAGATATTCCGAGTGAAGTACCATATGCAGCTGGAAGAGGAGTCATACCAGAATTTCTCTATGCTGGTGATTACAGTGGATTTCCAGCTGGACAACCAGTAGATGAGAATAACTACTCATACCCAACTAACCTAATCATGAAGGCCAATCCTCAAGGTACAGACTGGTGGGATGAAGTATTTAGTCCTGCATTGATTACCGAGCATACTTTAGGTGTATCCGGAGGTGGTGATAATTCCACTTTCGCCTTATCATTTGGCTATTTAGATCAGAATGGTACGATGCTACATACCGACTTTGATCGTTTCAGTCTGAGAGCTAACTCAGCATTCAACAAGGGTAAGTTTTTCGCTGGAGAGAACTTTGCAGTGTCCAGAGCGACAAGCTTAGGACAGGCTGGAGGTAATCAGGATGAATCGAATGTGATGACACAGATACTTAAGGCTCAATCCATCATACCAGTATATGATATTTCAGGAGAAAATTTTGCTGGTGGAAAATCAAATGGCCTAAGTAATGGATCTAATCCCGTCGCCCAGCAGACTCGTGCTAAAGATAATAGGGGTGTATTCTATAAAGCGCTTGGGAATGTTTATGGTGGTTTTGAAATCATAGAAGGTCTGAGGATTAAGTCGAGCATCGGCGTCGAATTCTTTAATAATTTCACCCAGGGATTTAGCTTTCCTACTTGGGAAGAGTCAGAACCAAATATTGCTAATCAGTTCCAAGAGCAAAATCAAAACGGATTTAATTACACGTGGACTAATACGGCCACCTATAATACTAACCTGAATGGGGTACATGATATAGGAGTCTTAGTTGGTTATGAAGCTATTAAAGGATCAGGAAGAACAATTAGCGGATCTTTAGGTAATTATTTTACAGATGACAGAAACGCCTGGTATCTCAATCCAGGATTAGCAGATCCTGCTTCAAGAAATGTCAACAGTAATGGAGGCATCAATACTTTAGCTTCAGCCTTTGCTAAGGTAGACTATGCCTACAATGACACCTACATATTTAGTGCTACCATCAGAAGAGACGGTTCTTCCAACTTTGGACTCAATTTTAGATATGGAGTCTTTCCAGCAGTTAGTGTAGGTTGGAGATTGTCAAATGAATCATTTCTCGCAGATAATGATTTCGTAGATGACCTTAAGGTCAGAGTGGGATATGGTGTCACAGGAAATCAAAATATTCCAGGTGGTAATACATTGAACCGATTCGGTGGCGGTCCAGGTATTTCATTCTATGATATCTCAGGAGTAAATAATGGTTTAGAGACAGGATACACTTTAACGAATCGTGGGAATGAAGACACGAGATGGGAAGAAAACGAGTCATTTAACATGGGCGTAGATGGCGCATTCATGAATGGAAAGCTTGATTTTGTTTTCGATTTATATCAGCGTACTACTGGTGGGCTGTTATTTAATCCAGTACTACCGGCAACTGCAGGGGCCGCTGCTGCTCCTTTTGTTAATATTGCGAAAATGCGTAATAAGGGTATTGATGTTGCTATCAATTATCGCGACAAAGCAAATAGCAGCTTTGGCTATAGTGTAGGTATAAATCTATCTGCCTACAAAAATGAAATATTAGGAATCGATGGTTCACGGGTTGATTTTTTCTCGCCAGGAGTTGGGAGAATAGGAGACACAGGATACAATGCACTTGGAGGTTCCATTGGAGAATTTTACGGATGGCAAGCTGATGGCATATTTAGATCGCAAGCTGAAGTAGACGCTCATGCAAATCAAAATGGTAAAGCAGTTGGGCGAATAAGATTAAAAGATCTCAACAGAGATGGCGAGATCAACGATAAAGATTTAGGATCTATTGGCAGCCCTCACCCAGATTTTACCTTAGGATTTAACCTTGGTGTTAATTTTGGAAATATAGATGTGTCTACTTTCTGGACAGCTTCTGTTGGAAATGAGATTTACAACTATAATCGGCTCTTTGAGGTATTTAGATTCTTCAATGCCAATGTTCGAAAAGATGTCTTAGACAGAGCATTCGATCCGGTTACTAATCCAGATGGAGATTACCCTTTGATTAATGAGGCAGATATATTCAGCGAGAACTCTACAAGCTTCTACGTGGAAGATGGATCTTACTTAAGAGCAAAAACAATACAGATCGGCTATACGTTACCATTGGACGTAGCAAGCAACCTTGGGATAGGTGCCACGAGAGTTTATATCCAAGCTCAGAACCTATTTACATTGACTGGATACAGCGGGATTGATCCAGCGTTATCCAGCTTTAATATTGCAGACGGTGGACAAAGCGACCAGAGAATGGGATTTGATTTTGGAAACTATCCTCAATCAAAGATCATTCAATTGGGTATCAGTGCATCATTTTAAAACAATCTAATATAGTCATAAATGAAAAATATAAATTTATTAATCATACTCGCATTTATCATCGGTGGAACAGTGTTTTATGCATGTTCTGAAGAATTTTTGGATGTACCGCCTCAAGGGGCATTAGATGCGGGTACTTTAGCTAATGAGGCAGGAGTAGATGCTGCGCTAATCTCTGCATATTCTATGTTAGACGGGTGGGCAGAATCATGGGGAAGCATATCTTCACCATGGCCAGCGTCAGGTAGTAATTGGATCTGGGGCAGTGTCCTGTCAGATGATGCTCACAAAGGATCAGAGGCAGGAGATCAAGGTGAGACCGAAGAGTTAGAATTATTCCAGTGGTCTCCAGGTAATCCATATTTCAATGATAAATTTGTGGTTACTTACGAAGGTATCTCCAGAACTAATGCTGCTATTGCTCTATTAGCTAATGTGGAAGGCATTGATGCGGATAAGTCAGCTATTATCCAAGGTGAAGGAAGATTTCTCAGAGGTCATTATCACTTCGATGCGTGGAAAATGTGGAAGAACGTACCTTACTATACAGAGGAGGATACTGATTTCAGAAAACCAAACACGGAGGATATTTTTCCAAATATCATTGCAGATTTTGAAGCGGCGGTTGCTTCATTACCAGTATCGCAGAGCCAAGTCGGGCGAGCCACCAAAGGCGCTGCCAATGCCTACTTAGGAAAAGCTCACTTATATAATCAAAATTTCTCTGCAGCTAAGGAAGCATTGGACCAGGTGGTGAATAGTGGACAATATGCTCTTTCACCTTGTTTCCATGACATATTCTCAATAGGACAGGAGAATGGTCCTGAGATGGTTTTCTCTATACAAGCCTCAGTAAATGATGGGACTACTGAAGGTCAAAATGGCAATTTCGGTGACAGACTTAACTTTCCACATGGTGGAAGCCCTTTCGGATGTTGCGGATTTCATCAGCCTACGCAAAATTTAGTTAATGCTCATAAGGTAGACGATAATGGTCTTCCATTATTTGATTCATTTAATGAGTCAGATTTGGTCGATGGAGAAGCAGTAGATCCTAGATTGGATTGGACTGTAGGACGTGATGGTATACCATTTTTAGATATAGGTGTACATGAGCCATCGTGGATTAGAGCAAGATCCTTCCAAGGTCCCTTTAGCCCCAAAAAATTCTCATACGAAAGTGGACAAAGCCAGCAGAGTGGTGGATGGACCAGCACTCAGCTATCTCCAGTAAATTTCCCGATTATCCGATATTCTGATGTGCTACTTATGCTAGCAGAAGCAGAGGTTGAGTTGGGGAATCTTGAGAGAGCTCGTGAATTGACCAATATAGTCAGAGAAAGAGCTGCTGGTTGTGCGCAAGGAGCTGACGGATTCAGATCAGGCATCTCAGCGGATGAAGGCGCTGCATACTCTAATAATCAAGTAGGTACTTACGAAGATACTTGGACAGATGCAGCTGCAGCCAGAGAAGCTGTGAGATATGAGAGAAGAATAGAATTAGCATTAGAAGGTCACAGATTCTTTGATCTTCGGAGGTGGGGTACAGCTGAAGAAGTGATTAACGAATACATTGAAGAGGAAACTCCTAAGAGACCTTATCTTCAGCCATCCGCTGGCTATCAGTCACCAAAAAATGACCTATTCCCAATTCCTACGATACAGATCGAATTGAGTAAAATAGATGGTACCGCTGCATTACAGCAAAATCCAGGATATTAATTTAAAATTATATAAGCTTTAACTATGGAGAGACTAAATACTTATTAGTCTCTCTATTTTTATTTTAGGCAGATTATAATGGGCATCCATCGTAATCCTTATAATTTGCCATTTGTCCTCAGCATATATATTCTTATAGTTCTAAGTGTTGAGGTTTATTTAATCTAATCTTTGCATAATCTCAATGGGGAAGACCGCAATAATCATCAGCTTTTTATATCTCTTTGTTTCGTGTCAGGAAGAATCAATTGAGAACAGAATGGGGTCTGAACAGAACACACTATTCACCAAGGTTGCGCAGGAAGCTTCTGGTATCGATTTCATTAATCAGGTGAAGGACAAAGAAGATTTCAACGTACTTAGCTATCGAAATTTTTATAATGGAGGCGGAGTAGCGATTGGAGATATTAACAATGATGGCCTGCCAGATATTTTCTTTACCGCTAACATGCTGTCTAATAAATTATACCTGAATCTAGGTAGTATGACTTTCAAAGATATTAGTGAATCAGCAGGGATAGCAGGTTTAAGGGGATGGAGTACAGGAGTGTCTATGGTAGATATTAATGCTGATGGCTTATTAGACATTTACGTCTCTAATTCTGGCGATATAGCAGGCGATAACCGAACCAACGAACTCTATATAAATCAAGGTGACCTTACCTTTAAAGAAGAAGCCAAAAAATACAACTTAGATAATGCTGGCTTCACCACTCATGCTTCATTCTTTGACTATGATCAGGACGGAGATTTGGATTGCTATATACTCAACAATAGCTTCAAAGATCCAAAAAAGATAAGTTCTTTTAGTAAGACCAGAGAAGAAGACGACCAGCAAGGTGGAGATCGACTTATGCGCAATGACGGAGAGACATTCACCGATGTCAGCCTGGAGGCAGGAATATATACCAGCGCTATAGGTTTTGGATTAGGCGTCTCAGTGAGCGACCTAAATCATGATCTACTGCCTGACATATACGTCAGTAATGATTTTTGGGAGCGCGACTACATTTATATCAATCAAGGAGATGGAAGCTTTTCAGAAGAGCTGACTGAGAGAGTCAGTATCTGCTCCGTGTCTAGTATGGGCGCTGATATAGGAGATATCAATAATGATGGATACCCCGATGTATTTACAACTGACATGCTCTCCGCAGATAACTATCGCCTGAAGTCTCAGACCATGTTTGATCCATATTTTTTAGAGAATATGAAATATCGCTCGAGCTATCACTATCAAATACTACAGAACTGCCTGCAAGTCAATCAGGGTGATGGCAGTTTTCAAGAGAGGGCATCAATGAGTGGTGTATCTGCGACGGACTGGAGTTGGGGCGCCTTAATCTTCGATTTTGACAACGATGGATGGAATGATATCTACGTTTGTAACGGTATATATCGAGATATTATGGATCAAGACTTTATCAACTTCATAGATGATAAGGAGAGTGTCAAGAAGGTAGTCAGTGAAAATGGAAGGTACGATTTCAGAGACTTTTTAGAATACCTACCATCGACTCCCATGAGGAATTATGCATTCGTCAATCAGCACGATACCCGTTTTCAAAACAAAGCTGAGGCTTTGGGATTCGTTGATAAGGAATTTAGCAATGGAGCTGCTTATGGTGATCTGGATCAGGATGGAGACCTGGATCTGGTGATCAATAATGTCAATATGCCAGCCAGCATATATCGAAATAACGGAGAGCTATCTGACCGCCATTATCTTGGTATTGACCTTCGAGATCCTAATTCTAAAAATCCCTTAGGTATAGGAGCGAAGGTATCAGTATCTACATCAGCTCAGAAGTTAACGAAACAGTTGTATATGAATCGAGGGTTTCAAAGCAGCGTAGATCACACCATTATATTTGGACTAGGCGATCAGGACATGGTCACTGAGGTAGAGGTCATCTGGCCTGATCAGACCCAGCAGGTCATATTCGATATCAATATTGATACGACTCTCGTCATCTCGAAGCAAATTAATGGCGTCAAAATCAAGTCAGTAGGTTCAGTTCATAAGACTGAAGTATTAACTGAAGCTACTGCGGTAATAGAAGATGGCGCTGCTCACCGAGAAGATACCTTCAATGATTTTGATCGAGAAAGGCTGATGCACAGAATGCACTCCACTGAAGGTCCTCGAATAGAGACTGGTGATCTAAATGGGGATGGTCTAGTCGATTTTATACTATTAGGAGCGGCGGATGATATGGATAAAGTATTCATTCAAAATCAGAATGGTACTTTCCATGAATTAGCAAATGCTGTCTTTGGGGAGGATGTGTCATTTGAGAGTACTTGTGCTGCACTATTCGACTATGATCAAGATGGCGATCTCGATTTAGTCATCGGATCAGGCGGTAATGACCTTAGCAAGGGCATGGAGGGCTTTTTGATGCGGTATTATGAGAATAATGGACAGGGTATATTCAGCAAGAGGAAGGAAGCAACCCCACCCGCAGGAGGCCAGTTTGCCGTGATAGCAGCACAGGACTATGACCAAGATGGTGATATAGATTTATTTGTCGGGGCCAGATCCATACCTGGCAATTATGGGCTGACGCCACGTAGTTTTTTATTAGAGCGTGTGACTGGAGGCTGGAAGGACGTGACCGAACAGAGCTTGGGGACATTAGGAATGATCACTGATGCTAGCTGGGCAGATCTTAACGGGGATGATCTCCTAGACTTACTGATCGTGGGTGAATGGATGCCAGTCACCTACTTCATAAATACTGGTTCTGGATTATCAGGTCCAAACGAAATAGAAGACTCAGAGGGCTGGTGGTTAGACATCTGTCCAGCTGATGTAGATGCTGACGGAGATCTTGATTTTGTACTGGGCAATTGGGGTTTGAATTCTAAATTCAAGGCCAGTCCAGATCGGCCCCTTAGTCTACATGTGAAAGATTTTGACCAAAATGGTAAGTCAGAGTTCGTCATAGAGTGGTATCCACCTGGGGATGACCAAGCCTATCCATTCCATAGTAAGATGGACATGACCGACCAGATACCATCGTTAAAGAAACGTATCTTAAAGTATGCTGACTATGCCCAGATGGATTTTCAAACTTTATTTTCCCCTGAAGAGCGTCAAGGAGTTAAGTCATATCAAGCCAAGCGTCTGCAAAGCTCACTATTGAGAAACGTTGATGGGCAGATGATCCTTGAAGATCTACCTTTGGATGCTCAGGTGACCCCCATCTTCGCAAGTGCTGTGCAAGACTTTGATCAAGATGGGTATCAGGATATATGGTTAGGAGGAAATATATATGGCCTTAAACCTGAAGTAGGTAGGCTCAATGCCTCAAAAACGATACTGCTGAGCGGGAGCTCTGATGGATCATTTACGAGATCAAATAACTATTTACCTTCTACTTCGGGTGAGGTGAGAGATGTAGATCTACTGAGTACAGCAACAGGAAAGAACATTATGCTTGTGGCTCGGAATAACATGAAAGTTAAGGTATTAGAATATTGAAGATGCATTATTTCATAAGAGTGGGATTATTCTTAAGTCTTATAGTGGGGACGATTTCTTGTCAAGAAGAACAATACTCCATGATGGAATCTATCAGTGCTGATAAAACGGGTATAGACTTTATCAATGCCATCGAGGATAGTGAAGCTCTCAGCATACTTAATTATGAATATATCTATAATGGAGGCGGAGTGGCAATTGGTGATTTAAATCAAGACGGACTGCAAGATGTCGTCTTTACAGGTAATATAGTAGATAATGCCATCTATCTAAATCAAGGTGATATGGTCTTCAAAGATGTTTCTGTACAGTCAGGAATAACAGCTTATCCCAGATGGAGTACTGGCATTACACTGGTGGACATCAATAGCGATGGGCTCTTAGATATGTATATCACTTCCAGTGGACACGACAGTATCACTGATAAAACTAATCTGCTATTAATTAATCAAGGTAACGATGCTGAGGGTACTCCAACATTTCTCGATCGAGCCGAAGCCTATGGCATTAGTAGTCCCTCAAATGATACTAATGCCGCATTCTTTGATTATGATAATGACGAAGATTTAGATCTTTTCATCATCTCTAATCAGATGCCGCCCGACAACCAACCAAGTCGATATAGAAAAAAGGTACGTGATGGGTCTTCCACGACTGTGGATCATCTTTATCAGAATAACATCGATAAGACGACAGGACATCCAATTTATATTGAAGTCAGCCAAGATGCAGGAATACTAATAGAGGGCTTCAGCTTGGGACTCAATATCTGTGACATTAACGAAGACGGCTGGAAGGATATCTACATTACGAATGACTATCTCTCCAATGATTTATTGTACATTAATAATCAAGATGGCACCTTCTCAGACCAAGCTGATACCTACTTCAAGCATACTTCATTTTCTGCCATGGGCAATGATGTCGTCGATCTGGATAATGACGGCGACTCAGATATCATCGTCTTAGACATGCAGCCCCAAGATAATTACCGCCGCAAGACGATGCTTCCGCCTAACAAGTACAGCGACTACATCAATAACGAGAAATATGGTTTTCAATACCAGTACATGCGTAATACACTGCAAGAGAATCATCGCATCCCTTCCACCACTGGGGATCGAGTGACTTTTTCTGATGTCAGTAATTTAGCTAAGCTAGCAGCGACAGATTGGAGTTGGGCGCCAGTAGTAGCTGATTTTGACAACGACGGACTGAAAGATGTAATCGTGACAAATGGCTTTCCCAAAGATATCACAGACCGTGATTTCATCGACTACAGTACTGATGTGAGGACATATGCTTCTGATGAGCATCTATTACCTAAGATCCCTTCTGTGCAGATAAATAATTATGCTTTCAAGAACTTAGGAGACCTCCAATTCGCAGACGTCACAGGTGAATGGGGTATCGACCAGCCCAGCTTTTCCAATGGTGCAGCCTTTGGAGACTTAGATAATGATGGAGACTTAGATTATGTCGTCAATAATATCAATCAAGAAGCTTCTGTGTTTCAAAACAATTCTTCTTCAGGACAATCTGTCAGAATAAAACTGAATGGTCCTAAAGCCAATCCTCTCGGTATTGGGGCTATCGTGCATCTGTATTATGATAGTATAAAAATGCAGACCACAGACTTTACATTAAGCAGGGGCTACTTATCATCTCATGAGCCTTTTGTCCACTTCGGCTTAGGTGAATCTGATGAAGTAGACAGCATTATCGTGGACTGGCCATCAGGCGGGAGATCAGTCATTAATGATATGGATATCAGTGAAGTAGTCAATATAGAACATCAGTATGCGCAAGAGCTTTCTCAGAAGCCAATAGTCCAGGCCAAGCCACTGTTCGAGGAAATTTCTGAGATAGTAGGGCTTAAATTCATCCACGAAGAAATGGACTTCATAGATTATAATGTGCAAGCCATGCTACCTCATAAACTCTCCCAATATGGGCCGGCTCTCGCTGTCGGCGATGCGAATGGAGATGGATTAGATGATCTATATATTTCAGGATCTCACTTTCATAAGGGACAATTCTTTCTGCAAAATGAATCTGGGAGATATAGCCAGGCTGACCTATTTGTTAATTTGACAGAGGACGAATATCAATCCGAAGAGCTCGGCGCTCTCTTATTCGATGCGGACAATGATGGAGATAATGATCTTTATGTCGTTCATGGTGGATATGAAGTAGCAGCAGATGATCCGCAGTATCAGGATCGTATATATCAAAATGAGGGAGGCATATTCAGATACATGAGTGATGCACTGCCTGCTTTTTTGCTTAGTGGGATTGCGGTGAAAGCTGCGGACTTTGATCTTGATGGAGATTTGGACTTATTCATCGGTGGAAGAGTGATGCCGCATCAATATCCGACCCCAGTATCCAGCTATCTGCTCCGAAATGACAGTAAAGGAAAGCAAATAAAATACACCAATGTCACAGAGGCCATAGCACCTACTCTCGTGGATGTAGGAATGATCACTGATGCTTTATGGACTGACTATGACAATGATGGTCGAGTTGATCTGATGTTGGTCGGCGAGTTCATGCCAGTTACGTTTTTGCGCAATACTGTAGACGGATTTAAAAAGCATTCATTAGGTGCAGATATAGAATCACAGACTGGATGGTGGAATGGCATATTAGCGTCTGATTTTGATCATGATGGAGATACAGACTATATTATCGGCAATGTCGGAGACAATACACCAGTGCAAATTAGCCAGACATATCCGTATAAAGTCTATTACAAGGACTTTGATGATAATGGAGTGAAGGACTTAGTTCCTGCCTGTCACTTTTTAGATCAGTCAGGCGAGATGGTAGAATTTCCATATTTCGGAAGGTTAGAGATCGCGAAGCAGATCAATGTCATACGTAAAGCTTATCGAAAGCATCAGGATCTAGCCGTGACACCTATGCAGGATCTCTTTTCAGCAGATGTGATGGAGGACTGTATGGTATTAAGTGCGCACCTATTTTCCAGTGTACAACTGATTAATCAGGGCAACGGAAAGTTCCAAATGAAGGTACTACCCAGAGAGGTGCAGAAGTCAGCTATATATGGGATGCTTGCTGATGATGTGAACCAAGATGGATGGTTAGATATCATATTAGTCGGTAATGATTACGGAATGGAGATATCAATGGGTAGATTAGATGCGCACAATGGATTAGTAGGAATGAACGATAGTACGGGTCATTTTAATTTTAAAGAGTCTGACGAATCTGGCTTATTTGTGGCGGAAGATGCTAAAGCCCTGGTAAAAATACATAACGAAGAGGAGAGCACGATAGACTATCTGGCATCACAGAATCGAGGGCCTCTGAGAGCACATCGACAAAATAAACAATCCAAAATTATAACTCTTCGTCCCGATGAATCGTATGCGATAATCACCATGGCCGATGGTCGTGTAAGAAAACAGGAATTCTACTATGGCCATGGATTCCTTTCGCAGTCATCACGGGTCATCATCCAGAGTAAAGCAATGAAGGTCATACAGATATATGATACGAAGAATCAATTGACCAGAGAAATGTAATATTCAAATCAAATATCTTAATCAGACGAACATTTATGATTATACATGTTAGGCTTATCTCTCTAATAATCGCCGTGTCCATAGGGCAGCTCATGGTGGGTCAGGCACAAGAGATAGATCAAATACAGTTAGGAGAGAGCCAAGACCTATCAGATAGCATTATGTGGTCAGGAAGAATCACTTCAAAAGACGACAATGCAGCTGTCATCAATGTAGTGATGAGATCCAATAAAGGCATTAATGCGACCAGCGATATAGACGGGTATTTTTCAATACCATTGAGCAGAGGTAAACATACTTTTACGCTTACGGCTCTTGGCTATGCTGATAAGATGATCGAGCTCACTGCCTTCTCCTCAGCAAATTATTCAGTAACGATGAGTGTGGAGAATGTTCTGATTGATGAAGTCGTCATCGGTGACAGAGCTGGTAATGAAAGCATTAGAGCCATCACGCCAGGAGTACAACGCTTAGGCATCCAGGAACTGGAGAACCAGTCTAAATTTTTTGGTGAGATAGACGTGCTTCGTAGCCTACAGTCCATCTCAGGGGTCAGTAATACAGGTGAAGGTGCTTCGGGATTCAATGTAAGAGGGGGCAATGCCGATCAAAATCTAATTTTGCAGGATGGACATTTGATTTTTAATCCTTCACATGCGTTAGGTTTTTTCTCACTATTTCATCCAGATATCGTCCAGCACATAGACTTATATAAAGGTGGTATACCTGCTAAATATGGTGGGCGCACATCCTCAGTGTTACAGGTCGCTACCAGGCAGGGCGATCGAAGACAGTTTAAGCTTAAAGGAGGTATCGGTATGGTTTCTAGTAGGCTTACTTTAGAGGGACCGATCATTAAAGATAAGGTATCATTTATAGTCGCTTCGAGATATAGCTATGCTGACTGGGTGTTTGGTTTAGCCAGTAATCCAGATTTGGATGAGAGTAAGGCTTTTTTCAATGATGTCACGGCCAACATAGATGCTCGCCTGACGCCCACGACAAGTTTAGAGCTAAGCTTTCTGAGAAGTGAAGATGATTTTCAGTTTGGAAGTGAGGCCAGATTTGATTACTCCACACAATCAGCATCAGCCAGCCTAAAGCAAATCATAGGGGATAATCTTAACGTATCTCTGTCAGGTAACAGGGGACGATATATCAGCTCCCTCTTTGATCTAAAGGGGAATGATCAATCTATGTATACGAATAAAATAGATTATACAAGGGCTAAGTTAGATGCTCTCTACGCCGTATCGGAGTCCTTTAAATTAAATGCTGGCGCAGAACTCAATATCTATCAGATTAGTCCTGGTGATATAGAGCCGCTTATTCCTCAGTCCATCATCATCCCCAGAAGTTTGGATCAGGAAAAAGCTAGAGAAATGGCTTTTTATGCCGAGGGCCAACTTTCTATATCTAATAAGATAGATATTTCAGCTGGCGTGAGGTTCACTCAATTTAGCAATTTGGGACCAGACTTAGTTTTAGTGTATTCAGATGATGAAATTCGGACCACCCGCAATGTGGTTGATTCACTTGCTTTTGGGGAGGGAGAGGTAATAGCAGAATATGCAGGTCTGGAGCCAAGAGCCTCATTGAGGTATCAGCTCGCAGATGATGCTTCTATCAAGTTTGGTCTGGCCAGAACTTATCAGTACCTCGCACAGATATCTAATACGGCATCAGCAACCCCAATAGATGTATGGCAGTTATCTAACCAACATATAGGCCCTCAGTATTCAGACAATATTTCTATAGGCATCTTTAAGAATTTCGTGGAAAATAAATATGAGACTTCCTTAGAAGTATTCTATAGAGATATCAATGGATTGATCGATTACAAAGACTTCGCGCAGCTACTCATGAATGACCAAATAGAGACAGAGTTAGTCACGGGTATCGGTCAGTCACATGGCGTCGAACTAAACCTGAATAAAAAATTAGGAAGTTTTACTTGGCAGGCTAATTATACATACTCCAAGTCTGAAAGACGAGTTGCAGCCACCACCACACAGCAAGGCATCAACAATGGAGCTTGGTTTTCTTCTAATTATGATATACCGCATGTCCTTAATCTGAGTCTGAATAGCAAGTTTAAGAATAGCAGTCTATCTTTTAATTTTACGTATAGAAGTGGTCGTCCTACGACTGCCCCTGTCAGCTCCTATACTAATGATAACGTGCTCAACATTCCTATCTATTCTGATCGTAATCAATTTAGAAATCCGGCATTTCACAGACTGGACATGGCCTATACCTTAGGCCCTTACGTGAAAGGCGATAGCTGGGAGCATAGCATCACCTTGTCTGTCTACAATGTATACGCGAGAAAGAATGCATACTCCGTCTACTTTCGACAAAACCCATTCGAAAGTGTGAAGGCAATTCGGCTAGCGACCTTAGGCACCATATTCCCTTCCATTACATTTAATTTTAGTTTGAAATGATAATTAAGAATCCTTTAAATATCCTATCAGTATGTCTGTGTCTGTGCCTGTTTTCATGCGTCGATGAGATTGACCTGGATGTAGATACAGAGCAGCGTACCCTCATCGTGGATGGCTTTGTTTCCGATTTCAATGCTGAATATAAAGTCAGGTTGTCTCTCAGTTCTGTCATAGGTATCGGCAATGATAACATCTTAGATCCAGTACCAAATGCTAGTGTTCGTTTGTTGGATGATCGTGGCGGCATCTTTCCATATGAGGAGGATGGTCCAGGTATCTATAGACTACGAGATTTTGCAGCTAAGAGATTGACATCCTACCAATTAGATATCTCTCTGGCTGATGGGCGCCGCTTTCAGTCTCAAGCTCAAGAACTTAGATCCAGTAGTTTGATAGACAGCATTTACTACTCCATAGAGGAGAAAACACTCCGGAATAATGCAGGCGATTTTAATAGCCAGCTTTACATTTCCATGCTCATCTCTACTGATATTTCTCAGGCAGAAGAGCCACCATTTCTGAGATGGAGAGTCGAGGGTGAATATCAACTGCAAGAAGGCTATCCAGGAGCTCTTAATCTGAAGAGATGCTATGTGAAGGAGAATTTAGATTTAAACGAGATACGCGTCTTTGATGCTTCACAGCTAAATGGCAATATGCTGTTTGATCAAGTGATAGCGGAGACCCCATATGATTTTAGGTTCTCAGATCAATTCTGTTTTCATATCTCTCAGTTTGCTATTTCGGAAGATGAGTATGAGTATTGGAATAATATTAAAAATATCATCGATATTAACGGAGGGCTTTTTGATCCGCCTCCAGGGACGGTCATTGGTAATATCTTCAATGTGGATAATCCCTCAGAGGTAGCTGTAGGCTATTTTTCAGTGTCGTCGGCCTTTTTTACCAGACAATTTATAAATAGTAATGAGCTTGATTTCTTCATTGAGCCCAAGTGCAGCACGCGAGGATTTAGAGATATTCCCTTTGGATGTCTTGATTGTGAAGATGTAAATAATAGCACGTTGGATAGGCCAGACTATTGGGAGTTTTAAGAATTGATGAGGCGCACTAATTACTTCATATTAAGATCTGTAATGTTACTGTTATTATTGCCCGTCCTCTATATGCAGTGTAGCGATCATACGGAGGACCAGGCTAAGCGGATCGTCGCTGCCCAATGTGGGTCTTGCCATATGCAGCCTGAGCCACAGTCACTGACCCGAGATGTGTGGAAGGATAACATACTGCCTCAAATGTCATTCTACTATCAGTGGGATGGAACATCAATATTTTCATATGCTAATCAAAGCTTCTACCGTAAGAAGGCTACTCTACCTATGAATGATCGAACGTGGGCGCTCATCGAGTCATACTATCTCAACAATAGTCCCGTAGAGCTAACCGAAAGAGAAGAGTCAGCACAGCTACCACAATCTCGTTTCGAGGAGATTCTACTCACCAATGTTTGCGGTATGCCATCTATCACCGCTATGCTGATTGACGACAATGAAAAATTATATTGTGCTTGTAACCAAGCGTTAGTCAGTATAAAGTCACTTCATCAAGTGGACACCATCCTGGTGACAAATAGCGTCATCAGTGATATCTTGAGACAGAGTGATAAAGATCTGCTTCTACTTAACATCGGAGAGCTGGGGCCACATGATATACCTAAGGGTTCGCTCAATCTGTACGACGAAGACATGAAAAGAGAAAAGGTCTTACTGAGCCAACTATATAGACCTGTGGAAATTAGTCGGACTGAATCTGTATTCCATATCTCAGAATATGGAAATGATAAAGGCAGGTATAGCGCTGTCGACAACAAGTCGTTTGAGCGATCGACACTGATCAACTTACCAGGCTCGTATCGCTCTTTTACTTTCGATATGGATCTGGATGGAGACGAAGAGACCATCATTCAGTTCAGTCAAAGCCAAGAGGGTATGTATGTTATGCAGGAGATAGATGGTAAGTTAGAGTACGAACGAATCATTTCATTCCCGCCAGAGTATGGTTTAAGCGACTTAGATACGGCTGATATGAATCAGGATGGGTACGTTGATCTAATCATTACCAATGGGGATAATGCTGACTACTCGACGATTGATAAGCCCTACCACGGGCTTAGAATCTATCTGAATGATGGCTCTGGTCGCTTTGAAGAGTCGTATTTTTATCCCATGTACGGAGCGACACAGCTCAAAGTGAATGATTATAATGGTGATGGCTATCAGGATGTCGTTGTTTCTTCATTTTTCCCGCGCGACAATACCAAATCTATAATTTTATTGGAGCAGAGCTTAGAGGAGCCGATGTCATTTCGAGATACATATATTGAACAGGCTTACACGGGTAGATGGCTGGTGATGGAAGACGGAGATATAGACCAAGATGGGGATATTGATGTAGTGTTGTCTTCTTTCGTAGCTGGCCCAACTAACGAGAAGCCCAGCGTTCTTAAAGCCTGGCTTGATAAATCGGTAGACGTCTTAATATTAGAGAACCGCCGATTCTAACAATGCTGCACCATCATATTCATTTGTAGCTATTTCGCAGCTTTCTTAGAGCTGAGTATAATTATGCTGATATTGAGGACCTATGATTTGGATGTATAGAATCATAATGACTTTGGCGCTATTTTCTTATGGACCATTTCTGCAGGGACAGGCAAATAATATTCAGTGGATTATGGACCTCACAGATGAGGTGCTAAATGAAAGTGATCATTGCGAACGGTGTACTTGGGTCAGTCCTACCATCACCCAAATCAAATTTGCAGGTGAGGCATATTTCTTTTTCAGATATAGCTGTGCCATTGATCAGGCATTCTCAAGGATGTATAGTGTTAGCGGTGATGTCGTAGGAGAATGTACATCAGATGGTGATGATTTATCCTGCTTCGGATCAGATGCATTTACCATCTTTACTTTTGCAGAGGATATCACGAAGGTATGGACTTGCTTTAAAGGCTTCGAGTGTGGATTTACCATGGATAATAATATAGATCAACAAATTCCTATTGCAATAGATGATAGTCGGTGCGCTGAAGGAATTAAGCAATTGACTGTGTCCGCAGACTTTACTGATTTTTTATGGTCAGGGCCTGGCATTGAGAGTCGAGATAACAGCATAGAGGTAGATCGCTCAGCTGTATACCATGTCACCGTCACCGACTCAGCAGGCTGTGTTTTCACGGGTGAGTCCGCGATAGAGATTTCTTCAATAGAAGTCAAGATCAAAGGTCAGAATCGCTTTTGTCATGGAGAGACCACTCAAATTGGAGTTAGTGGATTTGTAGATTATATTTGGTCTACTGGCTCTATTGATTCTACCCTTGTCGTCGACACTGGTGGAACATACCAAGTTACGGTAGTAAATGACTTGGACTGTGAGGGGGTAGGGTCATTTGATCTGGTAGAGGATTTGCCTCTTTCATTAGAAATCATCGTAGACCGCGCAGAGGTCACCGAGGGTGATACCGTTAGCGTGACGTATAGCAGTGATCAAGCTGCGGCTGTGCCAGTGGAGTTTCAATGGTCAGGCATGGGCACGCTGATGTGCATGCAGTGCAGTAGTGCTACATTTATTCCATTATTAAATAATGCTCTGACTCTAAGCGTAGAAGATGATAAGGGGTGCCTCAGTTCGACATCCACAACAGTAGCAGTCAAAGATTTAGATTTAGATATCTATGTTCCGAATGCAGTGCATTGCAGCTCGCAGTTTGGTAATGATCGCTTCATGGTGTTTGGGGGTCGAAGCATCAAGCACATCGATCAATTGGCTATATATGATCGTTGGGGCAGCTTAGTATTCTTGCAGAGAGAAATCAAAGCTAACGATAAAGATTCAGGATGGAATGGCTACTCTAATGGCGTACTACACGCCGAAGCTATCTATAGCTATGTGGCTGAATTAGTATTTATCAATGGAAGACGAAAATCAATAATTGGCGATTTCATGTTGTTTCACTGAGCACGTTGTCAATAGAGGACTAAGTAAAAAAAGGCCTGCAAGCTCCCGGGCGGGTGACTGCAAGCCAATTTAAAAGAACAACTTCCACAGTTAAGACGAAATATCATGCGTGGGTCACACTTTAGAAGTGCATTTCTGCTGAAGATATCTATAGCGATAATATTGGTATAGTAATATTCGATGGAGCACGGAAATTAAATTGTGGAGATGTTATGTTGCGATGCTGAGCACGATGATCAATACGGACTAAAATAAATTAAAAAGGGCCTGCAAGTCCCCGGGCGGGTAACTGCAAGCCAATTTAAAAGAACAACTTCCACAGTTAAGACGAGAAATTATGCTTGAGTCACACTTTAAGTGTGCATTTTATGCTGAGGATATTTATAGCATTTATGTTGAGATAATAATAGTCAAGCATCTCCACCCTCTCAATCACCAGCTCCACATCATGCCCTGACAGAAAGAAAGGTCTCTGCTTAGCCGCTTTCAGCTGCACTCGATACTTGTTACCATCATACTGCTTCAGCTGCTACACATCACTGTGTAACCGACTGATCTTATCGTGTATATCCTTGGAATGGGTAGGTGCTTTAGCATTTTGGTACTCGATCCACAGCCGCTCGTTTCGGATGTGGTCTGTGGATTACTTCATGCGGAGCTTCAGATCCTCATACTGTCGAAGCTGCTGTCGGTAATCAGCCAGTACCTGGCTTTGCCGACTTTGAAGGAGAGCGATTTGATCTTGCTTTTGCTGGATAGCCCTGCACCGTCACCACATCCAAGAGCAAATGACACGCATAAGCGAGTCCAAATACCTGAGCAATCGCCAGCTTTGGAAAATAAGCCTGTTAGAAGCTGACACCACTGTCATCATTCTGATGAGTGCAATCAGCGAATGTGTAATCGTCTGGTGGCCTTACTCACGATTCATGATTTTAGCGACGAGTTTTATTAAGCGACCGATGACACGTTTGGTCATATGGATGTCTGGAATTAGCACAGAGACGGATCACTGGCAATAGCCGATAGTCCTGAAGGATGTTAATGCCTCCGATCGCTGCAAAGATGCCCGTGACTGTAAAGCCGCCGACGATGTGATTGGGTGCCGTCATGATTGGGTCAGGTAGTCAGTAGGGTAGAGCAAGGATTGTTCCGAGTCGATAGTAAATGATCATAGGATAGAATACTTTGCTATTCTACAACCATTTAATTAATCTAAATTATCTATTGCGTTTAGCATATCTAATCTTGACATTCCTCATGATGTAAGAGTTTAGACCGCTGCCACATTGAGCTAATCTGATCATATTTTGGATATGATTAGCACCTGCACTGCTGTCAGTGTATGTATACACACTTCTATCGGAAAACTGAACTGTGATATAATCAGATCCGTATTCATAGGCTCTTACACCAGAGTTTCCACCTGAATTATTATATGGTGTCATTTCTAATGAATTTTGTGAATATATAGCATCACTCCACTCTAACTGTTCAAAAGCTGTCTATCTTTTTCTTCCGAATAACGAAAGATTGATCTTTCGAAACAGAGCCACGTGGAGTAATTTCGTGTGGCTTTTTCTGTTTTTCTTTTAGATTAAAAAGGTCTCTTTTTCAGTTTGGAATATCCTTCACCATTGTATTTGTAAATCGTGTTAGTATTTGTGTAATAAACAAAGCAATAAGAAAGCATCCTTTTTTAAACAGGCCTCTCAAGTCATTGTAGTATTGCCGATCTCATTTTCTATATTCATCATTTAAATTCCCGACCCACCCAGATGGAGGTCGCCTGCGCTTTCTATTATGAGCTATCTTAGGATGTCTATGCCAGCTTTCTACTAAATTGTATTCCTTTTTATTATGATAATAACTGACTTCTATTGCAACATTTCCATAGCTTCTTGAATTCTCGTGTGATGTAGTGATTATGTTATGGTAATCATCTTGCTTAGGATTCATGAAGATTGACAGCCCAAATTATACATCAGTGTTATCACTTACAAAGTTGAATAGCTTGTAAGCCACTTGCTTATTTGATATGATTCCAAATCTATGTCCAGCTATTTTGGAGTCATGTGGTACGAACTAATTCAGATCCATTACCTCATTTGCTACAATGATCCTTTCTTTTTCAGAGGAATTGTAGAGTACATCAAACTTATCATCTGTTTTTCTGACCAGTTCTATATATCCTAAATTGTTCCTTCTATAGTCATCATAGGGTAGCTGGATTGTACTTGAGTATAGCAAGAAACTATGAATTGAAAATGTAAGTAGAAACAATGGGGTAATTTTTTCATCCTTCATAACAGTTTATTTTTGGGTAACTATTAATAAGACGACTAAATGTAGACAATCCACATATTTTATGTATGTTTGTCAACATTAACGTTCTTTTTAAGATTCGCTTTCATATTCCTGCGTTATATCCGTCAAGTAACTAACCGAACCATTAACTCATGAAGTACTTTCCCCAACGCCTGCGTATGGCACGTAAAATGAATGGCTTGTCATTGCAAGATCTTTCAGATCGCGTCGATAACCACATCTCTAAACAAGCAATCAGTCGCTATGAGAATGGCGATATGCTGCCAGAAAGAAAAAATTTTCTACTGCTATTGAAAGCCTTAGATAAGAAGGAAGATTTTTTTCATAAGTCTGGCATTACCGCTGAGCTTAGACCGAGCTTTAGGAAGATGAAGCATCTTTCTAAGCAAGAACAAGAGGCAATCACTGAGCAGACAAAAGACTATTTAGAGCGGTACCTTGAGGTAGAGTCTATCCTCGCTGCTGAGACCAGATTTACTTATCGTTCAGATAAGATTTGTTTGACTTTGCTTGATGCAGAACATGCAGCCGAAGCCTTTAGAAAACACCATAATCTTGGAACTGACCCTATCTATAATTTGACTGAGCTATTAGAGGATATCGGTATCAAAGTATATCAGCATGATAATCAAGCTGATGCGATTTCAGGTATGTCGGCATGGCTTGATAGTGAAGATGGCATAGCGGTTATATTTGTGAATACTGCTCATCCTAAAGACAGACAGCGCTTTACTTTAGGCCATGAGTTAGGTCATTTAGTTTTAAATGTTGAACCATCATGTTCTAATCATCAGATAGAAAAACTATGTAATCGCTTTGCTGCTGCCTTGCTTATGCCGGAGGATAAAATGCGCGCTGAATTAGGCTGTAAGAGAAAAAGCATCCACTTTAAAGAATTAGAACTAATCAAAGAGCAGTATGGTATCTCACCACAATCACTACTCTATAGAGCTAAAGATTTAGACATTATTACTGAGCATCAGCGAAGACAAAAGTTTGATTACTTAAAGTCTATTGACATGCATAAGAAGAATATTGGCATATATGCTGGAGCAGAACAGTCTAATCAATTGCTCCAATTAATCTGTCGTGGCTTAGCAGAGGGCTCATTATCAATGGCTAAAGCAGCATCTTTACATGGAGAGAGAGTCGCTGAATTCAGAGAGCGAATTCAATTAAATAAGAAGTCGTGAAAATTGGTATTGCAGATGCAAATATCTTCATTGATATCATATTGCTTACACTTTTTGATGAGTTCTTTTCGCTCCCTTTCGAGATATGGACGACACAGTCAGTATTATTAGAATTGATGGATTCTCAGCAAGCGTTATTAGAATCCTTTAGTGACAATCAGCTATTGACAATTCATGATGAAGCGATTGATGACTCTCTTCACTTCTCGAGATCTTTGACCATCGCTGATCACTCTATCTTATCTTTAGCTCATAGCTACCAGGTCATTTGTTTATCAGGGGATCTGCCCGTCCGTAAGTGGTGTAACAAGCACCAGATCGAAGTTCACGGGATCCTATGGATTTTTGACGAGCTGATCTCTAATGAGATTATCACTCATCAAGATGCGCTAGTACACCTGACTCACCTAATGAGCATTAATGATCGGCTACCAGAAGGAGATTGTTTGAGTCGGTTGAGTGCATGGCAAGATAAACCACAAAAATAATTATGAATCCAGTCTACATATATTTAGAAGATTTCCATCTGCGCCTCATTGAGCTTGCGCAAGCTGCATCAATAGTACAAAAGTCTTGTGTAGATCAGTCAGCAAGCGATCTTCAAATTGGAATTAGATCAGGAACAGCATTAGTTATTCTTGATATATCAGGACCTGTTGAAACTTCAGGCAGTGATATTATTATTGACGATATAACAATTCCTAAAGGAACTTCATGGGCAGCTAAATACTTTGTTGCTTCGAAAAGTACGATTATGCAGGATGATTATGATAGAAGATACAAAGGCATTCTATCAGATTACTATCAGTATCTCTACGTGCAAGGATATGAAGCCTTGATTTCTTTATGGATAGATATATTGATCCATCCAAGCGTAAGTAGTTTATCCGTTCGTAGAATTAAAGGCGATGACCTTTTAAAATTAATCAAAAGAGAATGTAAGCATGATCAAAATAATATCCGAATCAAAGAGGTGTGGTCAATACTAAAAGATTGTAGGAATTCAATAACTCACTCTAAGTCTCTTCTTGATCTTCCAAAGATGTTTAAATCGAAACAATATGAGGCGATATTCAATGAGTTATTCAACTTAATAGAAGTAGATAATATAAAACAAATATCGCTGGATTTCCGTCTATTCCGTTGCCTTATTCAAACTATAGCTGAGTACAATTACCAAATATTCAAGTTTATCAGTAAGAACAAAAATTGGGAATATGATCTTGATGTATTAAAGGGCTAACTATTATTACTATCATCACCCTTTCACCCAATCCCAATACTCATCACCTTCCGCCGCAAAGCTTAAATCCGCGGACTCAGAGCGCGTCCATTAGAAGACAGATAGGCTTCAGGTCGAACAGCTTTTAATGACATTTCATTTTGAACTTGATGTAGGATCTTGCCTTGTGCTAGGCTACTTTTCAACTTTAAAAATCACTACTCAGCCACAGCTCGATAGGAGGGGCATTTGCCTGATACACGATCCCGAAGAGGGTAGAGACGAAGCCCTTGGCCAGCTTGTCCAGCCTCGTGCGCTTGCGTCGCTGGATGGCATAGACTTCGCCGTCGATGTCGAGGCTGTTCGTGAAGCGGACAAAGAGCTGATTGAGCACTTTGACGACGACCGCTGTAGCTTTCCGTGTATCGCTCTGGCGGCACAGGATGCTGTCGTGCTTGGGAGCACTTTACTCATTTTATTATGGTAGGCAGAAAGGATAGATTCAATGAAGGCAAAATTTTCAGCTTGCCGCAGCATGACGGCGAAGCTGGCTTTACTCTGATCTTTCGCTTCCTCAGGAGATAGACCTCAATGTCCAAAGACTTCGACAATGGACTTCTGATAAGCGTCGATCAGACTGTGTAAGGGTGAATATTACTTCCGCATGCTCTGCTTTTCCTTAAGCCAGTAGTGGTCGGAGGAGAATTCCAATGTCTGCTTACTCGTCAAGGCAATGGATCAATGCGCACTAAATAAAAATAGGCCTGCAAGTTCCCGGGCGGGTAACTGCAAGCCAATTTAAAAGAACAACTTCCACATTTAAGACGAAATACAATGCGTGAGTCACATATTTTCACCAGCGTATTTTACATTTTACTAACGAATCTTTACTACTAATGATGTAATACGCTGATATTCAACATATTATTAGCTAAAATTTAATTTTTTTGAGTCTTGTTAATTATGATGATTTACAAAAGATTGTTAGTATTTCTTCAGTAAAAATATTCTCACCAGATTGTTTAAGTGTACAATCAATTAATAACTATAAATCGTAAAAATTCAAAACCTGTACCAGTACTGAAGACCGTAGCCTTATTAAAGGACTTCACTGGTCACTATTCCAAAGCGACGCCATGCATAATGATTTTGCGTATGAGCTTAACTAATATGCAATCTCTTGAGGCTTACATAGAAGCCTTCCCAACGTAAATCTTTATTTGCTACCTCCGCATCCATCTATAAATGCATGGAACACAGATGATTGCTTTACTTCAAATCCTGGCTGGAGTGTAATACAGGTAGCAGAGTCATAGTCTACATCATTACCAGAGCCACCATCTATAGATTGATCAGACTCTATAGCTCCATTCACTTCGTAGTCGGCCGCATATCCCTGGCTGCCCGTCAGCATATTACCGTTCTGCAACGTATATTCATTGACACCAGGATCTATATCGACAGAGCTGCTTCTTGCACATCCATTCATATCTGAAATGGTAACTTGGTAATTGGCAGCAACTAGATCATAGATGCTTCTGGTAGTTTCACCAGTAGACCAGACATAACTATAAGGCATACTACCTCCAAAACCTGTCGCCGTGGCGATCCCATCGCTGCCACCTAGACATGTTACTGCCCTTGATTGTGAGGCATTCGCAATTAATGAATTTGAAGATTGGGTGATGACGACAGATGCTACCACACTGCAATTGTTTGCGTCAATGACTGTAACATCATAACTGCCTGCTGTAAGCTGACCTTCTACTGCACCTGTACCGCCTGAGGACCATGCGTATGTATAACTGGGAGATCCACCTACCACACTGACTGAAGCTTGACCATCAGCAGTGATGGCGCAGGTATCTGAATTATCCTCATTTGCCGTAGCAGAGAGTGCAGTGCTGGGCTCGGTAATGGTTATTTGACTTGAAGACGAACATCCATTAGCATCAGTAGCAGTCACACTATAGTTTCCCGCGATTATATTACTTAGTGTAGCACTACTACTGCTAGTAGACCATAAATATGTATATCCCGACTGACCACCACTGGCGCTTACAGTGATCGAACCATCATTACCACCATTACATCGCACATCCTGCTTCTGCAATATGCTGATGGTAATGTTTCCACTTGGTGCATCGATCATCACAGACGAGGATGCCTCACATTGCTGACTATCAGTAGAAGTCACTGAATAGATTCCTGGAGAAAGACTATTTATCGTTCTCCCTGACTGACCCGTAGACCAAAGGTAAGTGTAACCCGCAGTTCCGCCAGTGGCAGTAGCTGATGCAGAGCCACCATTTCCACCGGAGCAATTAGATTGCGAAGTTGCACTTGTACTTACAGATAGTGCTTCAGTGGGCTCAGAGACTGTATAGCTTTCGACTATGCTGCATTGGTTACCATCGGTTACCGTGACGGTGTATTGGCCTGAATTGAGACTTGCTATAACGTTACTATTGCTACCATTCGACCATGCATAACTATAGCCAGGTTGTCCTCCTGAGGCTGATATTTCTATTTGTCCATCATTCCCTGAATTACATGTGACGTTAGTTATATCGGCTGCCTGAATAGTGATGCCGCTTTGAGGCTCATCTATAACGACCTGTAATATATTCTTACAATTGTTATCATCAGTCACCGTAAGCGTGTATGCGCCTGATGCAATGTTGCTGAGGTCAGCAGTTGTTTCCCCGTTAGACCAGCTATAGCTGTAAGGCATATTACCACCATGGGTTGAAATAGAAGCAGAACCGTCGCTACCATTTGGGCAGCTGACATCTGACTGATTAGTCAGGATAGACGTAAGTGTGCCATCGCAATCATCAGGAGAAAGGTTAACAAATAAGTTGACATTGCTACACAACGAAGCTGACTGTTCATTAGAATTTGCACAGGCTACATTGACAATTCTGTCGTAGTAACCATCTAATATCTTAATGTCGTCCACTACCCAGCCGACTTCATTTACGATATTATCTTGACCAAAGACGAATCTGATATTTACAGTTTTATTTTTATAGTCTCCGAGATGTATTATAGAATTGACGAAGCTGCCACTGTCACCTGTCCAAGCTGGCTTGCTCCATATATCAGGATTACTACTTGAGCCTAAAGTACCATTATATGGATTTTTTATGAAGTCTTCAGCATCAATACTGTTCCATGAGTTCCCTCCATTTTCACTAACTTCTATATATCCTCCATCCCAATTAGTTTCAGTTAAGTATCTATGGAAAAAGGACATTGTAGGCGTATTACCTAAGGTAATCGAGGGTGATACCAAGACCACGGTTTTATCATCTAAATTATTCGTCGGAGGATTACTGGCTGAATTGGCTTCGTTTGCTATATAATATGCTTCAGATGGAGAATTAAATGCAGAGGATATAATGGTCCACTCGGATTGCCCAGAGCCGCGTAGCGCTGTAGACGACCAAGCAGAATTATTACTATCTACTTCATCATAATATGAGGTGCTGGGCGAGTTATTTGCAGCTGAATTCACCACTGTTGTGACGGAACAAATGATACTCTCACCTGCAGCAACATTTGATTGTGTGACATTGACTGTATTCCCATTGAGGGTATAGCTGGTAGCTGGATCTGGACATGTGACAGCTGTAATCGATAATGCTGGATCGAACGAGTCAGAAAAGCTTATGTTACTTTGAGCACACAGAGCATCTACCCTTAGCTCATAAATAACGCTGGATGAATTACTGACCACAGGATTATTTACGGACTTTTCAAAACTCATCTCTATCACATCAAATGCTTCCACATTGTCAGAAACTATACGCGAAGAGCCTTGCTGAGCACTGGCTCCAAGACCTCTCCTGGCAAAGGCCTCTGATATTATACATTGATGCTGTCCACCATATAGTAGTTTATCTGCTGCGATTATGGCATCCCGACCATCAATAAACCCTGGGTTACATGGTTGTAGTTTTAAACCTTCGATGACGAGTTGCAAAGCTAAATTCTGACCACCAAACGTACCAGGATTCGCTGAGTTACCAACATTAGCTATTTGACTGTCATATATGTCAGTGCCAATACCATATATATCTACGAGTGCCCAAGTCATGTCCCAGAGCATAGTGCACCAAACCGAACCGACACCATGAGGTTTAGATATATTAGGATTATCGGTATATGCGTAGGTCATCGGATTGACGCCAAAGTCTGTGGAGTAGGGGAATGGTCTGATACCATTACCTGATGTTTCCTGCCCTAATAAATAGGTACCTACACCTCTCGCTTTACCTGCCGTATCACCTGGCTGCATGGTAAAAATCAAAGATAGAAAGTCACTCCATCCTTCTCCCATCTGCTCTTCCCCTGAAAGGCAGCCAGAGTTCGAGGGTCCTCCTGTAAGTCGAATCGATACGCCATGACCGTATTCATGTACTATGACACCATTGTCAAAGTCTGAGTCACGATTGACTCCTTGATTCGTGACAGATACCTCGACGGGAAGGTTCTGCCTGATGGTCTGGCAATCATTTCCACTTATCATCAGGGAGGGTATATTCGGATATGGCGCACTGCCACCCATGGCTATTGTGTTCACAGGATCAGTGTTACACATGATCACTGCTATGGCTCCGGCATCCTCAGCATTTTGGATTTTTTCAACAAAGGTACAGGCGCCCCTGTCTATAAGCGCAATATTTCCAGATATAGTATTTTCGTTCTGAAAGACTTGGTCAGCATCACAGCCAGCGTGAGTCGTACCATTAGCGTCTATCAGGTCAATGACTGTACCACTGAAGGTAGCCGCTGGTCCGAAACTGGCTGCTGTGGCATTAAGAGTGGATTGATAAGGGCTTGTCACACTGACTTCTAGATTAGATGGTTGGACCCACTCATACATCTGCATTCGAGCATTGGAGCCATCAGGCGGTGAACTGAAGACAGCGTTATTAAAGTCCGATCCATCTTGTGCATCTGCTATGACATAGTCGCCAGCTATGCCTCCCTGACCATTGTTATTATTTTGAAAGTTGCCAGAAGCTTCGTCAAATCCATAGTGGTATGTTACATCATGAACCACATTATTCCAGTAAAATAGATTGGTGACTGCAGCATCAGTATAAGTTATAGGTTCCTGAGTGAAGTCGGGAGTGTAATTATATTCTTGGGGATTAGTTTCATTAGTGAGTGTACCTGTTCCATTATTTGCATTCCTATCTTCTCTAGCCCATACATTATTACCACGAGTGTACTGGTATGTAGCATTGCCTGTAGAATGCCAATCAAATGGCGATGCCAATGAATTTAGATTATCACTCCAGGGTGAGTTGACTATACTTGTTTGAAGACCTGCGTGGTTTGCAGATTCGTATGGCAGAGGCACGACTCTGTAGTCACCTGCTGCTAAATAACTCGCCGCTAAACTGGAGGGCATTGGGATCATTATATCTGACGCATTAGGGTCATGACTGTGGTGCTTAGTAGTGTGGTGGTGACCTGAACACGCAGCTGCCTGACCGTGATTGCACTCTACAGTCCAGCTTACCTGCTTAATGACCTCACCAGTCGCTATATCGACTTTAGTATCCCACCAATATAAATCATCTGTTTTCTCATACACCACCGACCAGACGAGCTGTAACTCCTTACCGACGGGCATGTATTCTAATTTGGTAACAATCTCACCCTTCGCAATATTTTTATCAGATAGCATTGTCTTTCGATTTGGACTTCTAAGGGTGCGAAGAATATCCAAGCGCTGGCTGACCTTCTGACCATAATGTCCCGCTACTTTGGTGACTGCCTGAGTAGGAGTGACCCTTTGTGGCTGAGTATCTCTTGCAGGAAGGCTAATAAAATTTTCGTTGAAGTGCACGACAGTACCGTCTTTGTCTATGGCCATATTTGATATGGCGTTATATATTTCTATCCCGTTATGTGTCTGAATGAAGTAAACATAAGTGACACCACTCTGCTGACTGATATGACTATCAATAACTTTAAAATTATCTTTACTAAGATTAGAATTGATGGAGGATAGGCGATCTTCTAAATGACTAAAAGCAGTGTCAATGTGTTGCCTCTGAGCATGGCTTGTAAAACTTAGACATTGAAGTAAGAAGAACGAAAATACGATATAAGGAAATTTCATGGACGGGTGAATTTGACATAGCACATGGCTGTGCAGATTAGTTAAGGTATAAGATACGTGAGTATGTAAGTACAGACAACACTGCAATATCTCTATATGTTGCAAGAATGCAAAGAAGAGTATGAATCAATTATAAAGTAATTTATATCAATTTTTTGATATGTAAATATAATTTTTGTATTGGTGCAAATTCTTAATTGGCTGATAGCTTGGTGATTATAAAAAACTAATACTATCTTGGATATCAGCATCTATGCATGACATGAAAAGAAGAAAAATAATCACAGAAGGCTTCAAGGGAATCTCAATACTTGGAGTAGCCAGCTGTAGTAATTCTAAAGCCATTTTGACAGATAAAAATTTTACTTCAGAAAGAGATAAGCTTAAAGGTAAAGTTCAGCATTCAGTATGTAAGTGGTGCTATAAGATGCCATTGGAAGAGCTGGCAGAGGCAGCTCAGGAGATAGGCATGAAGTCAATAGAACTATTGGATCCTGCGGAATGGGCTGTCGTAAAAAAATATGGACTAACCTGCGCCATTTCTAACGGAGCTAATCTCGGAATACCGCATGGCTTTAATAATCCTAAGAATCATGAAGAGTTAATTCGTCAATATAAGAGTCTTATACCGCAGGCAGCCGATCAAGGTATCAAGCAGATCATATGCTTCTCTGGCAACAAAGACGGCATGAGCTATGAGGATGGGTTGGAAAATTGTGCGCAAGGTTTAGAGCCGCTCATGACACTGGCAGAACAGCATGATGTGAAGATCGTCATGGAGCTGCTCAATAGTAAGATAGACCATCATGATTATATGTGTGACCATACAGCATGGGGAGCACAGCTGGTGGAGAAGCTGGGGTCCTCACAATTTAGTCTTCTTTACGATATATACCATATGCAGATAATGGAAGGTGACGTCATCAGGACGATTAGAAATAACCATCAGTACATATCTCATTACCACACTGGTGGTGTGCCTGGCCGAAATGAAATTGATCATTCTCAAGAGCTATATTATCCTGCCATCGTGCAGGCAATCTATGACACGGGGTATGAGGGCTATGTGTCCCAAGAGTTTATTCCAAAGGGCCCAGTACCTTTAGAGTCCTTGCAGCAAGGAGTCATGATTTGTGACGTTTAAATAACTATATTTTTAAATCTTAAAATATTTTATACATGTTTTTCAATTCCTCGGGTAAGGACGAAGTGACATTTGATGCCATAGTGGTAGGTTCAGGTATCAGTGGCGGATGGGCTGCAAAAGAACTCTCTGAGAAGGGACTCAAGACTTTGGTGTTAGAGCGAGGGCGAGATGTCAAGCACGGAGATTACCCCACTGCCACTATGGATGTATGGGAATTTCCGAATAACGATATGCTGACGGATGAAGAGTTAGAAGACTATAAAAAGCAGAATCGAACTGGTTATACCATTCGACATTCTTCTAAGCACTGGTGGGTCAAAGATACTGAGCATCCCTACACAGAAATCAAGCCTTTCGACTGGATCAGAGGTTATCATGTAGGAGGCAGATCCCTCTTGTGGGGCAGGCAGAGTTATCGACTTAGTGAGATGGACTTTGAGGCTAATGCAAGAGATGGTATTGCCGTAGACTGGCCGATACGATATGCAGATCTTGCACCATGGTATGACTATGTCGAGTCGCACGCAGGGATCAGCGGTAAAGCGGAAGGTCTTGCTCAGCTCCCAGATGGAAAATTTCTACCTCCTATGGACTACACCTGTATAGAAGATCACGTATCTAAAAAGATTAGGGCCAATTATGATGACAGAATCATGACTATAGGACGTGTAGCTAATCTGACACAGCAACACAAAGGTAGAGGTTCATGTCAATATAGAAATAGATGTATGAGAGGTTGTCCATATGGTGCCTACTTCAGCAGCCAATCATCTACGCTTCCAGGTGCGTATGAGTCAGGCAATATGACTTTAAGACCTGATTCCGTAGTGACAGAAGTTATCTACGACCCTGAGACGCAAAAAGCGACGGGTGTAAGAATACTTGATGCTAATACTAATGAAACCAAAGAGTTTTACGCTAAGGTGATATTCTTATGTGCGTCGACCTTTGGCTCGACTTCTATATTGATGAATTCTAAGTCAGATCGATTTGCTAATGGACTCGGAAATGACAGCGATCAGCTAGGGCGCAATGTGATGGATCATCACTTTAGATTAGGTGCTAATGCTTCGACCGACATGTTTGGAGATAAATACTATAAGGGACGTAGAGCTAATGGGATATATGTACCAAGATTCCAAAATATTAGTAAGGCTACGAAAAGAAACTACCTCAGAGGATTTGGATATCAAGGAGGAGGTCGTCGCCAAGGATGGTGGAGAGATGTCAAAGAATTTGAATTTGGTGCGCAGATGAAAGATGAGTTGCAGGGACCAGGCTCATGGACTATGGGTCTGATGGGTTTCGGTGAGTGCCTGCCATATGAGGACAATCGCATTACACTGAATGAGGATGTCAGAGACAAATTTGGCCTGCCTACACTTTCCATGGATGTAGAGTGGAAAGAAAATGAATACGAGATGCGCAAGGACATGATGATCGCCGCAGCTGAGATGCTGGAAGGCGCTGGTCTTAAAAATGTAAATACTTATGATACGGGTTGTAATCCTGGACTCGGAATACATGAGATGGGAACCGCAAGGATGGGCAGGGACCCCAAGACCTCAGTACTTAACAAACATAATCAAATACATGCATGTAAGAATGTATACATCACTGATGGATCCTGTATGACTTCTGCTGGATGTCAAAATCCATCATTGACCTATATGGCTTTGACTGCGAGAGCGGCCGACCATGCGGTTAATTCGATGAATAGAAATGAACTATAGTTTTTTTGTAATCAGTTTATAATCCATATAAATATTCTTTAACATAAAGTGGCATATCATAATTATCAAAGTATCAGAGATGTAGAACTAATGGTACTTATGGTATTCATGTCATCTTGAACTTTGAAAGTATGAGACGAAGAGAAGCCTTAAAATATACCTCACTATTTACTGGAGCAGCACTATCAGCGGGCACGATATCTGCTATTGTCACAGGCTGCAAAGCCGATCCTGCTTTGGACTGGACTCCTGAAGCGCTCTCAGCTCAACAGGCTATCCTTGTCTCAGAGATCGCAGAACGGATAATCCCGAAAACAGATACGCCTGGAGCTAAAGACGCTATGATTAGCCGTTTCATAGATTCAGCTATCGCCACTAACTTTTCAGAAGTAGAAAAAGCAAACTTTCTGGATGGTCTTGAATTATTTCAAACCATTAGTCAGGATAAATTCGATAAATCATTCGTAGAGCTCAGCCCTCAAAATATGGATGAAGTCATGACCGCGGTCGTCGCGGACTCTAAGGACAAAAAAGACCATATCTGGCCAGCTATTAAAGGCTTGACTTTGACTGGATTTTTTAACTCCGAGATTGGACTAACAGAATTTCTAAAATATGATCCAGTCCCAGGAGAATGGAAGGGCTGCATCGATTACGCGGAGGTAGGTGCTATGTGGTCCTTGGGGTAGATGTAATTTATCTTGATCATATCCAAAACAAAACGATATCAATAGCCAACGTCATGAGCAGCTGGCTTGTAAGTAACAGTTAGTTGTCTCGCAAGAATAACAAAAACTATGAAAGATCGCAGAAACTTCATTAAGCAAGGTAGCTATTTGGCGGCGGCAGGAGCTATGTCACCGCTTATTATGAGCTGTAGTCAAGCAAAGAAATCGTTGGAAATATCAGGTAAATCAGATCGGAGGAATGGCGCAGATGATATGTTTTTTAAAATCTCCTTGGCTCAGTGGTCCTTTAATAAAGCCATTTTTGCCGGAGAGCTAGATCATTTAGAATTTGCGGCGAAGACGAAGAGCTTGGACATGGACGGCATAGAGTATGTGAATCAATTCTTCTACGATAAAGCTGAAGATCAGGACTACCTAAAAGAGATGAATATGAGAGCGAATGACGCTGGAGTGAAGCAGCTATTGATTATGGTAGATAGAGAGGGTGGTTTAGGCACTATTGATGATAAGGAACGCAAAGCTGCAGTCGAAAAGCATTATAAGTGGGTAGAGGCTGCGAAGACATTAGGATGTCACTCCGTAAGAGTCAATGCTTATGGAGAAGGGTCAGAGAGCGATGTGCACGCCGCTGCGGTCTCAGGTCTCGGCGCACTGTCAGAATATGCCGCTCAAGATGGTCTTAATGTGATTGTAGAAAATCACGGGAGCTACTCATCAGATGGATCATGGCTTGCCTCAGTTATGCAGCAAGTCAACATGGATAATTGCGGCACTCTGCCTGACTTTGGGAATTTTTGCACTAAGCGAGAGGGTGGTGAGCTATACTCAGCAAAATGCATAGAGGAGTACGACCGCTACCAGGGCGTCACTGATATGATGCCATTTGCTAAAGCTGTCAGCGCTAAGGCAAATGACTTTGATGATGCTGGGAATGAAATTCATACTGACTATATGAGAATCATGAAAATAGTCAAAGATCATGGCTATAACGGATATGTAGGCATAGAATACGAGGGTAGTACAATGACGGAGGAGGCTGGTATAATAGCAACCAGAGATCTCCTTAGAAAAGTTGGCACTGCGCTCTCATAGGACGTATTAATATTCTACTATTTCCGTACCATCTCCGTTTGAACATACTAAACACATATCATTAGCGATTCGATCTGTCTAATGCACGTTCCAGCCTTAGTGGTGGCGCACTATCTTTGCACGAATTCATTTCTTCATATTGAGTACCAGCTGAGTTCACACTATACCAGAGATGCATTTGCGCGAATTATATGGATGACTCTTGTTAATCGTCTATGGCAATATAGTGCGACTTCAGCTTTATATAGGATAGTCATGTATAAGTGAATAGACAATTCGGTTAGCTTACATAGGCATATTCAGTAGTAGTCATAGTGAGGTGTAATATCTTAGTAGCCCAGTACTAAGTACTGGGACAGATAGTAGAGAGAGGTTTAGGTGGCGAGATCTTTGTTAAAAATCATGACAACTAATTTTTACTGTGTCCTCGTTTTTCTTTGAGAATTAAATATTACAGTGTAACAGTTTCACACATATTAAAGAAGCATAATTGACAATCTCTAAGCGATTAAATATTAATTATTTAGAGTTTTCAATTTCAAGCATCAGGTTCTTCTGAACATGCCTACTTAACTGTGAGTAATGCTTAGACAACTCTTGATTTGACTTCCTTTTGCATGTGTGAAAAACTATGATTTCAACAACAGATGCGCCACTTTAATCCGTAGTGTATATTACGTGAAAAGCTTATTTCTGTTGGCTTCGGATTTCAGTCGTATGTTGAATAACCTCATATATGCCCCAATTAATCCGTTTCTGAAATTCGGACTCTGAAATTAACTGAATGATATCTGTCGACACATGCTTGATCACGTACCCTACGGGCCTCTTTTCAATAATTTGTATTTTTTGTACCATAGCAGAAGATTTGAGTAGTTTTCATCAAATTAAAATATATGATTATTTAAGTCAAGTTGTGAGTTGCCTAATCCTGTCGTGTAGACGGTTTGGAAATTATATGTATATAATGTGTAGAGGAGAATGTTAACATATTACTGCTAATCCGAATATGTTATGCTGAAGTCAGCTATGATGTATCAAACTAAGATACTCAATGAAGGTATTTGCGATGATTGGTAGTGAGTCAGATCTTAGTCTTTTTACAGATAAATGATACCATGCTACTGGGTCCAATTATAGCAAAGAAGAATGAAGCACTTATTCTCTTTGCTTTACGCATTAAAAAATATGCTTGATGTAAGCACGGCTGTGCTTTACGAATATGCATTATAGACTATCAAAGTTTGAGCTATCAAATTGAGAAATATCAGTATCGGACTGACGACTGACAACGGCCATAAAAATTTGATGATGATGATAGTACGACTAGTATATAAGGATATGTGATAATTTGCCAAGTGCCCACCTAATCAATTAGGGTCGATTAAGATCTTATTCCGGGGAGATCAGGAAACTTTTTCCAATAACATCTCTGGGTTCATTAGATCGTATAAGCCCCATTTTATCCGATTATCCAATAATCCTTCAGGGATGATTTGCTTTGCTTTGGAAGGGAGAATAGTAATGACGTAACCTTTTTCAAGCTTTCTATCAATTTTTATTTTCAAGGTCATAGGAAGTTTTGTTTCTATGTTAAGATAACGCATGTTAAGTGACTTTTCATATAAATTCAATTTACCAAATTGTTAAGAATGTTTGTGCAGAGACTTAAGTCAGATAAACTACCATATTATTGTCGTTTTTGCAGTATTTAATTTGTTTCCTATGCGAATAGTTAGTAGATGTATTAGAGCATTTTCGCTAAATTTAGCTTGCTTCGGCAGAATACAGTATAAGCATGAGATATAATAAGCTAAAGTTCAGCCATAAATTATGATACATCAGCATAAACCTGGATTATGCTGCCATATTTCGATATAGCCACTTTAATGAAGGTGGGTGCTCGCCTATAGAGAATTATGTCTTTACCTATCTAACTCCTTCTATATAGTATATTATTTGGCTTGTTATCATTGGACGCATTGAATCAGTATTTAATATGGCAGCCAAATAATTGCCTTACTTTTGCAGCCTGAAAGAAAATGCGTAGTTATGGATTCAGTCATCAAGTTATTCGATCTCAAACAAAAGGTAAATTATAAGACAGAAATATTATCTGGCTTAACAGTAGCCTTAGCCCTAGTGCCAGAAGCCATAGCTTTCGCTATGATTGCTGGGCTGTCTCCACTGACAGGGCTATACGCTGCCTTTAGTATAGGGCTGATCACCTCGATCTTAGGCGGTCGTCCAGGTATGATATCAGGAGCGACTGGGGCCGTCGCTGTCGTCATCGTAGCCTTAGCTAAGAGTCATGGAGTGGAGTATATTTTTGCTGCTGTCGTCCTGGCAGGTCTCATTCAGATGTTAGCTGGCATATTTAGACTCGGTAAGTTTATTCGGCTGGTCCCACACCCAGTGATGTTCGGATTCGTGAATGGCCTAGCCATTGTCATCTTTCTGGCGCAGCTGGACCAATTTAAGATTATGGGAGATGGTGGTGTCTTAGAGTGGATGACTGGTATGCAGATGTACAGCATGTTGGGCTTAGTATTATTAACTATGTTCATCATCTGGGGTCTACCTAAGATTACAAAGATAGTGCCTGCGTCCCTGACAGCAATCATCGTCATCTCTGCAATAGCTATAGGCTTCGGTATGGATACTAAGACAGTAGGCGATATAGCTTCTATTCAGGGAGGATTTCCCCCCTTTCACATTCCAGCTATTCCGTATACTTTCGAGGCACTTTCTGTGGTCTTCCCCTATGCTCTAATCATCGCAGGAGTCGGCTTAATAGAGAGTCTGCTGACATTGAATCTGATCGATGAGATCACAGAGACAAGGGGAAATGGTAATAAGGAGTGTATTGCGCAAGGCCTCGCTAACTTTGTGACAGGTTTATTCTCTGGCATGGGTGGCTGTGCGATGATCGGACAATCTTTGATTAATATCTCTTCCGGTGCCAGGGCAAGGCTCTCTGGTATAGTGGCCTCACTGATGCTATTAATGTTTATTATGTTTGGAGCATCCATCATAGAGCAGCTGCCTATGGCCGCCCTCACTGGATTAATGATTATGGTTGCCATAGGAACATTCGAGTGGGCGAGTCTGAGGTCATTCGGTAAGATGCCTGTACAGGATGTCATTGTGATGGTCTTAGTATCCTTGATTACCGTATTCCTGCATAATTTGGCACTGGCAGTATTAGCTGGTGTAATCATCAGCGCCCTGGCATTCTCATGGGAGAACGCCAAACGGATAAGAGCTAGAAAGCATCTTGATGCTGATGGCGTGAAGCACTACGAGATATATGGACCACTATTTTTTGGTTCTGTCACAGCATTCAATGATAAATTTGATGTACAAGAGGACCCTGAGAATGTTATCATCGACTTCTACGAGAGCCGTGTGGCTGATATGTCAGGGATAGAAGCTCTTAATAAAATCACTCATAGGTATAAAGCTGCTGGTAAGACTGTACACCTGAAGCACCTTAGTACAAGATGTAGAAAGTTGCTAGCTAAAGCTGATAACATTATAGACTTAAACATCATAGAGGGTGGTAAGGTCAAAGATTCTAGATCTACATTTGATCTGGCCTAAGAGCAGGTTGTGAAGCCTTTAATCTTAGACAAGTGACAATATTTACATCGTATGGAGATGAAGACGCTGTAGAATAAGAATCTGATACTCCAAAATGTGCGGCTTGCACGTGGTGAAGATGAAGTAGGTCAGATTACTTAATCACTCGTGATCCTACATCTTTCTAACTCAGGCTGCGACCCACTTATACCCTACATAGTAGATGCACTAATCAGTCAATCAGTCTACAACCTGCATGAAATAGGCATATTTATACGCCTTATCCATAGAAGATTACTAATTTACACAATCGTTTTAGAATCACGATAGTCTAACAAGTACCAGTCGTGTACTACTAAAATTATTGAACGAGTGAATACCCAAGAGCAAAAAGAGATAATTCAAAAGTCATTTCCCTTTCTAACAGACGATGATATCCATGAAGTCCTGGACATCGCTCACTACAGAGAATGTAAGCACCGTACGGTACTCATCAAGGCTAAGGAGATTAATACAACAATATTTTTCACCATAGAGGGTATGATCCGAGGCTACTTCATTAATAATAAAGGTGTAGAGAAGAACATATTTCTCAGACCTGAGCGTACATTATCGGGTGATCCCAACTCGTTATTCGATCATAAAGAATCAAGATTTACATTTGAGGCCATAACGGACTGTAAGTTCTTATGTTTTGAACAGGCAGATCTACACGATTTGATGAGCCGGAACCCTCGCATTATGAAACTCTATATGAAGGGTCTTCACGAGAATATTAAAACCATGGTCATGCGTATTGAGTCCCTGATCGACAGAATGCCAGAGCAGCGATATGATGAGCTTTTAGTCAAGCATCCACAGTTTTTTCAGAAGGTCTACCATAAGCATATAGCTAATTACTTAGGAATCACCTCCGTATCTTTATCCCGGATCATCAAGCGCAAGCTGCAGAAATAATAGTGACATATCTGCGGTGACAGATATCTATATAGGCATGATGATAATCAAAGCATGAGAACTTAACGAGTGTATAGCATAATCTGAGTCGTACTGACCTAATTTTAGGGAAAGTGTAGGACCATGGAGACATTAGTAAGCGTACCTAACATTGATTTGTACTCGGTACTTTTCATTTTAGGCATTTTTGGGGCTGTAGAATTTATATTAGGCCACTACCACAACACGCAGCGCTCTAAGGATGATTGGATTTTAGAATCACTCGGCTTCTTCGTCGTCGCTGGTACTAAAATATTGATCGTATTTTTCCTCGTCACGATAGCTGATAGGATATTTCCTCAAGCCTCTAATACTTTGCAGTCTTGGTCACTTTGGGTTTCTATTCCTTTTTATTTATTGATAGATGATGTCGCTCAGTACTGGTATCATCGGTCAGCCCACGAGTATGAGTGGCTGTGGAAGCACCACAGAGTCCATCATCAGGCAGAAGATATGGGTATCCTTACGGCATATCGCAACAGCTGGGTATACTATCTGCTTATGCCTAATCTATGGTGGGGTGGTTTAGCCACTTACTTAGGCTTAGCACCAGCAGTCATCTTCGGATTGATCTTTAAGCAGATCATTATCACCAGTACTCATAGTACCTGGCAGTGGGATAAAGTATTGTATCGAGTCAAAGCCTTGCATCCTGTTGCCTGGATCATAGAGCATATATTGATTACTCCAGCCTTTCACTTTGCCCATCACGGCAAGTCTCAGGCTGATCACATCAGCGACCCCAATGGCAATTTTGGCAATACATTTTCCTTGTGGGATCAGATGTTTGGCACCGCAAAATTTACCAGACTTTATCCGGTAGAGTTTGGATTACAGACCGATCCAGTGGATCCTTGGTACGCTCAGCTACTCTACCCATTCATGAAGTCACCTAAAGAAGGCAGCGAAATCTCTAAAGGATACAGTAAAAATAAACACATCGGAAAAGAACCGTACCGAGCGACTCTACAGAAAGGTAGCTATGTATATTGTCAGTGCGGATATAGCAGCTCTCAGCCATTCTGCAATGGAGCACATCATGGCAGCAAGTTCAAACCTTTGGTGTTAGATATTGAGAAGCCGACGCAGGTATCCTTATGCACTTGTAAGCTCACCAAGTCACCTCCATTTTGTGATAATTCACACGTTAGTCTGGCTATTGAAATGTAGTACATATTTTTAAGTGACGTGCTTAATGCGATGGACTGAGTACAGAGAACAAGTATAGATGTTCAAATACCTTAAAGCAGTCAGTGGCTTGCTATACCAATGAATTGAATAATCAGCTACAAGGTATGCATGTAGGTGGATAAGTTTTTGTGGTTTTACTATCGGAGCTACTTGATTTTCCTCATAGTAAAGATACGGAATAGTCAATTTCCTATGATTGGGTAAGAGGACATCTTCATAGTGCACACATACACCACAGCGTTTTAATCTAAAAGCATATAGTAATTGACTGCTACAGTAGCAACGTTAAATTCCATCAATTTCAACTTTGACTGAACATCTATATTATGAATAATCTGGTTATTGGTCTCAAGCAATGCTGTATAGAGATGCCTATAAGCTATCATCCATAGCTAATACATATGTTTATTTATAAATCGAAAAGAACGAAATTGATCTGATCCTGTCTTTACAGGATATATGATATAAGCATAGTAAATTTATATCATGAAAATAAAGATCTATAACGCTAATGCTGTGAGCAGTATAATTATTTTAAATTATATAGTTCTGGATTTGTAGAACTAAGTAATACTTATTACATTTGCATCATGGCTGGAAAATCAAAGAATATTAACAAACTAAAAGAGAAGGTAGAAAATCTCGGAGTAGTGATAGAAAAGTTCGGCCGCACACCTATAGAAGGAAGAGTATTTGCATACCTGCTACTGGCTAATCCACCTTATAGATCATTTGACGACATCGTAGAGTTTCTCAATGCTGGTAAAAGCTCGATCAGCAATGCGCTTAATATGTTTCAGCGAGAAGGGACCATTCTATATCGCACATTCAGTGGAGATCGTAAGAGATATTTCATGATCGATACTAAGGGTTGGCATAAAAGCTTTGCAGATGGTGTCAAGAATCTATCTGACTTTAATCACTTATTGGAGGATGTTCTCAAATTCAGAAAGGGGACTGACGAGCAGAAATTCAATGATGATTTAAGGGAACTACTTGACTTCCAAACTTACATCAGTGAAGAAATAGCAAAGGCCATCATCAAGTGGAATAAAAGGTAGATTTTTTTTTGCCTAATAAGTTCTATAAGTTAAGAACTAAATAATAAATACAAAACATAACAATTATAATGAAACTTAAAATCCTACTTATATTATCCTTACTACTTAGCTACGAGATTCTCACCAGCCAAGACACGCTTTTTCTCAGTATTGAAGAGGCCATGAATATATCTATCGAGAGAAATCCAGACCTGCGCAGAGTACAGCTGGGAGCTGCCCTATTGGAGAAGCAGATCCAAGGGGCCAAGTCAGCTGGGCTCCCTCAAGTAGCAGGATCTGCAGGCTTCACTGATAATTTTTCGATTGCCAGTCAGTTGCTTCCAGGAGAAATCTTTGGGCAAGAAGGACAGATACCTGTTCAATTCGGAAATAGATTCGGACTGACTGCTGGAGTGGAAGCCTCACAGGTCCTTTATAGCAGAGGCTACCAGGCTAACCTCAGAAAGCTGGATGCTGCCAGAGCTACTGTTAATCTACAGACGATGGCTACCATAGAAGATCTCGTATATAATGTAGGCCAGCTCTATATACAATACCAGACAGCATACGAGCAGAAGGACATTCAAGAGACTAACTTAGAGCGGCTACGGACATTGATCACTATCGCTACAGCTCAATATGATAATGGCATCATAAAAAAACTGGATGTAGATCAGATCAAAGTCAATCGTACTAACCTGAGCTCAAACCTTGCTAGTCTGCAGCTCAACCTGGACCAAATAATGACTACACTGAAGTTTTATCTGGCTGTCGACCAGACGACTGAGATCAGACTGACTGAAAGCCTAAATAACCAACAAAAGTTTCCGCTCGCCACCGAGCTACTTCTGGAGGAAAATATAAATTATAAATTGCTGAGGCAGCAGATCCTATTGACTCAGCTGGATGATGATGTTATTAAAGCGAATAACTATCCGACAGTATCGGCCTTCGCTCAATATAATTATACGGGGCAGGCTAATAAGTTCAATTTTGATAACGACAACTATACTGGATTTTTCTCAGGTATATGGGGACTTAATGTTGCTGTGCCCATTTTTGATGGCTTTAAGACTAAACGGGGATTAGAGGAGAATACCATTGTCGCTGCACAGCTGCAAATAGAACAAGAGCAATTAGAGAATGCGATGGAGATGAACTTCATCAATGCTCAGAATGCCATCAGGCAGAACGAGATATTAATAGAAATGCAGCTGGAAAACATGGAGCTGGCTAAGGAGGTCTATAATATCACCCAGCTGTCATATCAGGAAGGTGTAGCGCCACTTGTCGATCTACTGAACGCTGAGACTGGTCTCAGAGAATCCCAAGCTCAATATATTACCGCTACTATCAATTATAAACTTGCAGAATTAGATCATACTAAAACCAGCGGCCAATTAGCCCAGCTGATCAGATTAAACCAAAACTAAATTCAACTCAAATATGAAATACATAAAATTTATTATCACCGCAATCATCTTTATTGGCCTCGCAGTATGGGGATATCAGAAGCTACAAGGCAATAAAAAAATCATAGACGATAATGCTCAAATAGAAGCTTTTGTCGTACAGCAAATACCTGTCTATACGGAGAAAGTAAGCCAGGCTACACTCTCTAATAAAGCGGAAATAGTGGGTACATTCGAGGCGAGAAAAGAACTAAGCGTCATCGCTGAGACGCAAGGAAGAATCACAGATCTCTATGTACAAGAAGGCCAGCCAGTGTCTAAAGGTCAAGACATCGCAAAGATAGATGATTCAACCATCCAAGCTCAATTAAATATAGCAAGAGCTTCTATTGAAAAAGCTACAAAAGATGTGGAGCGATATCAAAACTTACTTAAAGTAGGTGCTATCAGCCAAACTCAGTATGAAGAAGTCGAACTTGCTTTGGGTAATCAAGAATCTAATCTCGCAGGCATAGAGCAGCAACTGCAGTATACGACAGCCACGTCCCCGATGAGTGGCATCGTAAAAGATGTACTATTAGAACAAGGGAGCTTCGCTACGCCAAGTAAAGAAATAGTCACCATAGTCGATATCAGTCAGCTCAATATGATCGTCAGACTGGATGAGAAGGAGGTCGTAAAAGTAAGAAAAGGTAAGAAAGTTAATATCACTACTGAAGTATATGAGGATGTCATCTTCACTGGCACCATCAATCAAATCGCAGTACAAGCAGATGCATCCAGAAAATATGAAGTACAGATTCAAGTTGCTAATTCACGACGCCACCCATTGAAAGCGGGTATGTACGGGACAGCCCTGATACCCTTCTCTGACGACGTGGATAATGAGGCGATGGTCATTCCTCGCAAGAGCGTAGTTGGCAGTGTCATGAATCCGCAGGTCTATATCTTCATTGATGGAAAGGCCAAATTAAGGGAGATCGAAGTCGGTGAAAATATTGATGACAAAGTCATCGTACTGAGCGGTCTAACCATAGGCGACGAAGTGATCACCACTGGTCAGATTAATTTAGAGGATGGTAGGGAAGTAAAAGCGATTACCACAAATACATTAGCTAACAATCAATAATTACCACCATGACAATTACAGAATTATCAGTAAAGAGACCATCATTGGTGGTTGTATTTTTCAGCGTATTGGTTTTTTTTGGCTTATATGGGTTTAAGTCTCTGACCTATGAGCTCCTGCCAGACATATCATCGCCAGTGATTACAGTCTCCACAGTATATCCTGGAGCGACCCCTTCAGAAGTAGAGACATCAGTGACTAAAACAATCGAAAATGCGCTATCCTCTCTGGAAAATCTGGAAGGCACTCAAGCCATCTCTATGGAGAGCTTCTCTAATGTGACAGTGACACTTAAGTACGGGACAGATGTAGATAAAACAGTACAAGATGCCCAGCGAAAAATAGATGCCGTATTGGCATTTCTGCCTGAAGATATAAATGATCCGACTATAGGTAAGTTCTCTTTGGATGAGATGCCCATTATGCGATTGGGCGCCACATCTACTATGGAAGATGTCGTATTTACCAAGCTCTTTGAGGATAAGATACAGCCAGAGCTATCTCGTATAGAGGGAGTTGCTCAGGTTAATATAATAGGAGGTGCTAATCGAGAAATTAACATTAACGTAGATGCCGACAAGCTGAAGTACTATAATATCTCGCTCTTACAAATATCAAATGCTATCAGTCAGGCTAACCTCAACTTTCCCACGGGTAGCGTCAAAGATAGTCAGCAAGATATCTTAGTCAGGCTTTCCGGTAAAATTCAATCTTTGGATCATTTACGTAATTTGATTATTAGTACATCTGCGAATGGATCTCAAGTTTTACTAAGGGATGTGGCAGAAGTCTATGATACTAAAAAGGAAGTGGAGACACTTTCTCGGATCAATGGACAGCCCTCCCTGGGTATCACTATCTCTAAACAAGGTGATGGTAATACTGTGGAAGTCAGTAAAAAAGTCAAAGAAAAGATAACCGAGCTAGAGGAAGATTATGCTGGTGGCAATCTAAAATTTAACATTGCGAATGACAGCTCTGTATTTACTTTGGAAGCAGCTAATCATGTAATTGATGACCTCATCTTAGCTGTATTTCTAGTGGCTTTAATCATGCTTTTCTTCCTGCATAATATTAGAAACGCCATCATAGTCATGGTAGCCATACCTGTCTCAGTGATTTCCACCTTCGCATTTATGAGCTTAGCTGGATTCACACTTAATCTGATGACCTTATTGGCTTTGTCATTAGTCATCGGGATATTAGTAGATGACAGCATCGTCGTACTGGAGAATATTCATGCTCGTATGGAAAAGGGGTCTACAGCTATGGACGCTGCTAAAGGGACGTGGAAGGAGATAGGTCTTTCGGTTTTCTCCATCACCATGGTGATCGTAGTGGTATTCCTACCTATTGGTATGGTATCAGGTATTGTGGCTGATCTTCTTAGACAGTTTTCGCTGGTCGTAGTGGCTGCCACCATCATTAGTTTGGTTGTTTCATTCACTTTGACGCCGTGGTTAGCATCCAGATTCACTAAGCTGACCCATCTATCTTCTAAGAAGCTTACACATTTACCATTAATCGCTTTTGAAAGATTAATCAAAGGCATTGAGAGCATTTACGAGTCACTGCTGACCTTCACCTTACGATTTAAGATGCTGACACTAATCGTCATATTTGGGATGGTCGGAGCATCATTCACCCTCTTGACGAAGGGCTATATCGGAGCTGAGTTCGCAGCTAATGGTGATAATGGGGAGTTTCAGCTGAAGATAGAATTGCCTAAAGAATCCTCCATAGGCGTAAATAACTCTTTGACTCAGGAAGTGGAGACTTACCTGCTTGGCTTAGAGGATGTCGTGAGTGTATTCACTACAGTGGGCCAGAGTAGCGGAGCGATGAGTGTAACCTCCACTGCCTATCTCACAGAGGTGAATGTAAAATTAGTGGAGGCTGATGAGAGAATACTGACCTCTGACGAATATGCCAGACAGGTTAAGGAGTACTTAGCTTCTAATGTAGCTGGCGCCAAATTCACTGCAGCAGCGGTCAGCATGGTGGGTGGTGGTACTGCCGCACCCATACAGCTATCCGTCCAGGGATCCGACATTGATGAGCTGATTATTTTCGGTGAGGCATTAGTACAAGAAGTAAAACAAGTAGGCGGTACTTCAGAAGTCAAGTCTACTGTAGAGGGCGGGAGTCCCGAGTTAAAAGTGGATATCAACAGAGATAAATTAGCTGATCTTGGCTTATCACTGAGCGCAGTCGGTGCAACCATGCAAAATGCCTTTACTGGTAATACTGATACAAGATTTCAAGATGGTGAATATGAATATGATATCAGAATTCAACTAGATGCTTTCAACAGAAAAGATAAAATGGATATTGCAGCTCTGACATTTCAGAATAACATGGGGGACTTGGTGACTTTAGATCAGTTTGCGATGATCACAGAAGGGTCGGGACCTTCCCGATTAGAACGAAAAGATAAAATCTCCTCACTCACAGTGGAGAGCCAAGTTATAGGTCGCGCATTAGCCACTGTGGGGGATGATATACAGGCACGGATAGATCAGATGGCTGTTCCTGAGGGCATTACGATTTCTCAGGGTGGAGACTTGGAGAATCAGGCAGATGCTTTTGGAAGTCTGATCTTTGCATTATTGACCTCTATTCTGCTGGTATATTTAATCATGGTGGCACTATATGACAGTTATATTTATCCATTCGTGGTCATGTTTTCTATTCCCGTAGCATTAATTGGAGCACTGTTAGCTTTAGCTCTATCGATGCAAAATATGTCCATATTCGGCATGCTGGGGCTCATCATGTTAGTAGGATTGGTCGTGAAGAATGCCATTTTGATCGTAGACTTTATCAATCAACTCAAAGCAGAAGGCATGGATCGTAAGCAAGCTGTCATACAAGGTACGATACAGCGATTTCGACCGATCCTGATGACGACCATCGCAATGGTCATTGCGATGGTTCCGATAGCAGTCGCTTCAGGTGCTGGGTCAGAATGGAAAAATGGCTTAGCGTGGGTCCTGATAGGTGGTCTTACGAGTTCTATGGTCCTGACGATGATCATTGTGCCTGTCGCCTATAGAGTGGCAGATGACTGTAAGGAGTGGATAGCTCAAAAATTCAATACAACTGGGCAAGAAAAATTAATACCTCAAGTAAACTAAATCTTTCTCTTATTATAAAGGCAGACTGTAGGCATGATCAGCATTGGTCATCACTAATAGTCTGTCCTATTACCTAATACAAATCAACAAAAACATTTAAAATGAAAAAAATAATTATGGCAACATGCCTGTGTATTTCCTTAGCCGTGTCAGCAAGTGCGCAAGGTCAATCATTCGGAATTAAAGGTGCTTTACAATTTACTGGCTTGGCTGTGCAAAGCGATCAGATTAATGATACTGAATTAAAATCAGGATTTAGTGCTGGCCTTATTAATCGCCATGAATCCCAATTCATTACAGTGCAGACCGAATTATTGTGGTCTCGTAAAGGGACTAATTATGAATTATCTGATGGAGGGACGACTGTCAACGCTAATTTAGATTATGTTGAAATCCCGATATCATTTGGCATTAAATTATTTGGAAGTCCTCTAAGTATATATGGTGGAGCTTATGCAGCTTACTTACTTAATGCTAAATATGAATACGAGGATGCTGCCGAGGTGTTATTTGCAACTTATGATCGCAGAGATGCTTTCAGAAAGCTTGACTTAGGTTTTCAGACAGGGATTCAATTGCGCATAGATAATCTGCTATTGGACACTCGATTTAGCAGAGGACTCATTAATGTCGAGAAAGACGATATAATAATAGACAGCCAGAACTTCACAGCTAACAAGACCAAGAATTATAATCTACAGTTTAGTGTCGGATTCCTATTTTAAAAATTGACTACGATACTATTAAAACTTAGTTAAATGTCTTGAAAGTAAAGTCTATGAAAAAAACGATTACCATATTATTTATGCTGTGTATCAGCAGCGTCGCCTTCAGTCAGGCGGATACCGTACGTACCAGAACTGAGACGTATATACCATTTAATAAAAAGAAATGGTATGTACCCCTTGCTGAGGTGACAGCGCTCAATGTTCTCGTCAATCGATTCGATGTCTATGCCCTAAATGCTGATTGGGCGCGCATCACTTTTTCAAGTTGGAAGACTAATTTAAAAAGGGGCTTCGCTTCTGATGGCGATAATTTTGTTAATAATTTTTTAGCCCATCCCATCCATGGCTCTTTGTATTTTAATTCAGCCAGATCATTAGGATATTCATTTTGGGAAAGCTCTGCTTATACCTTAGGAGGTAGTCTGATGTGGGAGTTTCTGGGGGAGACATACGCTGCCAGTGAGATAGATGTGAATACGACTGTACAGGGTGGCATGTACCTTGGAGAGATGACTCACCGTATATCCAAGGTACTGCTCCGTAATGGTAAGCATCGACCAAATAAATTCTTGCGTACTGCAGCTGCTGTAGCACTCAATCCTATGGGACAGTTTAATCGGTGGCTGTACAAAGATGTGAATGATTATTTCTACACAGAGGATCAGGAAGAGTCAATAATCAAAAGCCAGCTGTCCTTGGGTGTCAGTATTCCTACCAGAGAGTTTGACAGGATCGATGCACTAAGTACGTTACACATCAATTATTCACTTATGTATGGAAATATATTCGATCGATCGAAAGATGGATTTAAGCCATTTGATTCTTTTGTCCTGAGGAGCTGGCTAGATATAGGTACGTCAGACTCTCCTAAACCATATTATTTAAATATAGTATCTCAAGCTGCCTGGTATAAGAAGAGTCTTGGAGCTAATAATGTTTTATCCGTTTCTCAACATTACGAATACATAGAGAATCAAGCATTTAAAATTGGTACAACAGGAATCACGGTGGATTATTCACTTCGGCATAATTATGAAAACTGGGGTTTCGTCGGTACTGCTAATCTGGGCATTATTCCTTTTGGTAGCTCTAGCTCCACGGTAGTAGAGGCCTTGAATCTGACTGAAGAAGATGGAGAGCTGAATTTAGAATATGTTTATGGTCGAGGCTATTTATATAAACTTAATTATTTAATCTATCATACTCGCCTTGGCAGGTTGACATCTTCTTATAGCTTTTGGTATCTTAATACAGAGAACCATGTGCAGGGCATCGAGAATACAAATTTATTACAGTTCAAATATTATTATCCAGTAACAAAAGATTACAGTTTAAGTATTGAATTTTTCAGGTACGGTCGAGTGGCCTCTTATGTAGATATTCCTGAATTTGAAAATATTAAGGAGGATTATGAAGAGATAAAGGTATCAGTCACAAGAACATTTTAATATCTAAAGCAAGATCTAAGATGGCACATCATTTTATTATAATGCCATCAATAAATCATCAGTCGCGTACTGCGGTGTCATTAATTTGTATGTAGTTAATTGAAGGAAAATTCTATTAGGATTTTAAAATAAAAACTAAAAGCAATGAAGGAAATATTGATAGAGCATAAGGAGCTGACTTGGGTGGCCATTACAGCGATATTTACAATGCTTATGCTCTTTGGTAATAGAAAGCTGTTCAGCCTAGTCCAGAGAAAGTGGAAGCAGGGCGAGAAGTATGCATCAGTGCTGAGTACACTGCGCAGTATTTTTCGTCTATTTTTTATAGCATTTGGTATTGGTATGATTAGCTATTTATTTGTGGACAAGAGTTCCCACTCTATGATCACTTCTAATATTGGAAGGGTTATATGGTTTGGTATCGTCTTGAGCGCCACAGTCGTAGCTAAAGCCATATCTACTAATTATTTTAGAAATAAAATAGAGCATTTATCAAGGAGAGATTCGGGGGATATTACTTTATATAAATACCTCAACTATTTGGCGACAGCGGTCATCTACCTGATGGGAATTATTTTTGTCGGCATCGCTATTCCATCACTTCGTAATCTCGCTACAGCTGCTGGTGCCAGTGCCGGAGCAATCGCTCTTGTGGCTGGCGTAGCTTCTCAGGAGGGTATATCTAATATTGTGGGTGGACTATTTATAGCCTTTTTTAAGCCTTTCAGAATAGGAGACATAGTTAAAGTCGGTAGTGGTACTATGGGGCGGGTGGAAGATGTAAATCTAAGGCATACCATTATTAAAGACTTTCAAAATGTCCGGATTGTCATTCCTAATGCAGTAGTGAATAAAGAGAGAATATGTAATTATTACATGATCGAATCTAAGAACTGTGAGTGGATTGAGGTAGGCATCTCCTATTCTTCAAATATTAATCAGGCTATTGAAGTATTACGTGGAGTATGCGAATCCAATCCTCTGTGCTTAGACATTCGCACAGACGATGAGAAGAAGAGGGAGGTGCCTATTGTAGACGTGCAGGTCATTCGTCTTGCAGATAGTGCTGTGGTGCTCAAGGCCTGGGTGTGGTCAGCGAGCTACATTACAGGATTTAAAATGAGGAATCAAATCTATAAATCGATCTTAGAAAAATTCAAACAGTCGAAAATCGATATACCATTTCCGCACACGCACATAAAAGTGGATAAGCAGGTCACTAGCGCTGCTTAAATGTTTAGGGCTCCGTATATTTCTTTCTAGAAATGAGGTTTATAGATTTTCCGAGGAGCCCTATTTTTAAATAAATAATAGAACAGAATAGACTTTTAACTCAACAATGAGATCAGAACTCCAGCAGCAACAGCTGAGCCAATCACGCCACTGATATTACTAGACATAGCGTACTGCAGAATATGATTTTTTGGATCATGCTGGAGTGCTATGTCATTAGCTACTCTGGAAGCCATGGGGACGGCACTTAGTCCAGTGGCGCCTATGAGAGGATTGATTTTTTTCTGAGAGAAAATATTGTACACTTTCACTGCCATGATACCCCCTAATATGGAAATACAAAAAGCGATAAAACCTCCGATCACTATCAGAAGCGTTTGGTGATTTAGAAATGTCGTTGCAGTCATGGTAGCGCCGATGGAAAGCCCTAAAAATATCGTAGCGGTATTCATGATAGTTTCCGTGGCGGCGGAGTAAAGGCGATTAGTATCTGACCCTATCTCCTTAATCAAATTACCAAATAAAAGCATGCCAATCAGCGGAGCTGACGAGGGCACTAATAAAGTAACGATGCCTCCTAGTAAAATGGGGAATAAGATCTTAGCCGTGCGGAGGTCTTTGATTTTGAGTCGGGTAGGGTAGAGCTTATCTTGTTCTTTCATATTGATCATCAGCTCCTTTTTTGTTATGGAAAACCTGACGACAAAAGGGATGATGATAGGGACTAAGGCCATGTAAGAATACGCCGCGATAGCTATAGGTCCGAGTAGATGAGGTGCTAAGATGATTGATGTATAAATCGCGGTAGGTCCATCAGCTCCTCCGATAATCCCCAGTGCTCCAGCCTCTTTAAGAGTGAAACCCATCACTACAGCAGCGATCATGACTGAGAATATACCCAGCTGCGCAGCTGCTCCGAAAAACGCCAACTTAAGATTGCGCAGCATCGGACCGAAGTCTGTCATAGCCCCTACACCCATAAAAATCAAAGGTGGCAGCAGGCCTGTCTTAATCAGGCTGTAATAAATTAGATTCATGAGACCAAATTTTTTGGCTATCTGAAGTAAGTGCATGTCATTAATTTCTGGCGCCATCTCTGGCGTAATAACGTCCATGTTGCCACCTGGAAAATTCGCGAGCAATATGCCAAAGGCGATAGGGATCAAGAGCAGTGGCTCGTAACGTTTCTGAATGCCCATGTACAAAAATCCTAACGCGACAAATATCATCAGGATACTGCCTGGAGAATGAATCAATTCTCCGAAGGAAGTCATATCATACAGCTTCTCTAATATTTCTACCACAGCTTATTTCAGTTTTATGATTGGTTCGTCCTCTTCCACGTCATCTCCATGCTTATACATTATTTCAACAATAGTCCCTTCCTGATCAGAGCTGATGGCATTAATGACTTTCATGCTCTCAATGTAGGCTATGGTGTCCCCTACATTAATATGATCGCCAATTGACACCGCCTTTTCTGAAGAACTTTTGGTCAAGTAAAAGCGACCCTCCAGAGGGGCTAATATCTCCTTGTACTTCACCGTATCTGTATCATTAGGTGCGGCTCCTTCGATAGTGTTTGACGGATTTCCGTCATTCCAGTCTATGTCTACTAAATAGGTCTTGCCATCTGTTGTCAGGCTGACTTGCTTCGGCAAATTAGCAGCTGGCTGAGTCCCTGCTGCATTACCTGTGGAATTTGCTTTTTTAGCTGCGAGGCTTTCTAGAAAGCTCTCCTTAGCTTTGCCTGACTTAAAGTCTTCGTATTGAGCTGGGTGCATGGCATATTCGAATAGCTCTTCATCATCAGGGCCCGTGTCCCAACCCTTATTTATCATTTTATTTCTGTACACTTCCAGCTCATCAGGATAGAGGTCTTGAGGATTACCTTCGATATATTCTCTATCTTGCGCCTTCGCCAGAGCGACTATCTCTTCTCCCAGAGGACCGGGCAGTTTTCCACTTTTACCCATGATCATACCCCAAGTATTTTCGTCTAACATGGACCACCTGTCTTTGCCTTTCTCCATTTGGAGGACGTTCATCAGCGCCGCATTTTTTACGTACTGGCTGTATGGAGTGACGAGTGGGGGATAGCCTAGCTTAGGCCATGCGTACTTCACTTCGTCGAAAAGTTTAATAAGCAGCTCGTCTTGCGTAAGCGTTGGTTTATCTCTCTTCTCCATCCACTTATTCAGGCTGGCCAAATTTTTCTCTAAGTCAGACATGAGGCTGCCCATCATCCCTCCAGGAAGTCCTGGCCCGATTAGTAGAGAGTTCATGTATCTATTACGTGGATTTATAAAATAACCCAAAAAGTCATCTATGAAGGACTGAGTCAAAGCTCTCACTTCCATGTATGCATTGTTATCATAGTCTGCTACGGAGAAGCCAGCATCCACCAGCATGGCATGTATGGTCAGTAGATCCGCATGTCCCGTACCCCAGGATAAAGGCTCCATCCCTACGTCAATAATATCTGCGCCGTTTCTGGCGGCCTCCAGAGCAGACGCCACTGAGAAGCCTGGCGTAGAGTGCCCGTGATATTGGATGGTGATATTGGGATGCCTTTCCTTTATGCCTTTGGTAATTTTACCAATCGATACAGGTCTTCCAATCCCTGCCATATCCTTGATGCAGATTTCTTCAGCACCTCTTTCGATGTATTGCTCTGCAAGAGTGATGTAATATGCTATCGTATGTATTGGCGAGTGCGTTAGACTCAGGGCAGCCTGTGCGACCATGCCTCCTGCCTTTGCATATTGAAATGAGAGTTCTAAATTCTGCGGATTGTTGAGGCCATCGAAGGAGCGCGATATGTCGGTCCCCTGTATCTTCTTGAGCTTGAACATCAGTTCTCGCACATCTTTCGGGACAGGACTCATTCTGATACCATTCAGCCCGCGCTCCAACATCTGAGTTTGTATTCCTGCCTTATTAAATGCTGTGGTCCACTCTCTGACAGCGTGATTTGGATTTTCCCCATAGAGCAGATTGATCTGCTCAAAGCCTCCTCCATTAGTCTCTACTCGGTGAAAACAGCCCATGGCCACTATGGCGTCTGCTACACTTACCAGCTGATCTTTCCTTGGCATATATTTACCTGATGATTGCCACATGTCTCTGTACATCAGTGCTAATTTGATCTCTCTACCCATAGAATTATTGCTTTCTAATTTTCGTGATGTTCGCTTTGCCTCCTGACCATTGAGCTATAGCTTTCTGTATCACCTGCTCAGGTATCTGGACTTTAGGTGCTTTGTCCTCCTCCTTATTCAGCACTAGTCCGTAGGTATTCAGCACGCGAATTAAGATGTTAGCTGAGAGCACCACCATCAATAGAATAAAAAATACGGAGGTCATGCCTACTACTAGAATCGTAAAAGCTTGAGTGAGTGTGTCATTCATATTAATGATCTATGAAGCTATAAAATGTTATCGTGATTGATTCTAAATATCTGGATCTAAAGCTACATAAGCTAACTCGATAATAGTTAATCTTATTAACTAATTTAAAATCATTTATGTGATCTTATAGAATTCATGCGTACAGTGAAATCTGGAGCAAGCACAAAAAAGATAAAGCTGAGAGCGACCATGAGGTGACGCTCTCAGCATCTCAGTTTAGAGATTTATTTATTCGTACTCAGCTGAGGTAGTGCTTGCCCCTCTATCCAGGGTGAGCCGATAGCCTTTAGCCCTGATTCTATAGTAGGTATCATATCCTGTTGTACTTTCTCTAATTTCTCTCTCACGCTTCCAAATTCAGACTGAGCTATCGCGAGACTCTGTTTCTGAGTTTCTGTAGGACCATGGCTGGACCGTAGGCCTCTCATCGCAGTCCATAGTCTATTCTGCAGTGTAGGATTATTTCTTTCTCCTATTTCTTCTTTAGCCGGATTACCCCTCATAAGTACATCTATGCTTAGCAACTCTTTATCCAGATCGAAAAGTTGCTTGATTATATCAGGTGACTCTTGATCTGCACTATTCATTGCTCTTCTTAGAGCTTCCGCTTTCTGTTGTAGGTGCTTAAGCATCATGCCAGCTGCTGATATAGCCTGCTGAGTCTCATCAACGTCCTGCTTAAATGCGATGACTTCGGCAGTAGGCTTGGCAGGTATAGCGGGCTCTAATAGCGGCACCACATTGAATGATTCTGGTCCTGCCAAGATCGTCACTTCTCCATCTACAACTTTCGTCAGCGTGACATTATAAGTGCCATAAGGTACCTCCATACCACCACGCCAGCCGCCATCACCTGCTACTCCTATCGCATTCTTAGAGACAGCCTGCAGATTCCAGCTGACCTGATTAAGGCCTTTCGAGTCTTTACCCTCTAATCTCTCTACCAGTTTATCCTGCTTATCGCGTATGGTCAGCCATATTTTATCCGTCATATCTTGTGTCTCTGCAGCTAAGGCATCCCAGCCAGGGAAAGGAATATTTTGGTTGTTCTCATTCATATCCTTTTCTTTCTTCTTGCGCATTTTCAATTCGTTGGATAATCCTTCCTTCAGGTAATATCTAATAATAGCTCCGTAGGGTGGATTGTCTCCAGTGTAATACGCAGCTCCTTGCTGCCCAGCCATATCTCTCCGATGAAACTTTTGCGCGTCTTTGATCGGCATAATTTTAGCCTCACTAGCGATCAGCTCTCTATTCATGTGACGTAGAGGACTGTAATCATCAAGTACGTAGAAGCCTCTACCAAATGAAGCACCCACAAGGTCATCCTCTCTCTTCTGGATAGCTAAGTCTCTGAAGGATATGGTGGGTGAGCCCTTCAGTTTGTTCCAATGATCACCTCCATTAATGGTGAAATAGATGCCAAATTCTGTAGCGGCAAATAGCAGATTCGGGTCCACATGATCTTGTACCAGTCTCCAGCACAGATGCTTGTCAGGAATATTCCCTTTTATGCTTTTCCAAGTTTTACCATAGTCTAATGTCTTGTATAGATACGGCTTGAAGTCTCCACTTTTATGATTATCCAGTGCTATATAGGCGGTGCCTTCACTGTGCAGGTCAGCTTTGATATCATTGACGAAGGCCGTGGCGGGCACACCGGGTAGTCGGTTAGTCTCCGTCTTTGCCCAGTTAGCTCCCCCATCAGTGGTCACTTGTATGATGCCATCATCTGTACCTGCGTAGATAATATTCTCATTGAGTGGTGACTCTGTGATAGACGTTATGGTATTATAATTAGACATGGCGCCGACATCCCACGGATTATCCCAGCTCTGGACTCTACCCATGATCGGCAGCGCTATACGTTCTTGATCTTTGGTGAGGTCAGGGGAGATCGGTATCCAGCTATCGCCACGATTCTCTGAGCGCCACACGCGCTGTGAGGCAAAGTAAAGTCGCTGCGGATTATGGCTACTCACCACCACTGGAGCGTCCCAATTAAATCGTTCAAAATCTTCGCCTGGTCCAGCCTGTGGCTGAATTGATACTTGCTCCCCTGTAAGCTGGTCGATTCTGAATAATCCACCCTGCTGAGTCTCTGCATAGGTAATATTAGGATTACCTGGTTCTGTGGCTGATTGATGGCCATCAGAGAAGAGGGTCTTCCACCAGTCTGCATTTCTGATGCCTTGCCGTGAGTTAGTTCGGGACATGCCGCCATGCGAACCATTATCTTGTGTCCCTCCGTAGATTTTATAGAAGGGCTTACTGTCATCGACCGCTACTTTATAGTACTGCGTCAATGGTAAATTATCGATGAATCTCCAATTCTCTGCTAAATCAAAACTCTCATAGATGCCAGCATCTGTACCGACTAAAAGGTAATCTGGGTCATCAGCTCTGAAAACGATGGCATGATTATCTGAGTGCTTATCTTTTTCTTTGAGTCTTCTAAAATTGGCTCCGCCATCATCACTTACTTGTATTCTGACATCCATTAGATATATTCTATCAAAAGCATGAGGCGATGCGTAGAGTTCTTGGTAGTAGTGTGGTCCCGTGGCACCTGATACAGCATCAGACATTTTATTCCATGATGATCCGCGATTAGTTGATTTATACACGCCACCTTTAGTCCGATCGAGCTCTATCGCAGCGTATATGACGTCTGGCTGCTGTGGCGAGATAGCGATACCTATCTTACCAAGATTTGATTTTGGAATTCCAGAGCTTAGTCTTTCCCAGGTGTCTCCTCCATCAGTTGATCTATGGATGCCAGAGTCTGGACCTCCACCCATATAAGCTGCCACTGTCCGATGTCTCTGCCAAGTAGCAGCATACATCAGGTCAGGATCACGTGGATCCATGGCAATATCAGTTACGCCAGTCCAGTCATTTCCGCCAAGTACCTTCTTCCAGATAGTCCCACCATCCATTGTCTTGTAGAGCCCTCGCTCACCACCTTTATTCCATAGTGGTCCCTGAGCAGCGACCCATACCACATTTGGGTTAGTTGGATGCACGAGGATCTCAGAAATGTGCTGGGATTCTGGTAGACCCATATGTGTCCAGCTAGCACCTCCATCTTGACTCTTATATACTCCATCGCCAAAACCGACATGACGGCCACCGACATTCTCGCCAGTACCGAGCCAGATGGTATGAGGATTATTAGGATCTATGGTGATGCATCCTGTAGAGTACGATGGCTGATCTTCGAAGATGGGATCCCAAGTGACTCCGCCATTCACTGTCTTCCAGACGCCGCCAGAGCCAACGGCTACGTACCAGATGTTCTCATCGTCAGGGTGGATGGCTATATCTGCTATCCTGCCAGATGTGAATGCAGGACCTATGCTTCTCAGGCTTAGAGCAGAAAAGAGTTCATCGCTTTCGAGGGTTATTTTTTCATCTTGACTGATCATTCCGAATGCAATCAAACAGACGAATGAAATAGTACCTACTAATTTTATCATACTTGTTAAATTTTAATGATTAAAGTAATCATAGTTATGCTATTTATAATTATATTATAGATATTATATTGATAAGTAAATTTACATTAGAGCCAGGACCGAGGCTAATGATGCACAATAGCATATGATGAAGAAAATAGTATACTATGTCGCTACTTCACTCGATGGCTTTATAGCTGGTGTCAATGATGATATAAGCAAATTCATGGCCAGTGGTGAGGGGGTAAATAACTACCTAGCCGAATTGCAAAATTTTCAAACCGTTATCATGGGACGGCGGACTTATGAATTTGGATATCAGTATGGGATGATACCTGGACAACCAGCATATCCACATATGCAACACTACATTTTTTCTAATAGCCTGAGATTTGACACAATTGCTGATAATGTAAATATAGTAGAGCTGTCTATAGCGCAGGTCGAAAAAATTAAACAGGAAGCATTAACTGACATTTATCTATGTGGCGGAGGGCAATTAGCAGGTTGGCTGCTGGATCATGGACTTATAGACATCCTGAAAATAAAATTAAATCCAATTATCTTAGGCGATGGAATTCCATTGTTCGGAAGTTCTAAATCTTCTCTGACTGGATCTATGATTGGTCGAGAATCGTTCGAGGATGGTTTAGAATTCTTGACTTATGATCTACTCTATTAAATCTTTCGAATCAATAAGCTCATAGCTATCATGCCATCTGCAATGCTCGACAGAAAGCACTTAATCACGTAAACGTAGAATGGACAAGATGAGGCAGCTTATTTTAAATAGACACTGCCTCAAGTATTACTATCTTATCACCAATTTTGATACAAAGAATATGCTGTGTCTATTGGCCATATTGTCTCTTTCATTAGATAGTGAGCTATGAGTAATATCACAATACCAGCAGTGTCTAAATCAGAAAGTCAAAAAATCAAACAAATCTTTTCTTAAGAAGTACATGAGTTATAAAATAAACTATGGAGAAACTACTGAATAAGCCAGCCAATGTAAATCACGATATCCTCAAGCCAATAGTGGGTCGCTGGAGTCCAAGAGCCATGGCAGATGATAAAATAAGCGATGAGGAAATGCACGCTATTATTGAAGCAGGAAGCTGGGCGCCAAGCTGTTTTAATTATCAGCCTTGGAGATTTATTTGGGGCAGAAGAGGCTCAGCGGCATACGATAAAATTAGAGATTTGCTCGATGAGTTTAATCAAAGCTGGGTGGATCCCGCAAATATATTGATGTTAGCAGCCATGAGGACTAAGGAAGACGGTAAAGAAAACTACCATGCAAAATATGATTTAGGTCAAGCGGTAGCTTACATGAATCTGCAAGCCCAATCTATGGATGTTGCCGTGCATCAAATGGCTGGATTTGACCATGAGCGAGCTATGAAAGTATACGAAATTCCAAAGCCCTATGAATTTTCTACTGCCATCGCTTTTGGTAAATATGGTGGCAATATCCATGACCTCCCAGAAGATCTGCAAGATCAGGAGCACAAAGAAAGAGAAAGAAAATCCATAGAAGATATTAGTAATCAGGGCGGCTGGTCTAAAGCTTTCTAAGTTCTACAGGGTCCGATACCATAATTACTAATCACCAAAAAAAATATACGATGATAAACAAAGAAATATTTAATCAACTTCAATCCCACGATAATAAATTAAGTGTCAGTTTATACGTACCCATGGAGATAACGGGTGACTATGAAAAGAATCGGATTCGATGGAAAAATGCCTGCCAAGAGGCTAAGAAAGAATTGGAGTCAAGAGAGGAGGGAGCTGGTAAGATGATGCGTCCTGCAGAAGTCTTGATAGAAGACAGCGATTTCTGGGCGCACCAGTCTGCTTGCTTAGCTGGTTTTTATTCTAAGGATTATGACCAGACATTGCACTTAGCAAATTCTATTATGGATATCGTAAGTGTCAACGATAACTTTTACACCAGCCCGCTGATCAGTGAAGTCACTAATAATGAGCGTATATTTATTTTAGCGATAAGTAAAAATGAAACCAGATTTTTCGAAGCGGTTCCAGATGGTATATATCCAGTGAAAATAAGCGACGTGGTCGTAGATGATATGGATGAAGCGCTTAATTTAGATGATCCTGCAGTATCTACCCAGCACCATAGCGCAGGTGGAGGCGCGATATACCATGCTAACGGACCAGGGACAGATATGGACACTATCCGTACTAAGCAATACATGAGACGCATAGACGATGGTATCATGGAAATCATTCACGACGAAAATGTGCCTTTAGTTTTAGCATGTGTGGAGGAATACTATCCTGTATATAAAGATGTGACCAAATATAATCACCTGTCAGAACACATGGTAACAGGTAATCCTGAGAACCTCACGCCAGCTCAGCTAAGAGCACAGATAGAACCCGTGTATAAAGAAATTAGACAGAAGAAATTAGATACATTTAAACGACATTTTGGTATTAGAAGTGGTGAGAACTTGACAAGCGAGGACATGTCCGAAATTGCTGCGTTAGCATCTCAAGATAATGTCGAGCAGATATTAGTGAGTAAGAGCTATTTAAAAAACTTACCCAAGGCAGAACAAGAAAAGGTAGATGATATTTTGATGATGGTGCATAATAGCGGCGGAGAGATATTTATGACCACCGATAAAGAATATGAATGTAGTGGAATGATGGCAGTGCAGAGATATGCACTACAGCAAGCATAACAATCTAAGCGCTTAGAGACAATTGTAGAGGACGACTGAATAGCATAATTCAGTCGTTTTTTTATTATATGTCATAGCCTACAATGGAATGTACCAGCCTCATGTAGGCATATTCAGAAGTAATCATAGTGAGGTGCAAAATCTTGGTTGACCAGTACGAAGTACTGGGAAAGATAGTAGAGAGGCTTTGGTTGGCGAGATTTTGATAAAAATTCATGACAACCAATTTTTACTGTGACCCCATATTTATCAACGAATTAATTATCACAGTGTAACAGTTCCATACATATTAATAAAGCAGCATAATTGACAATCTCTAAGCGATTAATTATCAATCATTTAGAGTTTTCAATTTCAGGCATAAGGTTCTTCTGAACATGCCCATGTGCCAACCTTATTCATTAGATAATTGTAGGAATTGTTCCTTTTCTCTATAGCTATATTCATGAGTGAAATTAATCTTATTATCCATGATCATCGCCAGCCAAAACCTTACTTTAATCAATTTAATCCAACACCGATACTTACTTAGTAAAGAGAATCGGTATGGGAGAACGGAAACTAAACTCCTCTGCCGCTGACGTATTGATTAATGCTCCCAATGATGAATAAATATTGAAGTGCAGACAGAGCAGTGTAATGTTGTTGTTTTTAATAAATTTAGAAATAACTTTAGTCGGTTGTTTATTTTCGAAAATATGTAAGGGTAAACTTTCTCCGTCGTGTTGGATACTGATACCTATTTTAGAATCTATTTTATTGATCACCGTCATCACATTAGGCGAATAGCCTAATGCTTTTGATATGGATAGCAGTCGTTCGCAGATAGGCGTTATTACATTATCAAATCGGAGGGCCACACAGGCGTTATTATTAGGATTATCGACCCAAGTCTCTGGAACAGCTATCGTAGGTATGGTCGCCATTTTTAGAAGGTTGAACGTATTTGAACTGAATAGGGTAGCTTTTAGCTTAGAGCCTCCTTTCGTACCCATGATGATTAGATCATAATCATTATCCAGCGTTTCCACCAACACGCGCTTAGAGAGATCTCCTCTTCTTAAGAGGTGATCTTGATAACTAAAATCTGGTACAGATGTCTTGGCTAAAAATTCGGACAGCTGCAATTTATGATGAGCTTGATCCTCTTCCCATTTTAGCTCTTGCATACGGTGTGCAAGCTTCGCTGTTTGTGCCTTTTTTGGAGGCAGAACCTGGATGGTAGTTATCTTATCTTTGGCGGGATCTACTATGCTAAGAGCAAAGTTAATGCCCTTTAGACTTGGTTCGTCGAAATTAATAGGTACTAAGATGTTCATATCGCTTTGTCTTTGAATCTATAGTGACGTAATAATCTAGCAAAAGTAGCACTTATTAGAATCCGCCGCTTAATATTCCGCCATCATTCAGAAATGAGGCTGACGTACAGAAAGAGCTCGCATCAGATGCTAAGAATACGGCCAGACCAGCCATCTCATCAGGATCGGCAATTCGATTTAGGGGCGTAGCATTTATTATACTGTGACGCATTTTTTCATTTTCCCACAGTGCTGCACTGAGTTTGGTTTGGACGAAGCCAGGACAAATCGTATTGACTCGTATCTTATCTGAGCCCCATTCTACAGCTTGATTTTTACCGAGCATAATGAGGCCTGCCTTACTGATATTGTAGGCTGACATATATTTTGATGGATGCATACCCTCGATGGAGCTGATGTGTATGATGCTTCCGCCCCCCTGCGCTTTCATGTGAGGATGTACCAAGTTGCTGAGTTCTAATGCCGCACCCAGATTGATATCCATTGTCTTTTGGTAAGCTGAAGCTGTCATCTTCACCAATGGACCGAAGTATGGATTGGTCCCAGCATTATTCACTAAAATATCTATTCTTCCATATCTCTCCATTGTTTTGTTAACTAAGGCTTCGCGGTCATCAGACTTAGCTACGTGACATTCTACTCCAATGGCATCAAAGCCATCTGATACAAATGACTTAGCCACTTCGTCGACTGCAGCTTGTTTCCGACTGCTTACCACCACCTGAGCGCCAAACTCAGCCATCCCTCTGGCAATGGCCTCACCAATGCCCTTTGATGCACCAGTTACGATGGCAACTTTTCCTGTGAGATTAAATAAAGGTTTGATTCTCATGTGAGTTATAGAGATATATGCAATACTTTCAAAAAAAAATGAGGCCGCCTATTTGCATAAGCAGCCCCTATAAATCAAAATTTCATTATCGTATTTTTATCTAGCTAGCTTCTAGTCCTCTCAGCTCAGCTAATAACTTATCTGGTGTCTTATAGCCAGGCGAAACTCGGATCTTACCTAAGTTCTCATCTAAATATACAAGTGATGGATATCCTAATCGTCCGTTTAGCATTTCGTGAGCCAGCATATTGACACCTTTACGCCCTGAAGGTACCCACTCATAGGTTTTGCCTTTGTAAGTAATGGGCTGTTTCTGCTCGGCATTAAATTTCACCACATGAAAATTATCATTTAAATAGCTGATGACCTCTGGATCAGTGAATGTTTTCTTATCCATGACTTTACACCATCCGCACCACGAAGTATATACATCTATCAGAATCTTTTTATCGCCTGATTTAGCTATATCTTCTAAATCATCTATTTTGTTCCAAGTGACACCCCCTTTGGCGGCCACAGTCGATTTTTGATTCGCGGGAATAGCAGAGCCCGTTTTTAATTGATTATTAGTGGCAGCTTGAGTTACTACTGCCTTCTCAGTTTTAACTTCCGCGGTAGCATCCGGATCGTTCTTACAGCTGAGCATGGAAAGGCTTAGTATTATTAAGCAAGACAGTGACTTTAGCATAAATGTCATATTCATATACCTGAATGTTTTTTTGACGTAAATAGATGTAACGCAAATATTGGTGCTTTATGTTCATTCAGTCAAATAAATATTATAAGAAATGTCAAGAGTGGCACAGTAGGCCTCTCATGCATTTATATTAACCGCTATATAGCTTTAGAGCAAGTAAGACAATCTTAATAGTAGAACGTTAACCAAATGGATGATCGATGCTTACCGCAGGCGTAGTGAACCAGCGTGGGCCGTCTTCAGTCATATAGATATGATCTTCGAGTCTGATACCAAATTGGCCGGGGACACACACCATTGGCTCTATGCTGAAGGTCATGCCTGGGGCCAATACTGCCTCATCATGTAGAGCTATATATGGCCACTCGTGTATGTCTAATCCTATACCGTGACCAGTTCGGTGTGGCGTGCCAGGCAGCTGGTAGTCAGGCCCCAGCTGATGTTTAGTGAGTCCTCGGCGCACACATAGGTCAATATAGCTGCAAGGCATACCGTTTTGAGCCGCTGCAAAAGCTGTGAGTTGAAGCGCCTTTTCGATATCCCAGATGCGTCTCGCCTCATCAGAGATTTCACCATAAACATATGATCTTGTGATGTCTGAAATATAACCTTCTATCTGGCAGCCAGTGTCTATTAGTACCACATCGTCAGCTTGAAGATTCTGAGGCTCTATAACGCCATGAGGATAGGAGCTATCTACACCGAAGAGGACAATGCAGAAATATGAGCCAGCAGGAGCTCCACAACTTTTGTGAGCCTCATCAATGAATGCTTTCACCTCAGCTGGTGATATACCTGGTCTAAGTATTTTTGCGGTACTTTTTTGTACAGCCAGGGTCATATCCATAGCTGTCTGAATGATGGCTATTTCTGGGGCGGATTTATACATCCGACATCCAGCTGTTATTGGCTGAGCATTAGAGAATGTAGCGTTTGGATTATGAGCAGCCAGCCCATCACTGATAAAAAACGGACACGACTCATCGATACCCACATGGGCTACTACAGGACCTACATCCTGAAGGATAGTTGAGAATAACTGATAGGGGCTTTCATGCTCTTCCCAACAGTGTAATTTACCTTCTATCAGCATATATTCCTTCATTGTCCCGTATTCGAATCGTGGAGCAATAAAATGAAGAATACCATCTCTTGTTAATAATGCGCCGACCATCCGCTCACTCGGACTCCATCTCATACCTGTAAAATAGTAAAGATTAGTACCAGCATGTAAGTATACTGCGTCGAATGCATGAAGCTCCATGAGTCGGCATGCCCTCTCGATTCTGTCTTTATATTCATTACGGGATATGGAGTCCCACTGCCAGTTTTCATCTTCTAATTTTTGAAGTTGATCATGTATATTAGAATCGCCAATGCAGTTCTGTAGCATATTAGAAAGTTGATAGTGTGTAATGATGAGCTATTAGCATACTTATAATAATCGTGTCATCCTTAATAAAGGCGCTGGTGGTAATTTTTAGCGCAATGCCCCTTTTTAGATTTATTAGTTAATTGTGCTCTGGGCATCTTTAGTTAATTGTGCGTTGGGCATTTGCGTAACCTATGATATTGTTACCCATAAGATAGAATTTTTAGTTGATAGCGACAGACTCTATGATTTAGTTTCACTTCATTATCTTTCGCGACCATGATGGATAGACCTATTATAATTGTAATGATCTTACTGATGGTAAGCGCCATTATATTACCACACAGCGGTAGCGCACAAACAGACAATGTCAATTGGAGTTCACTGAGACTACGGAAACAGATTAACAGCAAACTGACTTTTGACATCAGACCCATCATCCGCATAAACGACAACATTTCTAAATATCAAAATGCTTCAATAGACTTTAGCATAAATAGGAAAATAGCTGAGGGGTGGTCCGTTCAGTTTTTGAGTCGGACATGGTTTTTGCCAGATTCGCCCTTAGGCCAATTTCTGTGGGCTGATGTGGCACACAAGACTAAGATCGGGGCGCATAATATCAGCAATCGGATCAGGATGCACTATTCTCTTAATACTAATTTAATTAATCCTGCTGATTTCATCAGGTGGCAGACGACTATCTCACCTAAGGTTAAAAGCAAATTTAGGCCATTTTTATCTATCGAACCTTGGTTCCAGCTTGATGGGCTCAACGCTTTTACTCGTATCAGGTACGAACCTGGATTTAACATTGACCTTGGCAGTAACTATAATTTCACTTTCATGTGGAGAAAGCAGGATTCGATCAGTATTGAGCCCGCTGACATCCAAAACCACATCGTGATCACGCTGACTAAGCTCATATAGCCTTAACTTACATGCCTATCAGTTTTCCTTTTTCAAGTCCATATATCCACAATTACTACTCTTGAATACCGTCTGGATGCATTGTCCAGGAAGAAACTACCTCGTGCTTCAGTTACGACTCACAATAGGATTAGCATTTGTAAAATATAGGCGTTTGCGAGCTCACTTGAGGGTAGGCTTCAATATCACCTGCATGCCAAGATTCTAATTGAGATAGCCATCAGTAAGTATATAGCTACAATGACAACCTACTTGCATATGTGCAAAGCTAATGACGCATCAAGCAGAAGTGCACACATTATATATGTATGAAGCTAATACCATTAACTTTATAGGTACATGGTTATCTTAGGGACTTAGCTTAGTCTGCTCATACCTTCAAAAAAGGCATAAGAGTTCTATCTAAACAATGGGTATATTCCATCGTATGAGTAAGTATAAAGTATCTTGGTGTATAAATTATAGTCTGTATCTATGCTGCCTTGTACCGATCTGTCTTGTATCTCGCTAATTGACTTTTGATTTTCACAAGTGCGGCATCAAATGCATCATGATGATGGTCACCTTTAGCTGAGGCGAATACATCTTTACCTTTCAGACGTAACTGCAATTTTACTTTTTTAGTTGGGTGCTTTTTGCCCCTAAGAAAGATTTTAAATGATTGTATAAATGGGTAATATTCAAAGAAGTGCTCGAGTCTTTCAGTAGCATATCCTTCAAAGTCATTGGTGTTACTTACACTGTTTCTTGATATTTTAATATCCATTTCAACGATTTAAATTATTGAATCTTTATTAACGATTAAATTACAATTTATTCATGAAAAAGACTAATGCGCCAAGCCCAAAATAGTCACTTAGCGCTTGAAAATTGCACTTATATTCTCACATCATAAGGAACCGCAATGTAGGTTGCCATGTTAATCATAGAACAATGTCGTGGCATGAAAAACTCTATTATCATCAGAATGATACTAATACTCGCTCTGTATTTTGGGATGACTTACTACGGCGGAGACATCGGTAGGAAGATCCTATATCCGATCCGTCTGTTTGTCACCTTCCTCCACGAGTTTGGCCATGCCATTGGCGCTGTCCTTACTGGTGGATGGGTAGAGGAGGTTCAAATAAATCATGATGGTAGTGGATGGACACGCACCGCTAACGGGAATCGTCCTATCACTATCATGGGTGGATACTTAGGCAGTGCGCTTTTTGGTAATATTCTGTTCTACATAGGTGCGAAGTGGAAAGCATTGGTTAATGTCACCTTACTCTTAGTAGTGGCGTGCATGTTAGTGACGGGCTTCTATTGGTTCAATTCACTCTTTACGACCTCTATACTTTTAGCCTTTTCGTTCGCTTTATGTTTCATAGCATTTAAGACTAGCATCGGTAGAGAGATATTGATGTTTTTAGGTTTAGCCAGTATCATGTATATCATTCAAGATTTTAGTGTTGGTCCCAGCTCAGATTTAGCTGCATACGCCAAGGTGATGGTCATATTACCAGCCTACGTCTGGATGTACATTTGGCTCATAGTTGTCGTGCTACTCTTTATCATGAATATTAGAATATTATTAAAAAGTCCTGCGCCAGCCTATGAATCCTGAAGCTTTTCTTATTGATATACGAAAACAATACTTTTATTATAAGCGACAAGCTGATCAGGCAATCGCTCAGCTCACAGATGATCAACTCTTCCATCAGCAGGATGGTAGTAACAGCGTGGCCATCATAGTAAAACATATCTCTGGTAATCTGCTGTCCAGATTTACCGACTTCAAACAATCAGATGGCGAAAAGCACTGGCGAGATAGGGACCAAGAATTTGTCCTTCACTCGACTAAGAAAGCTGACCTTACGAAGCAGTGGGAGAAGGCTTGGCAGGTGCTCAGCATTGCACTGGATTCTATTGATTACGCAGACGTGGACGACATCGTATATATAAGAAAACAACCGCATCGCATATCTACCGCATTGATCAGGTCTATCACTCACACAGCGAGCCATGTGGGTCAGATCATTTATGCTGCTAAGACCGTAATAGGTCATGACTGGAAAAACCTCTCGATACCACTCGGGGGATCAGCAAAGTATAATGAAGCATCCATAAATAATCCATCAGTAGATCACCATTATACTGATTATTTGAAATGACGATGATTCAATCCCGAAGCATATGACTGCTCTGCACAAAGACTCCACATGCGGCAGAATGTAGATCATATGTGGATATTAAACACTTAGAACTTATTATTGAACTAACCGTTTCATTGCGTAGAGGAGTAGTAGGAAGCATGCCTGCAGCTATAAGCTACGAGCTTTGATACTACTTGTCTTTCAGACCTACTGCATGTAATCAATGTACTTAGCTCATTAAGGTAATCTTTAACGTAGAATAATAATGTATGACAGGGCATAATTTGGAATGGAGATATGCGACTAAGGTATTCGATGCAGATCGTAAGCTGTCTGACGAGCAGTTACACCAACTAGTAGAGAGTGTTCGGCTGGCACCTAGCTCTTATGGCATGCAGCCTATACACGTCAAAGTTATCAGTCAGCAACAGACAAAAGAAAAGTTAAAGGAGGCCTCATTTGGGCAGTCACAAATATCGGACTGCAGTCACTTATTAGTCTTTTGCATTCAGCAGAATACTGGTATAGCTGAAGTGGATGAGTACATGGATCGTATATCCAGAATTAGAGATTTAGCTGTGGACAGTCTGAGCGGTTACGGTGATATGATCAAAGGATTTCTAAGTCAGCAGTCACCAGGTGTGAAAGATGTTTGGGCAGCTCGTCAAACTTATCTTTGCCTCGGCTTTTTGCTATATACCTGCGCTATACTTAAGGTAGATGCATGTCCTATAGAGGGATTTTCACCAGAGAGCTATGACGCCATTTTGGGATTGACCTCAGAAGGTTTATCATCAGTTGTTGTCGCAGCTGTCGGCTTTAGAAGTGCTGCTGATACTACCCAACATCAAGCTAAGGTGAGAAAATCTACAGACGAAATGTTTGATTTTATATAGGCATATTTTCAACTATCTCTAAGTCATAACCCATTAAGCCTACTCTCCGCTTAGGATTATTCGTCAGCAGGCGGATCTTTCTGACACCGAGGTCATTGAGGATTTGAGCTCCTATACCAAAGTTACGCTGCACAGTGCTAGATGTGACGTGAGGATATGGATTCAGTTTCTGCCCATCCTCCTGCTGTTCTTTCAGAAGTCTGAGTGTGTCCAGTAGAGAGTTTTCAGTCTCGCTATGTCGGAGGTAGAGTAGGATGCCTTTACCTTCCTCTGCAATTTTCTTGAGTGTCTTCGTGATCTTCTCACTGTGACCCAATAACAGTGCGCCGAGTACATCACCAGTATTGGTGGATGAGTGTACGCGCGTCAAGATAGGCTCATCTTTTGTCCAATTACCCATTTTAATGACCAAATGAGTGGTATTGCTATTTTTCTCATTATAACCAATGACATCAAAGCTGCCATACTCAGTCTCAAACGACACGGTGACGTCCCTCTCGATAAGTCTCTCTTTACGCATTCTGTACTCTACGAGATCCTTAATCGTAATGATTTTTAATTGATGCCTTTTTGCTATCGCGCATAGCTGCGCGAGTCGTGCCATACTGCCATCTTCATTCAAGATTTCGACCAGCACACCTGCGGGATACAGTCCTGCACACTTAGCTAAGTCGATGGCTGCTTCAGTATGGCCAGTTCTTTTCAGCACCCCTCCGTTTTGACCGATCAGCGGAAATATATGCCCCGGCTTAGCGTAGTCATTAGCAGCAGTAGCGTCAGAGGTAAGCGCCTTGATTCCAGTGGATCTATCATAAGCTGATATGCCTGTGGTGCATCCATCTCTTTTATAATCTATGGAAACTGTGAAGGCAGTCTCATGCAGAGCCGTATTCGTGCTGACCATCATAGCTAAATTAAGCTCTCGAGCACGGGACTCTGTAATGGGAGTGCAGATCAGTCCTCGACCATAAGTAGCCATAAAGTTGACTATCTCTGGGGTGATAGATTCTGCTGCGCAAATAAAATCGCCCTCATTTTCTCTATCCTCATCATCCACCACGATGATGACTTTACCAGCTTTAATATCGTCAATAGCTTCTTCAATTGTATTTAGCTTAATTTCAGCTAGCTCATTAGTGAGTGTCTTTTCCATACGGCCAATTATATGACAAATATATATTCATAATCAATAATCGACAGTAATAGTTCTGACTTAAACACCAGACGGACGAAAATATACAGTAGACTTGATGAGGATCATGCGTACTGAATATAATCGCATGCAGCAAGACGTAGTACAATGTAGTAAGGAAAAGCAATAGGCAAAGGTAAACTGCAGATATACTCTTAAATAAACCACACCTTATCCATCTTAAATTCTCTTTGCACCAACATAAAAATAGCCAACTTCACACGGATGAAGTTGGCTTTAGTGAAACAATACATGATGTATGTATAATGGTAATTAATTTGTGACAATAACAGGCTTCGTGATTCTTTCATCTCCAATTCTCACACTCATGAAGTATGTTCCACTCGCATATTCTGAAATGTCATAGCTAATATTATTTTGGCTCATGTTCACTTCGATTGATTTAGTATCGATGAGCTGACCTGATGTGCTATAAAAATTGACGAGAGCCTGCGTATCTTCAGTTAAATCAACATCAACTTGTACTGATAGTGTTGCCATATTTTGGGCCATGGCAATAATCTTCTTATGGTCATTGATTATTTCAGCATCCTCTAATTCAATAGCCGACTCTGACTGTACGAATGACTCTACGCCTAGTGTAATGCTGGTGTCGTCTATAGCAATATCACTTTTAAAGCCGGCACCTGTCACACCCTCAATAATGATTTTGACAGAAGTGTTCTGATATGATCTAAGATCGATATACGCAAATTGCCATCGATCACCTTGATTTCCACTGATATTAAAGACTTTCTGACGGTCACCATTGATCATGTCAATGACGTATACATTTAGATTACCAGTCGTGACTCCATACATATGATAGGCGAAGACAAGTAGTGGCTTACTAATAGTAGTCATGTCAATACAATCACTGATCATACTTGCTGACTTAAATGGATAGCCAGTATCTCTACCAGATGACTCAATGAACAGGTAGTTGCTACCGGAAAAAGCACTTCTTGGTCCAGTTCTTGTCGATGGTGTGGCCGCTGATGTTCTTATCCACTCGGTATCATCTGTATCAAGCTGATTCCAGAAACCAAGTCCTTGACTGAAGTTAGTTCCTAATTGACCCGTTATTGGGTTTTCGCAGGTATTACATGAAACATTAGAAATGGGTACACATGGGTCAGAATCATCAGCATCTTGGCCACTGCAGATGCCATCCTCATCGCTGTCCGTATAAATCCCGCCCTGACATTGACAACTTTCATCGTATGTCTCGCCTGTGGTACAAATATCACCATCTTGACAAGGCTGACCTGTTAACACGCAGCCCTCAGCATCGCTAATCACCATATTGTCGATAGCCATATCACTTCTAAAACCTCTACCAGTGGTACCTGTTACTTCAAAGGTGACCTGTCTATTAGCATATCGGGATAAATCAATTATGGCTTTATGCCACTGAGTTCCCTGGTCTCCTTGTCTGACGAATATTTGCTCTTTAAAAGGCTCTCTGAGAGGCCCTCTGATAGGCTCTCTTGCAGCCACCGTAGCTGTCACAATTAGGGTACCCATAGCACTTCCATTCATATGGAAGTCAAAAGTCATAAGGGGATTTCGCGTATTTAGTAAATCTATGCACGGACTTGTGATGACAGAAGTATTTGAAAAATTTCGAGTGGCTTCTGTATATAGATATTGTGATGCATCTATTCCAGATTTTGGGCCTGTCGATATAGAAGGGGTACCACCACTATTCAAGGACCAATCAAAGTCATCAGATGTAGACTGAATCCAAGACTCAAGAGATCCATTAAAGTTCTCTGAGAATGGTCCTTCTTGAAGATTAATGCATTGGCTTTGTACGGAACTGACTATGAAACCTATAGAAATTATAAGTAAAAATCTTATAGAGTAATTGTTAGACATTATTGCTATTTTAAGTTAATAATTAAATAGATGTAGGCAGCTTAGAGGATGGCTCTGTACAGATGAGCGGATGCTATATAAGGCGTAAGGTGATGTATAAATTATTCGGCAAAGTTATGCCAGAATATGAGTGTGTACCAATCACAAATAATGGACAGCATACCTACAACTTTACTTCTTAAGGTCTGGTTTTTAGACTTTTGTAGGTATCTAATAATCTTAATCTGTAGGATTACGTCAAGAATTTTGATATAACATTTGTATTTTTGCGTGATGAATGATTTATTCTTAGAAAATCTTTTAGTCGAGCATAATTCTTGTATCACTTGTCCCAGTCCTGAGGAGGTAGCTACTTTCTTTAAGCATGTTCTGGCCATATTTTATAAGGATTATGCCACAGTGCCTCTCACGACTAAAGCGGAGATTAACAACTTCATACTCAAGACTAAGGTAGAACTGATTGGCCTATTACTTCGAAATGATATAGAGGACAGGACTGGGGTAAATCAGATAGCAGAAGGCTTTTTTGATAGAATAGCAGCAGTGTATAATCTGCTTCAGCAGGACATCATAGCGATATATGAAGGTGACCCAGCTGCGAAAAGTAAACGTGAAGTGATCAGAAGTTATCCAGGCTTTTATGCGATAGCGGCTTACAGGGTAGCACACGAATTACAGCTGATGGGAGTGCCGGATCTGCCGCGGATCATCACAGAATTTGCCCACAGTAAGACGGGTATCGATTTACACCCGGGTGCCATCATAGGACGATCTTTCTGTATTGATCATGGTACTGGGATCGTAGTAGGGGAGACTGCTACTATAGGCGATCACGTAAAAATCTATCAAGGAGTGACTCTCGGAGCACTCAGTGTGCGTAAAGCAGATGCGAATAATAAACGTCATCCGACCATACAGCGAGGATGTGTCATCTACGCTGGAGCCACCATATTGGGCGGCGATACCATCGTGGGAGCAGACAGCGTCATTGGGGGGAATGTATGGCTGACGCGATCAGTACCTGACTCCTCAAAGATATACTATCAAGCTAAGATGAATGTGGAAGGCGATGTGGTGGAGGATATGTTGGTCTTTAAGGAATTTGCGAAGTAGGAACATAGTAGATTATTTTAAACTACACTCGAAATAACTCAGGACACATATATAAATTTATAATAATGTATTAATACATGGTGTTGATCGCATTGTAAATATAAATAAATGAAATTAGTCGAATTAATTGGCAATACGCCGCTTGTTGAGCTAGAGCGCATACCTACAAATCCCGATATTAGGCTTTTGGCTAAATTAGAAGGCAATAATCCAGGGGGCAGTGTGAAAGATCGAGCTGCATATGGCATGATCTCAGGTGCTTTATCCAGAGGAGAAGTCAAACGAGGCGATCATTTGGTGGAGGCCACAAGTGGTAATACAGGTATCGCCTTAGCTATGATTGCTAAGGTCATGGGTCTGGATATTACTCTGATTATGCCAGAGACAGCTACGCGTGAGCGGGTACTCACTATGAAGGCGTATGGAGCTCAAGTCATCCTCACACCCGGAGCCAAGACCATCGAACACTCCCGAGATCTGGCAGATGAGATGGCTGCCACTGGGGACTATCACCTCCTCAATCAATTTGCTAATCCAGATAACTATGGCATGCACTATAGAACCACTGGCCCAGAGGTCTGGCGAGATACTAATCAGCAGGTCACCCACTTCGTGTCAGCTATGGGTACGACCGGGACCATCATGGGTGTCTCCAGATACCTAAAGGAACAAAATAAAGATATTCAGATCGTTGGAGCTCAACCCACTGACGGTTCTAAGATTCCTGGGATCAGACGCTGGTCTAAGGAGTTTTTACCTAAAATTTACGAAGCAGAGAGAGTGGACCGCATTATCGATGTCAGTCAAGAAGAAGCGACATCTATGGCGCGCAGACTGGCCACTGAAGAAGGGATCTTAGCTGGAATGAGCAGTGGAGGATCTTGTACTGCTGCACTTAGATTATGCGAAGAGTTAGATTCAGGCGTGATCGTTTTCATAGTATGTGATCGGGGAGATCGTTACTTGAGCTCGCCGCTGTACAGTGATTTAGCCTGATGTAGGAATATATAAAACTACTTCACAGCCCTCAGTTCCATGACTTTATCGTCATCTTGCCTCATTGATTTCTTTCCGTTGCCACTCTTTTCATTATTGGACGTGACCACGAAGACTCTACCATCTGGAGCCTGAGTGATAGCTCTAAGTCTGCCATAAGTCTTAACAAAGTAGTCAGTATATTGTCCTGTTAACTTTCCAGAATCATCCAATCTATAGACGCCAAGTCGCTGTCCAATATTGCCTTTTCCTTTCTTTAGGAACGTAATCAATAGGCTGTTTTTCCACTCTGGAATAGCGTCATTATTATAGTAGATCATACCATTAGGCGCAACTGTCGGCGTCCAATCTATGAGTGAATGAACGTAATTGCCGTCCTTATTTCGTTTCTTTTCTGACCTCAAATCACATTTACCTTTAATCAGTGGCCAGCCATAATTACCACCTTTGATGATACGATTTAGCTCGTCGTCATTGGCAGGGCCATGCTCTACGCAATAAAAATTACCATTAGGCTCTATAGCCATGCCTTGTGGATTCCTATGGCCGTAGCTCCAGATGAGATTATCTTGGAAAGGATTGTCATCCGGGACACTGCCATCAATGTTCATCCTGAGAATGGAGCCATTAAGTATGGAGGTATCTTGTGCTCTTTCAGTGGTATAAGCGTCTCCCAGAGAAAAAAGTAATTTGTTATCAGGTGTAAAAATGATTCTCGATCCATTGTGGGATTCATTACCTATTATTTCTGGAATGATATCCGTACGATTAGATAAGGTTTCTGCGGCGATGTCATATTCGAATCTTATTAATTTAGTCACCAAGTGATCCGTCTGATAGTGAATAAATAGAAAGGGATAATCTTCAAAATCTGGATGGAAAGCCAAAGAATAGATGCCCGGATTATTTTTGGTCTCGTGCACATCATCGAATAAGTGCATCAACTTTATTTCCTGTGTGACGGGATTTAATCTTTTGAGATAGCCACCTGCTTCAGTCAGCCAGAGATTATCGTCTGGGCCCCACGTAATGTCCCATGGATGCACTAATCCTGTAGTTAGCTCTCTAATCTCTAATTTGGTTTCATCCAATTGTAAGATATCATCTACCGGACTTTTAGCATAAGATACACTATCCGATTTCACCACGGCTTCTAGCTCGTATATAGCGTCTTCTCCTGCTGCTCCTGCTCCATAGCTATCCGCATTAGAACTACAGACAAATATTCTTCCATCTGGCGTGACAGTCACGTCTCTGATTCTGCCGATCTCTTCTTCCAAGAAGATTCGTTCTTCTTTGACAGCTTTGCCAGTAGAATCCATTTGAGTAGCTCTAAGTGACTGAGCCACCAGAGTAGATATCAATAAGTGATCTTTGAGAAAGGGAAATTTATCACCTCTATAGGCTGCTATCCCGCACGGTGCGATCGTAGGCGTCCAAGCCTTTAGCGGTTGAGTCCAGTCTGCGGATTGATCTCCAGAGTGACCTATGGATTGCGGCCAGCCATAATTAGCTAGTGGCTGTATAAGATTCAATTCGTCATCGCTAAGAGTGCCATGCTCTGATGTAAAGATCTCATCACGATAAGCGCATATGCCTTGCGGATTTCTGAGACCAAGTGCATATACAGGACTGTCTGCAATGGGGTTATCAGAGGGAATGCTGCCATTGATTAGATACCTTAATATCTTTCCTTTATAAGAATTGGTGTCTTGTGCAGCGGCACTATCTTCCATTTCTCCCACTGTTAGATAGATGTGCTCGGGCGTAGTCAGTATCCTTCCACCCACATTTGTAGCGGCTGCAGGTATGAGATCGACTATGGTTCTATTAAAGATCATAGTGTCCATTTCAGTCTTATAGAGATAGCCGTCTAATCTGAGGTATAGTGCTTCGTCTTTATAATAAGTAATAGCTAAGAAGACTTCTGGCTGCTCGGGATATTGAGGATGCAGGGCCATGCCCATCAGCCCGCCCTGTAACTCGTTGGCTATCTGGCTTACCTCAAGCACAGTCTTTCTTTCTGCTGATGATAGATTCACCAGTGACACTTTACCGGCTAACTCTGTGACCAACATCTGCTCCTGGCCCAACCATTCGATATCCCAGGGAACAGTGAATCCACTCATCTTTTCAGTGGCGCTCAGTGTCATCTCCTCCGAAGCTTGGCCATAGCTGTGGTGTGGTACAATATATAGGCTTGTCAGGGTACTAAATCCTATCAGTGTATACTTGACAAATGCGGCTGTAATCTTCATAGCCCAAAGGTATTATTTTCAGATAAATTGATAATCTGGATTTGAGGATTTAGGTGAGAGTCAGATGAATCAATGGCCGATTCATTTATTATGATTTAACATGCTTCGACTGCATAATTAAAATGTGTAGCATGGCGATATTAGATCTGCAAAGATGTTGGCTCTAAATAGTACGTAAAATAATAGACTGAATGACAGCCTGTCCCTAATTTATTACGATCATCTATGTCTTTAAAAGCGCACAGCCTATTACATTATAGCCTGAAATATATTTAGCAAACCATAACTGATTTGGTGAATCAGCGACAGCTGTGGGAAGTCATCCCCCCAAAAAAAAAGCCCAGTAACAATGTCACCAGGCTTCTCTTAAGCTGAATTTATCTTGCTTTACTTCTTCGTTTTGAGATGATCGAGATAGTTGAGTAGTTCTGACTCACTGTGGTAGAGCACCTCTCTGGGTTTGCTGCCTCTGCCTTCGCCTACGATGCCTAAGGCTTCCATCTGATCCATAATTCTGCCAGCGCGATTATAGCCCAGCTGCATCTTTCTTTGGATCATTGAGGTAGAGCCTGATTGATTAGCGACGACTAATCGCGCCGCATCTTCGAAGTGATCGTCCAGATCAGAGAGCTTTAGATCAGAGCCGCCTATTTCTTTATCGCCATCCACATATTCAGGTAAGTGGAAGCCATCAGGATATCCTTGCTGAGCAGCGATATGCGTGATCACATCCTCCACTTCTGGCGTATCGACGAATGCACATTGAAGCCTTACGATATTGCCTCCGACTGAGAGAAGCATATCTCCACGTCCGATCAGCTGGTCAGCGCCACCCGTATCAAGTATAGTTCTAGAATCTATTTTTGAAGTCACCTTAAAGGCGATTCTGGCAGGAAAGTTAGCCTTAATTGTACCCGTGATGATATTTACAGAGGGTCTCTGGGTCGCTATGATTAGGTGTATACCCACGGCTCTGGCCAACTGTGCTATTCTGGCTATCGGTAGCTCCACCTCCTTACCGGCTGTCATGATCAGATCTGCAAATTCATCAATGACCAGCACGATGAAAGGCATGAACTTATGACCGTTGTTAGGATTGAGCTTACGGCTGGTGAATTTTTGATTGTACTCCTTGATATTTCTAGCTCTGGCTTTTTTCAAGAGATCATACCTAGTATCCATTTCTACACAGAGTGAATTAATGGTGTGGATTGCTTTTTTAGTATCGGTGATGATTGGCTCATCTGCATCGGGAAGAAATGCGAGAAAGTGCTTCACTAAGCTGGCATAGGGGAATAACTCTACCTTTTTAGGATCTATCAGCACTAGCTTGACTTGCGAGGGGTGCTTCTTATACAGCAGAGACATCAGGATCGTATTGATTCCCACAGATTTACCTTGGCCAGTAGCACCTGCTACCAGCAGGTGAGGCATCTTCGCTAAGTCAGCTACGAATACTTCGTTTGATATAGTTTTACCTAGAGCGATGGGAAGATCCATCTTCGCGTTAATAAATTTCTCTGATTTGAGAACCTCCTTCAGCGATACGATCTGAGGCTTTGTATTTGGTACTTCTATACCGATAGTCCCTTTTCCTGGAATAGGGGCAATGATCCTGATACCTAATGCTGATAAGCTCAGAGCGATATCGTCCTCCAGGTTTTTAATTTTACTAATCTTCACACCAGGAGCTGGAACTATCTCATAAAGGGTGACGGTAGGTCCGATGGTCGCTCTAATTTTAGTAATTTCTATTTTATAATTCAGCAGCGTCTCAATGATCTGATCTTTATTAGCTTCTAATTCGGATCTATCGATCTCAACTTTCTGATCCTCGTAGCCTCTGAGGATTTCTACTTTAGGGGCTTCGTAATTACCCAGATCTAAAGTAGGGTCATATGGTTCTGTGTGATCCGTATTTTCTTCTTGCACACCTAAGATGGGCTTGGTGACTGCTGTTTTATCTGTTGAAGAGACTGCATTACCCTCTGTGATGCTAACATCTTCATTGACGTTAATCTCCAGCTCTGCAGGTGCCGATGAGGATTTGGGTGCCTTCCTTTTGGATAAGATAGACTCAGGTAAGTCAAATTCTAATTTAGAAGAATCTGAACCTACCTGAGCATCTGCGGTTTTTGGAATGGCCCCCGTGTGCGATTTAGAAAAATTCGGTTTGAGAGCAGAGTACTGTCTATTATCATCCTGGGGATGATCTTCTGGTTGAGACGTCTGTTTCTGCTGTCTTTGGGATGTCTTAAAGTTGGGCATGTTGAATTTAGGTAGCTCAAAGCCTAGCTTAGGTGCTTGGGGCAGTGCCATCTGTAGCGCATTGAAGTTGGGATTAAAATACCAAGTGATAATCATCATCACTGAAAAGAAAAGAAGGATGCTCAACCCTAATCTGCCTATGAAATTAGTCAGCCAGTAAGTCGTGCTAGCTCCGAAAATGCCGCCCCAGGTAAAACCTGAAGAGCTGAATATAAATTCTAATAGGACTGATAAAAAGGCGACCACCAGGATGATGTACTTAGACATGTGGAATGCGCTGCGTAGTGACTTCGTGCGGATCAAGTCCACACCCATCTTCCACACTAAGGGTATAAAAAGGAATGAGGAGACTCCAAAACCCCAATACATGAACGTATTAGAAACGAAAGCGCCTAATCTACCGAGCCAATTCGCTACGGTCAGATCACTTTGGAAAATGATGCTCCAAGAAAACATCAAAACTTTGTCTTGGTCTATCTTCCATGTGAATATATATGAAATGAATGCTACCAGCATATAGAATGCTAGAAACAAAAACAAAATGCCTACAATTTTGGGAAATCTAGGATCAGATAAGGGGTTGCTACGCCTCTTTCTGCCTTTCGCATTCTTTTTGCTCATGAGACCTGATAAAAATCGGTTTGGAATAAATTACGGCGTGAATATAATAGCTTTTACACATATTGCATAATACGGGGTCATATTATTAATTGATATACATATAATTAAATATTACATTTTTATTTAATATAAATTTTCAGTTATCGATTTGATTTGTGCATAATTTGACAACTCTTATGTCTTAAAGATTGTATAATCCGAAATTCTACATTGTTTTGTTAAACTTTATGCACGGAGTTTCAGGTATTATTATATAATATGTAGGCCGATCTATATGATTGAGATTTTGTAAAATATCCCTTATCTAGATTGCTATAGCTCTTACTTGTGCCAATCTTTATAAAGCCGGTTCCCGCTCTACTGCAATAATGCATACGTACTACCCACCACTGCAGGATAGCAACGTAGATAATGCACAAATAAAAAAGCCGAACCAAGAAATGGTCCAGCTTCTATTATAAGTAGGGGATTGTGGAAGTGTGGCAACACATAGTTAGCCAGGATTCCTTAAAATTGGCAATTTGATACAAAACTACAAGTAACTTTGGCAACGATAGTCTACACATTGGCTATTTGCAGTACTACAATGATATGACATCCAATACTCATCGGTATCTTTACATCAATGATGACCACGGATGAATTTATCAGATACAGCAGGCATATTGCCATTCCTGAATTCGGGAAGATGGGTCAGGAGCGGCTCAAGTCGTCTAAAGTGCTCGTCATTGGTGCTGGAGGTCTCGGTGCACCATTACTATTATACCTTACTGCAGCTGGGGTAGGCTGCATAGGTATAGTCGAGGCAGATACTATAGATGTGAGCAATCTGCAGCGCCAAGTCCTCTTTAATACGGAGGATCTGAAGCATTCGAAGGCACAAGTAGCTAAGACAAGATTAAAAGCGCTGAATCCAAACGTTAAAATCATCTTACATGAGGTATTTATCAATGTAGATAATGCCATGGATATCATCGCAGCATATGATATAGTAGCTGATGGATCTGATAATTTTCCGACAAGATACTTAGTGAATGATGCCTGTGTCTTACTTAATAAGGTGAATGTCTATGGATCTGTTTATCGCTTCGAGGGTCAGGTGTCGGTGTTCCATTATAAATCGGAAGACGGCGAGTATGGACCAAATTATCGAGATTTATTCCCTGAACCACCTCCACCAGATAGCGTACCTAATTGTGCAGAAGGAGGCGTTATAGGAGTGTTACCAGGGATCATCGGTAGCATGCAAGCTTTGCAGGTGATTAAAATAGCATCTGGTGTTGGTGAACCATTGAGCGGTAAATTGTTTTTATTTGATGCGCTCTCTTTCAGTAGTAGGGTGATCAAATATTCAAAAAACAAAGACACGAACATCACTAAGTTGATAAATTATGATCAATTTTGTGGTTCAACAGCAATAAATGATATGAGTGAAGTCAAAGAAATAACCGTCACCGAACTGAAAGAATGGAAAGACAGCGGCAAAAAATTTCAATTGATCGACTGTCGAGAGCAGTACGAATATGATTTTTGCAATCTTGAGGGAGAGTTGATTCCACTGGGTGCTATTTTAGAGCAATCAGATAAAATCGATAAAGATAATGACGTGGTTATCCATTGCCGGAGCGGTCAGCGCAGTGCTACAGCAATCATGCAGCTACAACAGAATATGGGCTTCACCAAGCTGCATAATCTGAAGGGAGGTATTTTAGCTTGGTCAGCTGAGGTAGATTCTTCTGTCCCCACATATTAATCAGTTGTATTGTCGCAGATAGACTTAGTACATTTAGCACAGCTACAGCGAGAGTCATCACAATTAGAGCCACAAATTGCGGAATTTCAGAAATGGGGTGAGCTCACTTTGGCTTATGGCTCAGAGTATCTCAAGAATATAAAGGAGACATCTGCCTATTATGGCGACATCAGCGACATAGAGCAGCTGGAGCAATTAGAAATCCAAGAAGATGGTACCTCTCTTTCACAGCTGATTACAGTACTGCAGCAGAGCGTCGACAAGCCTGGTATCAATCCAGCAGCACCGGGGCATCTCGGCTACATACCTGGTGGCGGAATCTATGCCTCCTCCATTGCAGATTTCATTGCAGCATTTACTAATCCATATGCGGGCATCTTTTACGCTGGTCCTGGAGCAGTCAAGATCGAGAATATACTCATCCGCTGGATGTTGGGTTTATTTGGTTATCCCAGTACGGCATTTGGCAATCTAACCTCAGGCGGCTCCATCGCTAATCTCACAGCCATCGTCACCGCCAGAGATGTCAAAAACGTCTATGGCGAGCGACTTACTCGCTCTGTCATCTACATGACTCATCAGACGCACCACTGCGTACACAAAGCTTTAAAAATAGCTGGACTGAGTCACTGCCAGATTAGAAATATTGATACAGATGATTCATTTAGGATGGATGTTGTTCATCTCAGCCAGACTATCATAGAAGATAAAGCTAATGGTCTCATCCCATTTTTAATTGTCGCCTCCATCGGTACTACTGACTTAGGTGCTGTTGATCCGATTGATCAGATCGCGGACCTAGCTGAGGCGCATGATTGCTGGTTTCACATAGATGCCGCCTATGGCGGTTTCTTCATATTAGTCGAAGCATTACAATACTTATTCAGAGGTGCACATCGGTCGGACTCCATTGTATTAGATCCACATAAGTCCATGTTTCTTCCGTATGGCTCAGGTGTCGTCTTAGTCAAAGATGTAGCTGAGCTCAATCGGTCTCATTCGTATCAGGCTAATTACATGCAGGACGCTACTAACGATGAAGTGGAGTGGTCTCCCGCGGATGTTTCTGCAGAGTTAACGAAGCACTTTAGAGGACTACGGTTCTGGCTACCGCTGCAAATGCACGGCCTGGCCCCATTTAGAGCGTGCTTAGCGGAGAAGCGCCAGCTGGCTCTTTATTTTCATGAAAAGGTTCAAGCCATAGGATTTGCGGTAGGTCCCACACCTGAGCTCTCTGTCGTCATCTACAGATATGTACATCCTGACATCGAAGCTAATGCCTTTAATCAGGCCCTGGCTTTGGCCATTAATCAGGATACCAAGCTCTTTGTTTCTACCACTACGATATTTGGAGAGTTTTGGCTCAGAGCAGCCATAGTTAATTTTAGAACTCACGTAGATACGATAGATGAGCTCTTAGATTATTTAGCTGAGGCAGTGCCACGGATGATGAAGGGTAAGTGACCACTTCTTGGTCAATAGCTACAGTGAGTGATTGAGACTTATAATCAGTACTCGCAAATGTCGTCTATTTGAGCTGTCCGCTAATATCAAAAATTACCGTACGCTGGGCTTCTAACAATTAGATAGTTTTGATTATATTGGCTTGACATGACTTTGCAATTTACCCTACTTATAGATAAATCAGTCTAATAGTTAGTTACTTGTCTTCAACTATAGTCTTTTACATTCGGTTATTTCTGCCATAAATGATGAGTCGGAAAACAAGTATAAAATTACTATGATTGGAAAAACATCCTTATATGAAATTAGAGCAAGTATTGGATAAATTAAATACTATTGAGAAGACATCCTTTTCAAAAATTATAGACAGTATACTTACTGATAGACCTAAAAATGTTAGGGATGTTGATAAAATACTATCAAATTATTCAGATACGAACCTCAGAAATTTGGATAGCAATCTGTTTTCTAAAGTCTTCGAGCTTATTACTGAGGAGTACCGTGAGTGCCTTAAATCTGAGATAGGAGCGTCTGTTAGCCAATTAGATATTCTGCTTGATATATTAATAAAAGACGGTAATTGTATCATGTCAAGAGAATGGTTGGGGGATCTTTATAAAAAAGAGATTCGGAAGCTCAAAAGCAAAATTGAAAAATTAGAAGTTATGATCTCTGGTAAAGATATTTCGGAGGTTGACCACAGGATTCGAGATTTTATTATATATAGAAAATGCGTGGAGACAGCTTATAGAAATGATATTTCGAATAATCAAGATGCCAAAATTACGATAGACGAGAAGAGCATTTTAAATACTTTAGCTTTTCAGTTTGATTTATCTCAGGAAGAAGTCAAATTGCTGAATTATTCTGTTCTTCCCATAGTCAAGCTATCAATAGATGAAATTATTGAGTTGCTCAAAAATGCAGGTATTATACTTTATTCGAGAAGAAAATTAGAAGTATATATTCCAGATGAATTTATCAGGCTGCTTAGAGGATATCGAAATAAGGAGGTTGCGGATAAATACTTGAGGAGAATACTTCGCCTTCTTAAAGATTCTGAAATAAATTTGATAGCTAAGCAGCATAATTTGGATCGTAAATTAATTCGCAGAGAGAAAATAAAAGCCATCATCAACGATGGTATAGGCATCCGAAATATCTTGCAATTCGATATTCATAAATCAGGCACCACATTAACTAATAAAAAGAAGCGGGTCAATGATATCGTGAATAAAGGATTAAGTCTTAATCATCTCAAGGGAACCACGATAAACGCTAAGATTGATAACTTAGTCCACTATTTCAATGATCTGGAGAAAGACGAAAAGGTAGGCATATCTATTGAGGGGTACAAAAAATTATTAGTCGATCTACAATCATCATTACCTAAATCTGGTCACTTTGTGCAAAAAGAATTTGAGATTCAGTCTGATGATGTGATGGATGCCATGCTTTTGATGGAGTATAATCTCAAGCCGAGAGATATTTTGGAGATTATAGATGAAGGAGACTTAATAGCTTTCTGTAATATAAACTCTATATCTACGAGAGGAAACGAAATAATGAATATTCTGAGCTCATACAAGGATTCTGAAAACATCGAGCTGGAAAATTATACAGACATTGCGTTTAGGAACGTCAATGCTCTTAAAGAAAATGGTATCAAAGTTAGGGAATCAGATTTAGGTCTAAAGTTTGAGGAATTAACTCGAATGATATTAAAAGATCTGGGGCTCACAGTAAATGAGGATCTTAGAAAATCAATCAGCACATCCAAAGATAAAATCGACATCCTTCTTACCATAGGTGAAGGTGAAGTCATTCTTATTGAGTGTAAATCCATAAAAGAAACTGGTTATAATAAATTTAGCTCGGTGTCGCGACAGCTAAAAGCTTATAAAGAGCTCTTAGAAAAAAGCGGTATTCGTGTTATGAAGTCATTGCTAATCGCGCCAGAATTCACCGATGATTTTGTGAATGACGTGGAAATGGATTACGATCTTAATTTATCACTTATAGAGGCATCCACACTACTAAGCATTGCCAGAGCTTTTAAAGAAAATGAAAAATTAAAACAATTCCCACACATGTTATTGATGAAAGATGTATTAGTTCACGAGGATAGAATTTTGAAAGCGCTGAATAAATAGATTGTAAACCTTATGATATATTAGCATCATGGGAGAATTCATCGGACATCTACATCCAGCTCTGGTACATATGCCAATCGGCTTTATCATACTCAGTGTCTTGTCTGATTGGTATTATCGTAAAAGGACCTATACGGGGACTGATAAGTTGTCGACTTTCATGTGGGGTATAAGCTGGCTGTCGTGCGTAGCTGCTTTAAGTACAGGTACGGTATTATTGATGTCAGGCTATTTTGAAGGGAAGCACATGTTCTTTCACCTGCTGTCTGGCTGGGGTATCATGATAGTGACAACGCTTATTTTCATAACCCAGTGGAAACAAATATCGTTTTTTAAGAGTCAGAATAAGCTCTTAAAAGGATTAGTGCTGATACTGCTTCTGATATCAGGACATAATGGTGGCATCTTGACGCACGGAGAGAATTATCTACCCATTCCATTGATTAGTGAGGGTGATGACGAGGAGCTTGGATTAGAGGCATTGGACAGCATTAGTGTATATGGACATATTTTAGAACCAGTATTCGCAGAGAAGTGCGTGCGCTGCCATGAGGTGGGTGATGCTCGTGGTAAGTTGGACATGACCTCCGTCGAAGGTCTCACTGATGATACGTTTGGTGATCCAGGCATCTCTGGGGGTAAGCTGAATGACAGTGAAGTATTTAAGCGCGTGACTTTGGCACCCAATCATAGAAAGTATATGCCCCCATCAGGCCCTATAATGACTTATGGTGAAGTGAAAGTATTAGAATGGTGGATTCTGAGTGGTGCGTCATTCACCGATAACCTGCGAGCAATGGAAGTCGATCCGGAAATGAAAAGCTTCTTCTTAAATGAGTATGGCATCGACTTGAGGCAAAAAACTTTTTATGAGAAAGTGTTAGTCGAAGCAGTAGATCCAGCTGTAATCCAGGATATTAAGAATCACGAATTCAATATCAGCAGGTTAGCCTCCACGAGTAACTTTTTGGATGTATCACGTGTCGGTCATGCTAGCCATATTACAGATGCGCAATTAGCGAGTCTTATGCAGGCGAAAGAACAAATCACATGGATAGACTTCAGTTCTACTGATGTCAATGACTATGCAGTAGAAACCCTCGTGCAGCTACCGCATCTAACTAAGCTCAGACTACAGAATACAAAAATAACAGATAAATCTCTTCAGATGATCGCCGAGAATCTAAAGCATCTTTCTGTCCTTAATATCTATGGCACCCAGATCACAGATAATGGACTAAATGAGCTGGCTAAGATGACCTCACTGCAGAAGCTTTTTCTCTGGCAGACAGATACCAGCTCAGAAGGTATCAATAAGCTTAGAGCCGCTCTTCCACAGACAAATGTAGTCACAGGACATTAGCGCTCGTTCTAAGGTTTACCCTGAGTAAACCTATCTGGCTTGAGCTTATCTTGGCATTGTTCTTACTTGACAGAGCAATCATAAAATAATAATGTCATATGCATTTCAGGTTAATCATCTCCATGATGATATTGTCATCAACTATATCTCTTTCAGAGATCTTGGCTCAAGATTTGTCCATGGGATTATTAGTCAATGATCTTTCCGCACGACCTATGCAAGCGCTCGCTAAGCCTGGATATCTGCAGACAGCCATTGATCCTTCATTCGGGACTACCATACGTAGAATTTCTAATGCAGCACCAGGGGAGGAGATAGTGCCCATGTACAGTACTGTTCAAGCGTGGAATGCGGATGAGAGTCTTATGATACTATATAAGACAGGGTTTGGCCATCTATTACTCGATGGTATGAATTACCAATTTATCAGAAATTTAGACGACATCAATCCAAAAGATGTCGAGCAATTATTCTGGGATTTTGACGATCCAGATAAACTATATTATCTGGAGCAGGGTTCGCAGGCCTTTATCGCCTATCAGATCAGTACCCAGATTAAATCGATAATAGTAGACTTAGATCAAATCGTGACGAACTGCAGTGGTAGCTTTTCCATGGGCGATGATGTACAGATGATGTCCTGGGATTCAGACGTATTCAGCTTCAGATGTAATAACGATCGAGCATATTATTATAGAATATCCACATCGACGCTCACAGAAATCAACGTCAATAGCGTACAAGAGATCGCGCCAATGCCAGGTCCTAGTGGTCAATATTTTTATCACGCTACTGATGTTTATGACGCTCAGGGACAGTACCACCGTAAGCTTAATGAGGCTAAAATAGAACACTCTTGCATAGGCAAATTGACTAATGGACATGATGCTCACTTTGCGGTGACCTTTGATCCAAGCCCTCAGGGCGGCTGCGAGGGTAATATCATAGCTCATGATTTGAGGACTGGTGACTGCTTCGAGATTATCAGTCAGAGTCTGGGCTATCAGTATTCACAGTCTGGTACTCATATCTCGGCTCTAGCTCACAAAAATACCGAAGGCGGATGGATCGCTGCTTCTATGATAGGATATGATAAGGATGGTCAAAGCCTGCTTGATCAAGAGTTAGTTATAGCTAAGGCTGATCAAGGTAATGTCAAGGTATGTCGCATTGGTCATCACCGTAGTGACGAGTCCGAGTTTGACTATTGGGGAGAACCACACGCTGTGATCAGCCCTACAGGTACTCGAGTTTTATTTGGTTCAGATTGGAGTGGAGCCGAGGATGGTCAGTCAGTGGATAGCTACGTCGTAGAGCTACCTGTGCACGATATCGTCCCAGTCTGTATGGCAGATACCTTGATGCTAAATTCACCATTAAGTCCTGCTGGCGAGTATAGAGCCTCCACTGGTATTCAATCTGATGCAACGATTTCTAACACTGGAGTTATCTACAAGGCAGGTGTTCAGATTAATCTAAATCCAGGATTTCAAGTCCTACAGGGCAGAATTTTTGATGCTATTATTGCGACATGTGCTAATTGACTCAGGGCTAGGAGTACCCTTGGACATTATATCGTTGATGAGACTATAACTTACATTATCTATTTCTGCTATCTTTAGACAAGATCCAAAAATAATGTAGACATGATGAATACACTTCTAATGGTCACCTCTGAAACTAAGGTCAGCGAATTAGACAGAATCTTTAAACTTCAGAGTCAAAATCAATTTAAAGTAGCTAATACAAGCGTGGTGGAGAGGAAAGCTAAGCTGGACACTCTGCTGAGGACCATCATGGCTTATCGCCCGCAGATAAAAGAAGCATTATATTTAGATTATAAAAAGCATCCCAGTGAGGTAGACCTGTCAGAGATATATCCTATCACTAGTGAGATTAAGCATGCTAAGAGCCATTTGGACCGTTGGATGAGAGATCAGCCTGTCTCCACACCGCTATCTATGATGGGATCTAGCTCATATATTAAACACGAACCTAAAGGGGTAGTGCTGATCATATCTCCATGGAATTTTCCATTCAATCTCAGCTTCGGACCTTTAGTTTCTGCTATATCCGCAGGTAATTGTGTGATACTTAAGCCATCTGAAAATACGCCCCACTCCTCTGCGCTAATGAAGAAGATGGTGGCGGCTATATTTGATGAAAATGAGGTAGCGGTAGTAGAAGGTGGCGTAGATACTTCCACTGCTCTGCTGAAATTACCCTTCAATCATATCTTCTTCACCGGCGCTCCGAGCATAGGTAAGATTGTGATGAAAGCTGCAGCGGAGCACTTAGCATCAGTGACCTTAGAATTAGGTGGTAAGTCACCTACCATCGTTGATGAGACGGCCAATGTTCAGACAGCTGCACGGAGGATAGCATGGGGAAAATTTATGAATAACGGCCAAATTTGCATTGCTCCCGACTATGTATTTGTGCATAATAGCAAGAAAGAGGAGTTTCTATCCGCTGTAAAAAAGAATCTCGATACGTTCTACACTGAAGATCCTGCCTCAGCAAAATCTTACGCCCGCATTGTTAATCATAAGCATTTCAGTCGAGTGAAAGGATATATAGATGACGCCTCCGCTAAGGGAGCTACTGTGGAGACAGGAGGTAAAGTAAAAGCTGATCAAGACTTCATAGCTCCTACAGTGATGACTAATGTCTCTACTGAATCTACGCTCATGACGGAGGAAATCTTTGGCCCCGTGTTGCCCGTATATGGATTCACGAATATTCAAGAGGTCATCGATAAAGTTAACTCTCGCGATAAACCACTGGCACTTTATATCTACAGTAAGAGCAGAGGCCATATTAGGCAGATATTAGATAATACCAGAGCGGGTGGTACTTGCATTAATCACAATGCCGTCCACTTTTTTAATACCAATCTTCCATTCGGGGGATCTAATAATTCTGGTATTGGCAAAGCTCATGGCTGGTATGGATTCAAAGAATTCTCCAATGCGAGAGGCGTATTAAAACAGCATATTCCTAATGCGTTAGAGCTGCTCATGCCGCCGTATACTGACTTCAAGCAAAAATTAATAAACTTGACAATCAAGTGGTTTTAACATGGTATTTAAATGCAAATAATCGAACTTGTTAAGTAGAGGAAGACATTTATTGGCCACACCTGCTGCGCGGGTTACTGTCCGTATAGTCTTTTGTCTTCGAGTATTGTGCAGGGATCATCACATGATATTTTTAAGTTTCTTCTAAGAATACTTGCTATACTGTAGCATATATCATATTTTACAATATATAATAAGTTACATACTTCCGTATCCATACTTTACACAAAGTCATTTTCTATTTTAAGATTTAAGAGGCCTACTCTTCTAAAGAGTTAAACACCCTCTAAACTGCAGCCTGTGCTGTGTCTATCAGCATAGGCTTTTTCATTGCCATCACAACATGTCTATTTGCAGTGGATAGCTTTACTTTCATTGCATTAATCATTCATTTTACTCTCAGTTATAATTATTAAAATAAGCTTATGACCATTAAATGGACTCTTCGCTATTAAGACTATTGACTATTTCTTACTATTGATGCTAAACTAATGTAATATCATTTTATGACACAGGTAAATTGGAATGTAGCTAAGGAGTATAAGGACATCACTTACAAAAAATGCGACGGAGTAGCGCGAATAGCTTTCAATCGTCCAGATGTCAGAAATGCATTCAGGCCCAATACAGTGTTTGAGCTACTTGATGCTTTTCATGATGCTCGAGAAGATAGAAGTATAGGCGTGGTATTATTATCTGGAGAAGGACCGTCTACTAAGGATGGAGGCTGGGCCTTTTGCAGTGGGGGCGATCAGAATGCCAGAGGCAAGACAGGCTATGAGGGAGGCGATGGCGTCGGTAGGCTCAATATCCTGGAAGTACAACGACTCATCAGGTTTATGAATAAGGTAGTGATCTGTGTGGTACCAGGATGGGCAGTAGGCGGAGGTCATAGTCTTCATGTGGTATGCGATCTGACGATAGCCAGTGAAGAACATGCCATCTTTAAGCAGACTGACGCTGACGTAGCGAGCTATGATGCAGGATATGGTTCAGCGTATTTAGCGAGACAGGTAGGCCAAAAGCGAGCGCGAGAAATATTCTTCTTAGGCAGGAACTACAGCGCACAAGAAGCTTATGAAATGGGAATGGTCAATGCAGTCGTGCCTCACGATGATTTAGAAAATACGGCTTATGAATGGGCTTGTGAGATCATGAAGAAAAGCCCAATGGCAATAAAAATGCTAAAATATGCATTCAATATGATTGATGATGGTTTAGTCGGTCAGCAAATTTTCGCAGGTGAAGCGACAAGGCTTGGATACATGACTGCTGAAGCTGAAGAAGGTAGAAACGCCTTTTTAGAAAAGCGTAAACCCAACTTCGATAAATTTCCTAAATTCCCTTAACCTCAAATAATAGCATCACTGACACGGGGCAATCATAGCTGTAAACGTAGCTCCCCCCACCACTTCAAATTCTGGCATCAGCTCTACACTCTGCCCAGCCTGATAAGTGATCAGCCCATTCATAGGCACTGTCCCATTAGACTCGATGGTGATCTGAGCCTTTTTACTATTCATTATTGTAGGAAGATCCGTCTCTGTGATATAGTTATTACAGTTATCACAGTAATCTGGTACGCCATCTCCATCTGAGTCTACCACATCATCACCACCCGGACAGATGTCATAGAAGTCATACACACCATCACCGTCACTATCAGCGAATGTATTGATCAGTCCTGGAGTCGCACTGACATCCTGTGATGACCAGCTTGTAGCGACAGCGTTATCCAGACTCAAGTCTGTCAGGCCCAGACTGTGCTGCCCCTGATCTGCGATCACATCCCACGGAGCGACATCATCATAATATATACTATCTACCGTCCTTCCAAAGAAGTCGACAAGCTTCACTAATTCACCGCTATTCACGAGAAAACCATCATAGCTGTCATGTGCTGATGTTGCTCCAGGATTGGCTGTCTGATAACTTGCTGCATCATTAGCCAGTATGAGATAGTTGCTCGGATATCCTGCCGCAGGTACTAAGACTTTACTCTGCTTGAAGTGATAGGTGATGCCATGAGAAAAGCTCAAATCCATCAGATTCACCAGATTATTTGGACTTGTATTGACGATCTCTATGAATTCTTCTGCATTACCTCCAGGAGGTTTATAATATATCTCATTGATCACGATGCTGGAGTAATCTGGATAGACATTACTGTTAAAGGTATTCGGTTGACCTGGCGTGTAAAAGACATTTTGCTCTGACCAGTTCACTGGTCGAGAGTTATCTCGATACTGATCTATGAGCGCTAAACTATACTGACCATTACTCGGTACAGGATCCCACGGGATGAAGCTGGAATAAGTCACTTGGTCTATCTCATTGGTGAATAAATCTTGGATGACGATCTGCTCTCCAGAATTACTCAGCTCACCAGTATACTCGCCATACGGCGCGAATCCGTAGGCATTGTGAAAGGCTGCTGAGTCTTTGGCCAGTACGATGTAGTTTTGTGGAGTAGCGACCGCAGGTGGTAGATTAAATTCTTTACTGAATACAAACTGGATACCACCAGTGACAGCCACATCCAGTAGATTATATAAGTTAGTGGGGTGAGTATTGACGATCTCGATGAATTCTACGCTTGATCCACCGATGGGATTATAATATAGTTCATTGATGATGATACCATCATAGGACGGAGCGGAGTAGCAGCTGAAGTTATTCTCAGCTCCAGGTGTGTAAAAGTCTGAGCACTGCACCTTCCAGTTGAGCCGAGAGTCGTTATCTACGGTGCCATCGATGAGCGCCAGGCTCTGATCGAACGAGCCTCCGTCTGCCTGACTATCCCATGGGAAACTGTTATCATAATCAACGATATCCATCAGTGCGCCAGCTGCGTTATTAAGCCAAAGTACCTCTCCACCATTACTAAGTTTTCCATCATACTTATCGAATGCAGCGAATCCATATCTATCTTGAAATGAAGACTTATCTTCTGCCAGGACGATAAAGCTATTCGCTTGAATAGAAGTATTATCAGGGAATACATAATCGATGCCTCTAGAGAAGAAAGCTCCAGACAGGTCAATGGATAATCCTGTTATATTTTTTAATTCAATGAATTCGAATTTGGTCCCCTTGATGGTGTCTCCTGTCACTGTGTCGATGCTATCAAATGGATTGTAGTGAATCTCATTAATGACCACACCAGAGAAGTCATGCTCTCCAAAGTCAGAAAAGTCATTCTCAGCCTTAGGGGTGACAAGGATGGACTGAATGCTCCAGTTATTACCATCGGCATTATCGAGAGTGCCATCGAGTAGAGCGAGACTGTAATAGCCTTTGTCAGCAGTGGCGGGCCAAGGGGCTTTATCATTATACCGCAGTGTGTCGATAATGTTATCGAAGGGGTCTACGAGCCATAGGTTCTCTCCGCCATTATCGAGCTTGCCTCTATAGGTGGCATCTGCTGGACAACCATATTTTTCTTCAAACCAAAATGCATCCTCTGCTATGACGATGAAACCGTCTGGGGGTATGATAAGGTCTTCTTTAAAAATCGCTGTTACTCCTTTAGAGAATTTTAAATCACGTACGTTGATTGGGTCATTCCCAATATTTTTGATTTCAATAAACTCAAAATTTCTTTCGTTGATCGTATCTGTAGCGTTTATGCTGTCGATTGGGTTGTAGTGAATTTCATTTATGACGAGGTCGCTGTAGTTTTGATCGACATAGAAAGTTTTAGGGCATGTAGCTGTCCAAGTTGAGGCATTTTTTATTCGAGCAGTGATCTGATATACGCCTTGACTTAAGGATATGGGGCCGCTGTAGCTTATGGCAGAGGCAGAAATACCACCACCAGAATTACGTGGATCTGTGCCATCGAGAGTGTAGTATATAGTGCCTGAAAAATTTGGATTAGATAATGTAACATTGAATCCAGAGGGCACCATACCACCTAATTGATTAAAAACAACTGAATTAAGATTTGGGTATGCTCCATTATTTCGGTACATGTCAATGACAAAATCATTTCTATCTGTCAGATAGTCATTGACGACATCATCTCGTTTATCTAAGAAGCCAGTATATTCTGCATCTGTAGCCCATCTGGCAGCTTCTGCAATAAATGCAACCTTACTACTGTCAAATACTTCATCAAATGCTGCCATAGCCAGAGCAGGAGTTAAAGCTCCATTATCTGTGCAGTGACAATTGACACGATCAGCGACAAGCATTTTAAAATCTGAATTATCTAAAAGAGGTAAGAAGATCTCGTTATAAGGATTACTACCAAAATCATCACCCGTCCATACCCATCGATGTCCGAATGCTGGTTCAGTATCCCAAATCCAAAATCTAAATCCTTCTGAATTTTGTCTATCTCTTGTGACGAATGAGTTTTTTCCGTTAGGATTGTCATCAGCATGCGGTCCGAAATCACCTAAGATGACATAATCTGCAAATTGTTCTACTTCTATATATTCCTTTATGTTTTCATAATTCTGTTGGTTTGCCATGTCTAAATTAGTAACCATGCTGTTCAAGGTATTCCAGGCAGTGATATTACCATCCAATACAAGTTTCCGTTTGATCGCATCCCAGTCATCTTTATCTCCATCATAGTAAGATTCTCCGAAAGAGTTTGTTCCTCTTTCCGAAGGATTATAGACGCCCCAATATATCCCATTGATATAGAGGTGCATGAAGCTACCACTTAGACTGACTCCATCATCAGACATATCAGCTTGTAAATCTCTCATGACTTGATCAGCTAAGTCATTAGCTCCACCACGAGTGGTATTAAGACCAAGATGCATGCATCCGTGATATCCAGGTCTTAGTGCTATCTGATCAAAATCTTCTGCTGCATCTTTACCAAAAAGTGGATAATCGAATTTTGAATCACCGTATATCGATTTAAATGATATTCTAAAATTTCTCTTGGTACTATTAAAACTACTTCCTCCAGCTCTTTCCAGGCCACCATTAGCTTGGTAACCTTTCCCGTCATCAGGAAGTAATATTTCTACTGATGTCGGCACCTCTACTGATCCATCATGTACATTATTGAAATCTGAAAGTTTCATGACCAATGATAATGATGGAACTCCAGTCAAGGCATCATATAGCTGCGAACCATAGGTAGGATGATTCACAACACTCGCATCGAATCCATAATTAGTCGATGGAAATGCAGCTATATTATTAGGTTGATTGATGACATCATTAGGAAAAATGTACGTATGCGTTAGCACTTTAGTTGTATCCAGAGAATTATAAGCTATTGCTCTGATATATGCTGTGGTTGATATATTAATAGGGCTACTGTAGATAGTCCCGCTGGTAGGGGTAGGAGCTGTGCCATTCGTTGTGTATCTTATTGTTGCTGTTACATCATTGACCGTCAGTTGTAGATTAAAAGGGGTGTCGTAATATCCACGATCATTATCGAAGTCTAAGTCAAGCTGACCTGATGTAGTAGAAAAACCAGTAAAAAATAAAATTAAGGTGATATAATTAGGAATAGATCTAATGCAAAAATTAGAAAAAAAAGAATTCGACATCTTTATTAAGATAAGGTATAACTAAAAGTAAGCCTAATTAAAACACTACGCTTGATAATAAGACGCTCTATTTTAGTAAACCCTCACTAATAGATATCAAATATGGTGTAAGATAAGTCTCTTAGACTCTCATCTCAAAAATCTACGTTTATAAATAATGAGATAAAAAAACTCCCTTAATACATGGAGTAAGAAGGGAGTTCGTATCAGATTATTTCTTATTCTTTTTGGGTGTGACAATGACGATCATTCTTCGACCTTCTAACTTCGGAAGTTCTTCAGCAGCTCCATAATCGGCAAGTTCGTTTAAAAGCCTTAGGAGAAGTAATTCACCTCTATCCTTAAAAACAATAGATCGACCTCTGAAGTGAACGTAGGCTTTAACCTTTGCTCCGTCCGTCAGAAATTTCTGAGCATGCTTCAGCTTGAAATTGAAATCATGGTCATCTGTATTAGGTCCAAACCTAATCTCTTTAACCACTGTTTTCGCTGTCTTAGCTTTAACCGCTTTGTCTTTCTTCTTTTTCTCGTAAAGAAATTTTTTGAAATCAGTTATTTTACATACGGGAGGTTCAGCATTAGGGCTGATCTCTACTAAGTCAAGTTCCATATCCCGGGCCCAATTAAGGACCTGAGGGGTAGGGAAAATACCTGATTCTACTGTCTTTCCTGCTGCCTCACTAACTTCAGTTAGGTTATCTCCGACAAGTCTGATTTGTTGTGCTCCAATGTTTCGATTGACATTGAATTTTGGTTCTGGTTTTCGGACTATTTTTTTTCTTCTTTTCGCCAAATGTGTCTTTTTATTTGAAAATTTGATTTGCTGATCACATATGACCAGTCAGTAATTCGTTTTGTGTTAGCTAATGTAACTATTTAGACACTAATCATTAACGTTTTGAGCCTTTTGCTTTTTAGCTAGTGTAATATTAAGCCCATCCTTATCTTTATTCATGACAGCTTTCAATTTAGAATTCTCAGCAGGATTTTCATTGAGAATGAATTCTGCCAGAGGATCTTCTAAATATTTCTGAATAGCCCTATGCAGAGGTCTTGCGCCGAATTGAGGATCGAATCCTTTCTCTGCTATGAATTCTTTAGCTTCCTTATTGAGTTCCACTGCAAAACCAATATTGGTCAATCTCTTAAAGACTTGAGTCAATGTAATATCTATAATCTCTAAGATGTGGTTCTGATCCAAACTGTTGAAGATGACAACGTCGTCAATACGGTTCAAAAATTCTGGAGAGAATGTCTTCTTGAGAGCACCCTGAATGACCGACTTAGAATAGTCTTCAGACCCTTCCTCTCTAGCTTGAGTGGCGAATCCAACACCCTGGCCAAAGTCTTTAAGCTGTCGTACCCCAATATTAGAAGTCATGATAATTAGAGTATTTCTAAAATCAACTTTTCGACCTAAACCATCAGTCAGTTGACCATCATCTAATACCTGTAAAAGGATATTATAGATATCTGGGTGAGCCTTCTCAATCTCATCTAACAGGATCACTGAGTATGGCTTCCTTCTGACACGTTCTGTGAGCTGACCACCCTCTTCGTAACCTACGTAGCCAGGAGGCGCTCCAATGAGTCTACTGACGGAGAATTTCTCCATATACTCACTCATGTCTATTCTGATCAAGGTATCATCTGAGTCAAACATGTATCGTGCAAGCGCCTTAGCAAGTTCTGTTTTACCTACTCCTGTGGGTCCCAGAAAAATGAATGAGCCGATAGGCTTAGAAGGATCCTTCAAGCCGACTCGATTACGCTGAATAGCTTTTGTAATCTTGACAATGGCTTGATCCTGACCGATCACAACCTTTTTAAGGTCATCCGTCATATGGACTAACTTATTGCTTTCGCTCTGAGCTACTCTTTTGACTGGAATACCCGTCATCATAGATACGACTTCAGCTATATTCTCCTCATCGACTGGGTATCGCTTAGTCTTTGATTCCTGTTCCCACTCTTCTTTACCTTGTTCTAACTGCTTTATCAGCTTAGATTCATTATCTCTGAGATCCGCAGCTCTCTCGTACTGCTGATTTTTTACGGCTTGAGTTTTAAGCTCCTTAATCTCTTCTATTTTGGTCTCTAGTTCTTCTATATATTTAGGAACATGAATATTCTTCAGATGAGTTCTCGCGCCTACCTCATCCAAAACATCAATTGCCTTATCTGGTAAAAACCTGTCAGTGATGTATCGATCACTTAGATGTACACAGGCCTTGATAGCATCTTCTGTATAATCTACATTATGAAATTCTTCGTATTTGGACTTAATGTTCTCTAAGATATGCACCGCTTCTTCTGCTGATGGTGGGTCGACGATAACTTTCTGAAAGCGTCTATCCAAAGCTCCATCTTTTTCGATGTGCTGTCTGTATTCATCTAAAGTAGAGGCTCCAATACATTGGAGCTCACCCCTAGCTAAGGCTGGCTTAAATATATTCGAGGCATCAAGAGAACCTGTGGCGCCACCAGCTCCGACAATCGTATGTATTTCATCGATAAAGAGAATGACATCTCTTGTCTTTTCCAGCTCATTCATGATCGCCTTCATACGCTCTTCGAACTGACCTCTGTACTTCGTTCCAGCTACCAGTGCGGCAAGGTCTAACATCACTATTCGCTTATTGAAAAGTGTTCTGGATACCTTCTTTTGTATGATTCGTAAGGCCAGGCCTTCTACTATAGCTGTCTTACCGACACCTGGCTCGCCTATTAAGATTGGGTTATTCTTCTTTCTTCTACTTAGTATCTGAGACACTCTTTCTATTTCAGTCTCTCTACCTATGATAGGATCCAACTTGTCTTCTTCGGCTAATCTTGTGACATCTCTACCAAAGTTATCTAAAACTGGAGTCTTGGACTTACCAGTAGGTCTTCTACTATAACTTTCTTTAGAATCATCATCTTCCATCGGGATATCACCTTCTGCTGACGATGAGCCATATATTTCATAGTTAGAATCTTGCTCCTGCTTGACGTATTCTAGTTCTGCTTTGTATGCGTCATAGTCTACATCAAACTGCGATAAGATCTCCGACGCGGTATTTTCATTATGTTTGAGTATGGAGAGCAATAGATGCTCAGGACTTATCTCATCATTTTTATAGAGCTTAGCTTCAAGGAAGGTAACTTTTAGTACCTTCTCGGCTTGCTTATTTAGCGGGATATTGCCTACATTAAGATTAGTATTTTCGGCTCTCACTTGCTCGATGATCTCTTCGATTTTGTATTTCAGCTCTGTTAGATCTACATCGAGGGAGTCCAGTACTTTGACAGCTAGACTTTCCCTCTCTTGGATCATACCTAACAACAAGTGCTCCGTACCTATATAGTCGTGCCCCAAGCGCAATGCTTCCGTTCTACTCAGTGATATAATTTTTTTAACCTTCGGTGAAAACTTCCTATTCATTCAGTATTTTTTATTCTTTATAATTATCTATAAAGACGTTAAAAAGTATGCCAATCCCTAAGAATGTTAACCTACTTAATACCCGTATGAACACATTAATGATTCACAAAGATTTAAGTTATGGCAAATTAACAATAATTTCACTGACTACTTCATTTTGTATAGGTGTAATATTCACACAGCTCACTGAATTCTTTATATCGATAGAAGAAAGTGGTTGCTATGCATGAATCTGTCTAATAATGTGAGTAACCATTTGATATTCAGAGAATTACATCTATTACCTATTTATTCTGTAAATGTTTGAATAATTCAATAAATTTGCGCTTCCTAATTTAAACCAATAACAATGAAATTTTCTGTTGATAAAAATGACGAGTATTCAGTTCTACAATTAGAAGAGGATAATCTGAATTCTCTGATTGCACCAAATTTAAAAAGTGAATTTGTCTTCTTAAGAAATGAAGGAGTGAAGAACTTGATCTTTGACTTATCGGCAGTAAAGTATGTTGATTCTTCAGGTCTAAGTGCCATTCTGACAGCTAATCGTTTATGGAAAGACTTTGGTTTATTCATTATGACGGGTGTCGATCATCCTTCTGTCGTGAAATTAATTGAAATTTCTAGATTAGAATCTATCTTGACAATCATACCTACCCTCGCTGAATCCAAGGAATACTTATCCATGGAGAAGATAGAACAGGAACTTCAGTCTGATTCAGAGGAATCATAAGGAAAATTGAGACTTCACATACTTGGGGCTAATTCTGCTATACCTACTTCAGATAGATTTTCATCTTGCCAATGTTTAGATATCGATGGTAATCTCTCTATGATTGATTGCGGAGAAGGAGCTCAGATTAATTTTGCTAAATATAAGCTTAAGCGCAACAAGCTTAGTCAAATATTTATCTCTCACCTACACGGGGACCATATATATGGCCTTCCTGGTATTCTCAGCTCATTCAATCTGTCGAATCGGGAAAAACCGCTTAAGATTTTTGGCCCGTCGGGCATTGAGTCATTCGTAGCTGCTGTGATGAAATATAGCTATCTCGACCTTAGATTTGAATTGGAAATTATAGAAATTTTAGAGGCCACCTCAGGTTTATTTGAAAATGATCAAGTATCGGTTGACTGTTTTCCTCTATTACATCGAGTGCCAACGTTTGGATATAGATTCACGAAGAAAATCAAGAGACCAAAATTAAATAAGAGCCAGGTGGTGCGATATCAGCTCACGGTACCTCAAATAAAGAAAGTGCTCGAAGGAGCTGACGTGACTCTCAAAGATGGTTCTGTTATAAAAAATCAGGCTATCATCATGCCTCCCGCTGTAGCTAAAAGTTATGCATATTGTTCTGATACTATTTATCATAAAGCTCTTATTCCACACGTCCGAGGGGTGGACTTACTGTATCATGAAGCTACGTACATGCACGATATGACCATTCAGGCTGCTGAGCGATTTCACTCCACTACAATCCAGGCGGCAACTATTGCGCGTGGAGCTGAAGCTAAGCGCTTAGTCATCGGTCATTTCTCTTCCCGCTATCAGGATGTTCAGCCATTATTGGATGAGGCACGCACCGTATTTGAAGCCACATATCTCGCGGATCAAGGAGCCACTTTTGATATTTGATGCAGTTGTTTTTGCAGCTATTTATTTTTTGGAAATAGCTTCTAAAAGGCTTTCGTTAATTATAAAAACATATATCTTTGCAGCTTGTAAAAAAGACCGGTTAGCTCAGCTGGTAGAGCAACGCCCTTTTAAGGCGTGGGCCCTGGGTTCGAGCCCCAGACCGGTCACCAGATATGGAGAGTTTACTCGCAAGAGTAGACTCTCTTTTACTTTGCGGTACTTTAGGACTTAATGTGAAATTGTGATGCATAATTATCATGACAAGATCATTCAGCCTACGACAGTCCTCAACATTTTCCACCCTATCTTCCACTTCAGATTCGAGAGCTAAGTGTGAAACTTAAGCTGTAGCTTTAATGACATTTAAAATTAAATAACTGTGGCTATCGGTTAAGCGATATGTCATTCTTGAAAAGTAGATATATGAAAAATATTCTGGTGTTAGGTTTAGGTAAAGTAGGGACATTAGTGGCTACGCTGCTGAGTGAAGATTTTGCAGTCACTGGATTAGACAAGGAAAACCCTCACTATCTTCATGAGATGGGCTTTCCTGTACTTAAAGCTGATGTCTCTGATAAAGAGGAGATGGTAACCATCATGAAGGATTTCGATTCAGTCGTCTCTGCTCTACCATACTTTCTCAATAAAACTATAGCTAAAATAGCTCATGACCACTCGATACATTATTTTGACCTGACTGAGGACGTCGACACCACGCGGTATATCAGAGAGCTGAGTAAGACTGCAGACTGCGTGATGGCCCCACAGTGTGGTTTAGCACCAGGTCTGATCGGCATTATAGGAGCAGACTTGACTAAAGTATTTACTAAGCTGAGAGACATAGAGTTGAGAGTAGGAGCTCTACCGCGCTATCCTAATGGATTGCTGGCATACAGTTTCACATGGTCACCCGCTGGCGTGATCAATGAATATCTAAATGATGCGGAAGCCATACATAATGGGAAGCGCAAACTTCGGACTTCCTTGGATGGATTAGAATACATTAATATAGAAGGTCAAGAGTTTGAGGCATTTACGACCTCAGGCGGTCTTGGTACCATGTGCGAGACGTTCGAAGGTAAGGTGGATACGCTTAATTATAAGACCATCAGATATCCAGGTCACATGAAGCTGATGAAGTTTCTTTTATATGAACTCATCATGAAGGATAATAAAGATCAATTAGAAACTATATTAAAAAACGCCAAACCTCCCGTCAAAGAAGATGTCGTGTATGTTTATGCTATCGTAGAAGGTTGGCAGAAAGAGAGACTTTTTAGAAACGAATTCTTTAAGGCTTTCCACCCTATAGAGATTCAAGGAAGGATGTGGCGCGCCATATCATGGACTACAGCTGCGAGCATTGCCGCTGTCGTAGAAATGGTAGCACACGGCACCTTACCGAATAAAGGATTCATCAAGCAAGAAGAGATCGTTTATGATAATTTTATGGCGACCAAGAATGGACAATTATTTGCTCAATAATAGAGAGTGAGCACAGTATTAATTCTCGGTCTAATTGCAGCATTTGTAGTAGGTCTGTCCAAGGCTGGACTAAAGGGTAGTAGTATTCTCGCCGTCGTGATTTTGGCTTTAGCCTATGGCCCTAAGGCGTCGACAGGACTTATGCTCGTGCTGTATATGGTAGGCGATGTCATGGCTGTCAGCTACTATAAACGGCACGTCAAGTGGATTTACTTATTTAAGTTCGCCCCAGCTATCATCTTTGGACTGCTCATCGCTGTCTACCTTGGTAAAGGTCTCGATGAAGAGGCCTTCAAATTTTGGATGGCGGCCATCATAGTACTCAGTGTGATCTTTATGTTCTGGAGAGAGAGGTACGCTGATGCCACTTTTCCGAATACTTGGTGGTTTGCCGGACCCGTAGGTATTGCAGCTGGATTCTCTACTATGATCGGTAATTTAGCGGGAGGCTTTTCTAATATATTCTTCTTAGCTACGGGGCTTAATAAGAATGATATAATCGGCACATCATCTTGGTTATTTCTGTTTATAAATCTATTCAAACTACCATTCCATATATGGATATGGGAGACGATTTCGCTCGAAACTTTCTATCAAGACTTATTGCTAATTCCTGCAGTAATAGTGGGTTTCGGTGCAGGAGTAAAAGTGGTGGCAAAATTCAATGAGCAATATTTCAGGTATTTCTTACTTATGACAACTGCCATTGGAGCAAGTCTAATCTTACTTAACTAAGGATACCAAAATTCCGTAGCTTTGAAAACTTATATATCTTGTCGCTCATTTTTAATGGCCATTAAGCAGGACTTCAAACTGTGGCAGGATGAGTATTTTCAAATATTTATGAGATTTTAAAAACATATGGATGAAACCCTTTAGCTACTTCATAGCATGCTTAGCTATGTGCTCTTTGCTGTCGTGCAAGGATCCAAATGCCGCACTGAGAGCCGATTTAGATCAAGCAATATTTAAGATTGATATCTTAGAAAACCAACTCTCCAGTGCTAAGTCAGTCGAGAAGGGTGATTTAGTCCATCTCGTATACCTTAATCTAAAAGATGACCTGACGGAGCAAGAAGCATCTGATTTAGTGTCGGAGTTATATGAATTGAGACGCATTTCAGAATTGAAGCATATGACTGTAGGTAATTTTGAGGATTTAGGAGATCAGCGCGCCATGGGGAAATACGAGCTTGTGATCAGTATGTCATTTGACGATACTGCTGATTATATGGCATACCAAAAACATCCTATACACATTAAATTAAAGGAAGCCTTAGACGTATATATAGCAGGGCCTCCAGCCACTTATCATTATATTCAGCCATAGTGAAAGAGGAAAATACCGAACACTCTAAAACCATTCGTGTAGATGGTTTTCTTTGGAATTATCTCCCAGCTATTGGGATTATTACCTTTGTTATATTATTTATAGCAGCCTCCACCGTATATCCTGGAGGGACCTTATTTAATCTTGACTATGTAGGTTACGATTGGTTTCATAATTATTGGTGTGATCTCATGGCATCAACATCATTGAGTGGAGCAGAGAATCACTCTAGAACGATGGCCATTTTTGCTTGGGTTATTTTGTGTATTTGTATTCTGCAATTGCTATTGAGATCCTTTAGCACCATGATTGCTCCAGGAGGTATCAGGAATATCCTATACCTCAGCTCTATCTTAGCTATGGTGATTGGATTATTTGCCTTCACTGAGCATCACGATATCATAGTGGCTGTATGTTTTCCATTCGGTGCGCTCGCTGCTTTTGGATTAAGCTATGGTTTGACTAATAGCGACTTGAGCATATATAAGGGTGCTATCTGGATCTGTATCGTGATGCTGGCAATTAGCTTCTTTATGTACTTTACTAATATTGGTCTCTATTGGTTAGGAGTGACTCAGAAGCTCACATTAGCCCTTGTTTTTATTTGGCTCATTGGATTTAATTATGAACTTATCAAGATGGAATCATATAAGGCATAAGTTGTGCTACAGGCTGTCTCGGACAGTGAAGATAAGTTCTGCCTCTTGATAAAATTGGTCTCTACAAGCTTGATCTTGACCTCCATCCTCAGCTGGACAAAGTTGACTTCCATCACAGCCGACAATAAATGCTAGTTTATTACAATTGCAGCATTCACATACGGTATATATAGACCCCTGATAATCCCATACACTGGAAAAAATGCACTCTTCCTCACCATCTTCAATGATCTCTGCGTTACTTAGTCGATCACAAATTTGTAACAGACCTTCATCCGAGTCCTTGTTGCACGACGATAGAATAGCAGCGAAAATTAATATGATTAGTATTCCTCTAATTCTCATATTAGTATTAATTTTTGAAACTCAGTAGATAAGTAGTTTCGATTATAAAATCTGAATGGTTTTCCTGAGCTATTTCATGCGTTGACTTCTTCACAGTTGACTACAGGCGCCGTTAACATGTTAAGATGGTTTCTTTAGTGCCATATCCATTAATTGGTCTTTGTCTTAGTAGACGGAAAAATGATTGGAGGGGTTGGTTTTTATATCGGATTTATCACACAATTCCTTCAGTTTTTATTTTTAACAGATTCTAAGAATCGAGATGCGACTTAGAATAATAATAATACATCGATAGTTAATTTAATCATTATGACTTAAAATTTTAACTGTGATTTTCTTCGAGTATATAGGCATGTTCAGTAGTAGTAAATAAATTCAGAAGTAAGAGAACTGTTGGTCAAGCTGATATGACTTTAGCACTTTTAG
>ENA-ORXR01000063-ORXR01000063.1-marine-metagenome-genome-assembly--contig:-NODE-63-length-157034-cov-17.838159_pt1 | contig 157034 bp, 120 predicted proteins | sample MGYA00237866_ERZ511479 | MGnify/ENA metagenome assembly ERZ511479 | reverse complement strand
CGGTATAGTTTTAAATAATTACAATTCAACATTTATAGGAAACCCTAATCTAGAAAATTCCTTATCTCACAACTTAAATTTAAGATACTTTAGTTTCAACATGTTTAATTATACTAACGTATTTGCATTTTTAAACTACAGTAAAAATATTGATAATATAAGAACACAATCTGTGTTCCAACCAGGTTCTGTTATTAGAAGTAGTACACCGTTTAATTCAGAGTTTGCAGATGAGACATTTACAGCAAGTGGCCGTTTTCAAAGGCGCTTTGGTAAATTGCAAGCCAGTATTAGGAGTACTTTTAATTACCAAAAGTTTAATCAATTTATTAATAACCAACAGTCTGTAAACAAAAACTTTTCTCAAACTTACACACCAAGTTTGCGTTCTAATTTTAGAGAAGCGCCAAATTTTGAAATAAGTTACAGATATAGCACAAGTGATAATAATCAAGGCGATAGAACGACTAAAATTATTACCAACAGGCCATCGATAGAGTTTGATGCCTTAATCTTTAAAAAGTTTACGTTTAGAACAGATTATGGTTACACAAAACAAACCATTGGTGGGAATACTAATAGTTTTGGACTGTTAAATGCTAATTTAATGTATAGAAAAGAAAACGATAGTAAATGGGAATATGAAATTAAAGCTACCAATATATTAGATGTAGATTCTAATTTAACTAACAACGTGGGTGGTTTTTCTGTAAGTACTAGTGAGTATTTTATACAACCCAGATTCTTAACATTTAGAGCTATTTATAATTTATAAAGGTAGTATTTAGAATTTGTGGGGAGAATAGGATTCGAACCTATGAAGACGTAGTCAGCAGATTTACAGTCTGCCCTCGTTGGCCGCTTGAGTATCTCCCCCCAATAAGACCGCAAATATATTACTGTTTATTAATTCTGCAAAAAGAAATTCAATATTTAATTGTAAAATTAAATTTATTAAAAGTGGTTTGATTTTTGTACTTTTCAAACTGCAATGACTTATTCGTATTACATTATTTTCTTTTTTTCAATTTCAATACTCGCTCAAGAATCTATTGAAGCAAAATTCATCAACAAAACAGACTTACAAGCAGACACGCTAATATCTATTGATAATTTTGGTACAATGTATTATTTAAAAAATGATGTTTTTTATAAAAAAACAAATGATAGAATAATTACGTATAACAACTTACAACTAGGCACTTTATATTCGGCAAATACATTTAATCCTCTAAAGATAAATCTATTTTACAAAGATTTTAATACTGTAATTATCCTTGATAATCGTTTAGCCGAAATATTCAAAATAGACTGCAACACCCTTTTACCATATAAAAATGTTTCTCTTATTTCTACCGGTCACGATAATACCATATGGATTTTCAACCAGGATCTGCAGAAGCTGGAATTATTCGATTATAAAACTAGAACAACTCGGGCTCAAACGGTTCCAGTTCAAAGTACTGTTCTCGATTTAAAAAGTAATTTAAACTTCTGCTGGCTACTTACAGAAAACTACATTTATGTTTATAATTATTTCGGGAGCTTAATAAAAAAAATTAAAAATTCGGGCTATACATCATTAGTTGAAACTAATGATAATATTATCTTAAAAAAAGAGAATACACTATTCTATTTGAAGAAAAACAGTAATACTATTAAAAAAATAACACCTATAGATATTTTAATACATCAGTTTTTTGTAATCAACGAAACGGTGTATATTTACAGTAACGAAAACCTATATGAATATCAACTAAAAATCAATTAATACCATGCACATTGCTATTGCCGGAAACATTGGCGCAGGAAAAACGACTCTCACAAAATTATTAGCAAAACATTACAAATGGGAAGCGCAATTGGAAGACGTGGTAGACAATCCATATTTAGATGATTTTTATACACAAATGGAACGCTGGAGTTTTAATCTTCAAGTGTATTTTCTAAACAGTAGGTTTCGTCAAGTTTTACAAATTCGCCAGAGTGGAAAAAACATCATTCAAGATAGAACCATTTATGAGGATGCCCACATTTTCGCACCCAATTTACACGCCATGGGCTTAATGACCAATCGCGATTTTGAAAATTACAAATCACTTTTCGATTTAATGGAATCTTTAGTTAAAGGTCCCGATGTGTTAATTTATTTACGAAGCTCAATTCCAAATTTAGTATCGCAAATTCATAAACGTGGTCGCGATTATGAAAACTCTATAAGTATTGATTATTTAAGCCGATTAAACGAGCGTTACGAAGCTTGGATACATGGCTACGATAAGGGAAAATTATTAATAATCGATGTCGATAGTTTAAATTTTGTTGATAATCCCGAAGATCTAGGAACTGTAATAAACACGATTGATGCTGAAATTAACGGCTTATTTTAAATATCCATTGGGCGTTACCACAAGGGTCGGGCTTTCCGTTCCAAGTCCTCACTCCCAAAAGGTCGCTGTGGGCTATCCACTACAATCCCTAACGCGAATATATAGTTACTATTAAAAAATGGTTAGCGTTATTAATATTATACTTCTGTTCAAAAAATAAATCCATTCTCTCTAGCATGAGCTATAGCCTGTTCACTACTTTCAACCAGTAAAACAGGCGTAATTTCATAGTTTTTATACAACCCAGAAACACGAAGCATTTTCTTTTTATGGGCAACACTTCTTAAATAAATAGCTAGTATTCTATTCGGGTAAGCTTTAGCAATTTCCATATAAATATCAGGATCATGTTCGCCACTATCACCTATCAAAATAAATTTAAGTTTTGGGTACGTTTTTAAAAGATTAATAATTTCCTTTTGCTTTTGTGGTTTTTCATTTTTATTTTTTTTTGAAAACGGACTTGGAAAATTTCTTAAAATTATAGGTCCCTTCGGGAAATTATTTTTCTTTAAAAACAATTTTAAATAACGATATAAATTCCAAGGGCTATGGCTAACATAAAATATTGGGTTTGCCTCCTGCCCTGTTTTACCGCGATGTAATAAATGGTAAAATTCCGGAGCACCGTCTAAAGGCAAACGCTTACCAGCAGAGGTTAAAAGTGTATTTAATAAAACCCGCCATTTTAAAGTGGATGTTAAACCAGTATGTAAAATGGTATCATCAATATCGCTAGCAACAGCAAATGAAGCACTGCTTGAGGGAATAAGCATTTCTGCCGGAAATCGATTTTCAGATTGTATCGTTCGCTTTAACTGTTTTTCTTTATAAGAAAACTCTAATTTTAACCAACCTGCCTCATTTACATAATTCGATAAATCTTCAACACTTTCATCTATTGAAAAATAGCCATTATTATCGGTTTTTGTATAGTAAAATATATCATTTCCTATTTTCACTCTTAATTCTGTGTTTCTAATTTCATCAGTTTCAAAACGTTTCCAAGCATTGAAAAGTAATTTAAAAGCACCCTTTTTTTCTAAATCGATAGTTTCATCTTCTAACGCTCTGCCCCTTAAATATAAATGGTTTTTAGTTCCGTACGTTCGGAATGCTATAATTTGGAGTGGATCTTTCTTAAACATAAACATAAAATTAAGTTAACATAAAAATACAAAAAAACCACGCTAAATGGCGTGGTTTTAAAAGTCTTAAAAATAAAAGGATAAAATTATTCTATAATAGATTTCTCAATTTTTTTTGCTTTGACTTATAACGTCTTTGCTATTTACTGTTAAATCGTTAATACGCGCTTTAACATCAGTTTCAGACCCTTCAAAAGTCTCATAAGCTGTAGATGATTCACCGTGCTTAGTCGTTTGTGTTGTTATAACTGCTTTAGTACTTCCGTCATCATTTCTAGTCATTTCAATATTAACTTCTTTTGTAACTTCAGCTTGCTCAACAGCATTTGTATGGTTAGTATATGCCATTACAACATCAGCATCCATAGCAATGCTAGGAGCTATCACTAATGCTACGACCGACATTAGTTTTAACAAAATATTTAAAGAAGGCCCTGAAGTATCCTTAAATGGATCTCCAACAGTATCACCAACAACAGCAGCTTTATGGGCATCGGTTCCTTTCCTACCTTGCTCTTCAATCGTTTTCTTAGCATTATCCCAAGCACCACCAGCATTCGACTGGAAAATCGCCATAAGCACACCACAGGTAGTAACACCAGCAAGAAGTCCTCCCAGCATCTCAGCACCACCCAAAAACCCAACAGCAACAGGAACAGCAATAGCCAATAAACCTGGTAATACCATTTCTTTTATAGAGGCCTTTGTTGAAATATCAATACATTTTCCATAATCTGCAACACCATCAGCAGCATCAAAAATAGCTCTATCCGCAGGAGTTGCTTTAGTCATATCTGAATCATATTTTCGCATAACACCTAAAGCGGCCTTTAATTCAGGAATATCCCTAAATTGTCGTCTAACTTCTTCAATCATGGCCATAGCTGCACGACCAACGGCATTCATTGATAGCGCAGAAAACACAAACGGTAACATACCACCAACTAATAATCCAGCCATAATTTTTGGTTGGGATACATCAATGGCAGTAACGCCAGCTGTTTTCATAAACGCTGCAAATAAGGCCAAAGCTGTTAAAGCAGCCGAGGCAATAGCAAACCCTTTACCAACCGCCGCTGTTGTATTGCCAACAGCATCTAATTTGTCGGTACGCTCTCTAACTTCACTTGGTAATTCTGCCATTTCAGCAATACCACCTGCATTATCACAAATGGGCCCGTAAGCATCAACAGCTAATTGAATTCCTGTATTAGCTAACATACCCACAGCTGCAATAGCAATACCATATAAACCTCCAAAATGATGTGAAATCATAATAGCTGCAGCAATCAAAAGAATAGGAATCATGGTTGACATCATACCAACACCTAATCCTGAAATAATATTTGTTGCTGCTCCAGTTTCAGATTGAGCAACTATAGACATTACAGGCTTTTTACCAGTAGCCGTATAATATTCTGTTATTTTACCAACACCCAAACCGGCAACTAAGCCGGCAATGGTTGCCAAAAAAATGCCCATGGCACCAAAAGGTAAACCTTCCACAGATTCTGGGATTAATGCATTGATTATAAAATATGAAGCCACGACCATTAAGCCTGCAGAACCAAATTCCCCAATATTTAAAGCTGTTTGTGGATTCCCGCCATCTTTTACTTTGACAAAAAATGTTCCTAAAATAGACATTAAAATACCAACAGCACCAAGCACCAAAGGTAAATATACCGCTCCTAAACCATCAAAATCAGGTGTTATTATAAATGCCCCTAATACCATTGTACCAATTATTGAACCTACATAAGATTCAAATAAATCGGCGCCCATACCAGCTACGTCCCCAACATTGTCCCCAACATTATCTGCAATAGTTGCCGGATTTAATGGGTGGTCTTCTGGAATACCAGCTTCAACTTTACCGACTAAATCTGCACCAACATCTGCAGCTTTGGTATAAATACCACCACCAACACGAGCAAATAAAGCAATAGACGAAGCACCTAAAGAAAACCCAGAAAGCACATTAAGTACCATGGATAAATTTTCAGCTCCAGGCCATATAAATTGATACAAAAGAAATAAACCACTTAATCCCAAAATACCAAGGCCTACAACACCTAAGCCCATTACAGCTCCTCCAGCAAAAGCAACTTCCAATGCCCGTCCTAATGAGGTTCTTGCAGCTTCCGTAGTTCTTACATTGGCTTTTGTTGCTACTTTCATACCAATAAATCCTGCCAAAGCAGAACATATGGCTCCAATAATAAATGACAGGGCTACCATGCCGTTTGATCCCACTTCATTTGTTCCTTTAAAGAAGAGCAATACAGCAACCGCAGCCACGAAAATGGCTAACACTTTATATTCGGCTTTTAAAAATGCCATGGCGCCATCAGAAATATTCTTAGCGATACGTGCCATTTTTTCATTTCCAACATTTTGCTTAGAAACCCATCCGCTTTTAAGAAAAACGAAAATTAAAGCTACAATGCCAAAAACTGGTAAAAATTTTACTATTAATTCCATATTAGTTAGTCGGTTTTAAATTAATTGATTTTTTAACTAGACGAAAATATGAAAATATATGTGATAAAAAAAACCACCTTTAATTAAAGATGGTTCATGTTTTATAACGCTATTCTGAGAATCTGATAATTAGATTGTAAACGTTCGCTTTTTCTTATGCTCACTATTATCATAACGATTTACACATTCATGGTAAATTTTAAGAGCTTCAGCTGCATTACCCCAACCTCCTGTATCTACTTTTTTCTTCTCTAAATCCTTATACACCTGAAAAAAGTGTTCAATTTCTTTTAATCTATGCGGGTTTAAATCGGCAATATCCATTTTGTTACTCCAAATAGGATCAGAAACAGGTACACAGATTACTTTTTCATCAGGCCCTTTTTCATCTGTCATATAAAACACGCCTATGGGTCTTACTTCCATAACAACCATTGGGTATGTTGGTTGGTGTCCTAAAACCAAAACATCTAAAGGATCTTGATCTAAAGCCAAAGTCTCTGGAATAAAACCATAATCTCCAGGATACATCATAGATGAAAACAACATACGGTCAAAACGAATTTTATGTAACGTAAAATCATACTCGTACTTATTTCGACTTCCTTTTGGTATTTCAATTAACACATCAAATGTAACAGCTTGCTTTTTTTTATCACTCATATTTGTATTTTTAATAATCCTTTCAAGGTTTTATCATTCATTATTTAAAGACTACAAATGTACTGAACACTTTGTTTTTTAGCAACATTAAAACGACTCAAACTGTGCTTTTATCAAAGTTGAGTTTTAACTGGACCATATTACATATTTACCTTTAAAAACCTTAAAAATTTATTATATTGTACTTGTCTAATTTGAATATTTACTGGAATATGCGCTGGCTAAATCTCTTATTCTTTTTATTTATGTTTTCTATTCATGCCCAGAACAAACCTTGGCAAGGAAAGTTTGAATCTATTGATAATTTAATTGCGCCACCCAACGCTTACAGAAATGCTAGTGGAGCCCCAACTAAAGCTTATTGGCAACAGCGAGCGGATTATAATATTAAAGCGGTTATTAACGAAAATACAAACTCTCTTTTAGGAGAAGAAACCATTACGTATTATAACAATTCACCGGATGATTTAAATTATTTGTGGATTCAGCTAGAACAAAATGTAAACAAAAAGGAAAACGAGGATTTTGGAACTATTAAAAATAGAATGAAAGATTCCATTACTACAATGCAAATGCAGTTCCTTACAAGAGCTATCAATTTCCCTGCTGGTTATTCTATTAAATCTGTACTTGATGCTAATGGAAAAAACTTGAAAACCATGGTGAATAACACGATGATGAAAGTGAAGTTGAATACTGTTTTAAAATCTGGTGAAACCACTAAATTTTCAATTGCATGGTCTTATCCTATAACAGATAGAAGCATGTATATATTATCTAGAGAAGGTTATGAATATTTCCCTGAAGATGACAATACGGTTTATCTTATAGCGCATTGGTTTCCAAGAATGGCTGTATATAATGATACGGAAGGTTGGCAAAACCAGCAATTCCAAAAATTAGGCGAGTTTGCCTTGGAATTTGGAAACTACGACGTTGAAATTACAGTACCCGCAGACCATATAATTGCATCTACAGGGGTACTCCAAAATAGCGCATCTGTACTAACAAAAACACAAAAAAACAGATTAGAGCAAGCAAAAAAATCTTTCGATAAACCAATAATGGTTATTACTAAAGAAGAAGCTGAAACTAACGAGGCACAAAAATCTACAAAACAAAAGACATGGAAATTTATTGCTAAAAACGTTAGGGATTTTGCATTTGCTTCTTCACGAAAATTTATGTGGGATGCACAAGCTGTAAAATTACCAACCAATACAGTTTTGGCCATGTCCTTTTATCCTAAAGAAGGGTTGCCTATTTGGAAAGAAGCATCAACAAAAGCTATTATGAATGCCTTGGAAGTATATTCTGAAGCCACATTCGATTATCCTTATCCAGTGTGTATATCAGTAAATACTTCGAATATTGGTATGGAATTCCCAATGATTAGCTTTAATGGAGGAAGACCAATAAACGGGATTATAAGCAATAAGGATAAACAGCGCATGATTGGAACTATAATACATGAAGTTGGCCATAACTGGTTTCCAATGATCGTAAGTTCAGACGAACGTAAATGGATGTGGATGGATGAAGGGTTAAATACTTTTCTTCACCAAAGAACAGTTGCAGAACGTTATCCTGATTTCAATACTGTAAAACCGAAAGACATTGTACCTTTTATGAGTGGCGATAAGAACATTTTAAGACCCATAATGACAAATTCTGACAATGAACTTATGTCGCAGTTCGGATCGAATTTTTACAAAAAACCAACAGTAGGTTTACAAATACTACGAAACTCCATAATTGGAAAAGATTTTTTTGATGAAGCATTTAAAGAATATGCTAACCGTTGGAAATACAAACACCCTAACCCTAGTGATTTATTTAGAACTTTAAACGATGCGACAGCAACAAATTTAGACTGGTTCTACAGAGGTTGGTTTTTTACAACCGATTATGTTGATATGGAATTAAGCAATGTAAAATGGTTTAAGGTTTTTGAAGAAAACGCAAATATCGAAAAGCAATACAAAACTTCAAAAATAAAAATATCTTCCAATAATAACAATAGCGAAACAGAAGCTACTGATTTTTCAAATGGGCCAGAACTAATAATTATGACTGCCACACCCGATAAAGCTTATGGTCAATTTTTATCCAGAATTGACGAACCAAAAATTCGGAAACAACTATCTGGTAAAAACATTTATGAAATAACTGTAAAAAATAAAGGAGGGTTAGTTATGCCAGTAACTATTCAATGGATTTATACAGATGGTACTTCTGAAATTGACACCTTACCAGCTGAAATATGGAGGAGAAACGAATATGAAATTCAAGAAACATTCATTAAAGCCAAAGACGTTAATAACGTAAATTTAGACCCTAATTTTGAATTTGCCGATACAGATATGAATAATAATAGTTTCCCTAAGCAAAAAACAAAATCAGAATTTGAAAACTTTAAAAATAGAGGGAACAAAAACTAAAACGATCAATAACGATTTTTGAAATAGAACCTATTGCAATAAAAATTAAGACTGAAAAATACGTACATCTACGTATTTAATAAAATAGTTTCTAAACGTATTTTTACATCACACACTTTTAAACCAAATAGGTATGATACGTCTAAGTCCAAAATTTTCAATTATTAAAGCCTCCGATTTCAATAGAAACCATGATACTCTAAAAATAGAATTCAAGCAACATACCACATCATTAAAATTAAAAGATGCATTGCATGATATAACTGGAAAACAATCCCATTTAAAATTAGTCTATTCTAATTTTAAATAAAAATAAATAATTATAACCGTTCGATCTTAGCACCAATAGCACGTAAACGTTCATCTATATTTTCGTAACCACGATCTATCTGTTCTATATTTTGAATAGAAGATGTTCCTTTAGCAGAAAGTGCTGCAATTAATAACGAAACACCTGCACGAATATCTGGAGATGTCATGGTTGTCGCCTTTAGCGTCGATTTAAAATCATGACCAATAACCGTAGCACGATGTGGATCACAAAGTATAATTTTTGCTCCCATATCAATCAGTTTATCAACAAAAAACAATCTGCTTTCAAACATTTTTTGATGTATTAAAACACTGCCTCTGGCCTGTGTAGCAACAACCAAGATAATACTCAATAAATCTGGAGTAAATCCTGGCCAAGGTGCATCAGAAATGGTTAAGATAGAACCATCAATAAAACTTTGAATTTCATAACCATCCGTATGTGCAGGGATATGTATATCGTCCCCTTGCTTTTCAACAGTAATCCCTAGTTTTCTAAAAACACTAGGTATTATACCCAAATCATTCCACGATACGTTGGTAATAGTCAATTCACTTTTTGTCATAGCAGCAAGACCGATCCAACTCCCAATTTCAATCATATCAGGAAGCATGGTATGTTCCGTACCACCCAAACTATCAACACCATCAATAATTAACATGTTAGAACCAACACCACTAATTTTAGCGCCCATTCTATTCAACATTTTACAAAGTTGTTGTAAATAGGGTTCGCAAGCCGCATTGTATATAGTTGTTTGCCCTTCGGCTAAAACTGCTGCCATTAAAATATTAGCCGTTCCGGTAACCGAAGCTTCTTCGAGCAGCATATATGTACCTTTCAGTTTTTTAGCCTCAACACCATAAAACTGATCTTCCCTACTATAGCCAAATGTAGCACCAAGTTTTATTAAACCTTCAAAGTGCGTATCCAAACGGCGGCGACCAATTTTATCACCTCCAGGCTTGGGGATATAACCTTTTCCAAAACGCGCTAATAATGGGCCAACAATCATTATAGATCCACGTAAACCACGTCCATCTATTTTAAATTGATCAGACTCTAAATATTTTAAATTAACCGCATCTGCTTTAAAAGCATAAGACCCCTTTCCTAAATTTTCAACCTTAACACCAAGCTTTTCGAGTAAACGTATTAATTTGTTAACATCAACAATATCTGGTATATTGTTAATTGTAATACGTTCTGGAGTTAATAAAACAGCACATAAAATCTGTAATGCTTCATTTTTGGCACCTTGAGGTTGAATTTTCCCTTTTAATTGGTGACCACCTTCAATTTTAAATGTTCCCATGCTTGATTAGTAGCGTTTTCTTTGGCGGTTGTTAGAATTCTTTTTGTGGTGAGATTTTTTATTATTGTTATTAGAGTACTTCCCTTTAGAGCGGAGTAGACTGGAAGCATCCGATAATTCCTCATTAGACTCTTTCAAGTTTATTTTACCTCCGGAAAGCTCAAATAAATGGTCGTAAATTACAGCATCTTCAACCGTATCCTTATTCCAATTTAAAAAACACTTCTTCATATGGTTTGCAATCGTAAAAGTCAAAGCATCTTTAAGCTCGCCTTCTTCCCAAGTATTGGCCACATCAATCATGATCTTAATATTATTACCGTAAAAACGATATTTGGGAAAATTTTGGGGATACTCTAAAACCTCTGGTCGTTCCTCATAAATTTCCTTAGTAGGTATTTCATAAGGCGAATCAGCATCCAATTCAAAATTAGACATGATGAAAAGCTGATCCCATAATTTATGCTGAAAATCTGGAACATCCCTTAAGTGCGGTTGCATATTGCCCATTACAGCAATAATACCTTTGGCCACTTTGTTGCGCTCCTCTTTAGTTTCAAGTGTTTTTGCATGATTAATCATCTTTTGCATATGGCGGCCATATTCCGGAATAATTAAATGTTCACGTTCTGTGTTGTATTCTAAATTATCTATCAAAATAAATGTGTAGAGTTAAGTGTTGTTGCACGTAGTAATTATGCAGGTGCAAAATACAAAAAAAAATCAAAGACTTATAACGCCTTCAACCTTTTCTGCAACTTCTTTGTATTTTCCAATTACAGCATCTGGGTTTTTCATCCTAACATGAATAGAAACGCTAGTATATTTACCGTTTTTAGATGGTTTAGTCTCTATAACGGCTCCTAAATGGTTAAAAATAGACTGGATAAGCTTAATCTTTTCATTATTAGAAAGTACAATAAACTTATAAAGGTATTCTGTTGGCCAGATTGCAGTATCATGCAATTGGGCTTTTAATTTTTTGTAAAATTCATCCTGGTCTGGAGTTGTGCTCATAATTATAAAATAAAAAAGCAAATATACGTTACCAAAATAAATTTTAAATATATTATTATAATTATTTGGGCGCTACCCAAGGGTCGGGCTTTACGTTACAAGTCCGCGCTCCCAAAAGGTCGCTTTGGGCTTTTCTCTGCAATCCCTAGCGCAAATACCTAACAACTAAAAACAAATCATCGAGTTTAAATGAGTTTCCGCCAAGGCAAACAGAGAGTTTTTAGAATATCTTAAAATTTCAGTTAAGATCTCGTTTTTTCTCCGTAAAACTTTGTGAACACGATATGAATAACCGCTTACTGGATTCGTGAAAATCAATAAAACTCATGACATTCGTGTCACTTTTATATTTAATACAATTCTCCTTTTACGATACTTTAGCTTCCGCTTTTTTTTCAACTTATAAATTCCGATTTTTACAGCAAATAATAACCATTTGAGTTCTAAAAAAATAGTCATAACAGGAGGTCCTGGCACAGGAAAATCTACTTTAGTTAACGAGCTTATACAAAGAGGACACACTTGTCTCGAAGAAATTTCCCGTCAAGTTATCTTAGATGCTAAAAAACAAGGTACCGATCAGCTTTTTTTAACCAACCCCTTATTATTTAGCAAACGCCTTTTAAAAGGCAGGGAACAGCAGTACCTTAACGCAGATGTCCACACAAACAAAACTGTTTTTTTCGATAGAGGTGTTCACGATGTACTTGCATATATGGATTATATTGGAGACTCCTATCCTGATGATTTTATTAAAATTTGTAAAAAACACATATACGATTCAGTATTCATTTTAAAACCCTGGAAAGCCATTTATACTAGTGATAACGAACGTTATGAAACATTTGATCAGGCACTAAAAATTCACGATTGCTTAGTAAAAACTTACAAAACCTATAACTACCAACTCATCAATGTGCCCTTTGGTACTGTAAAAGAACGTACCGATTTTATATTAAAAACACTTAATGTATAATATGGAACATCCCGTTAACCTATTAGAACGCTATTGGAAATTTACAAGTTTCAGACCTGAACAAGAAGCTATAATAAACGCGGTTATTAATGGCGAAGATACATTTGTATTACTCCCAACCGGTGGCGGAAAATCGTTATGTTTCCAAATTCCAGCCTTAGCAAAAAAAGGTATTTGTATTGTTATATCGCCTTTAATTGCACTTATGAAAGATCAAGTGCAATCCCTAAACAATAAAGGCATTAAAGCCATGGCACTTACAAGCGGTATAAGCTATAAAGAGCTTGATACGCTTTTAGATAATTGCATTTACGGCAACTACAAATTCCTATACCTCTCGCCAGAACGTTTACAGCAAGAATTAGTGCAAGACCGCATAAAGCAAATGGATGTTAATTTAATTGCGGTAGACGAGGCGCATTGCATATCCCAATGGGGAAGCGATTTTAGGCCAGCATACAAAAAAATTACGCTATTAAGGCAATTACAACCCAGCGCAAATGTGGTTGCATTAACAGCTTCAGCAAGACCCGAAGTTGTTACGGATATTATTGAAGAGTTGGATTTCATAAGCCCTAAAATATTTAAACAATCGTTTTTCCGACCAAACTTGGCATACATGGTTTTTCATGAAAACGATAAATATTACAGGCTTGAAACCATTTTAAGAAAACATACAACGGCATCAATTATATATGTTCGAAACAGAAAATTAACACTCGATATTAGTGCTTTTTTAAATTCAAAAAAAATTACGGCTACGCATTACCATGGCGGACTTACAAATATAGAAAAAGACAAAAACATGACCGCTTGGTTGCACAACCAAAAACAAGTAATGGTCGCTACAAATGCCTTTGGTATGGGGATTGATAAACCTGATGTTAAAACCGTTATACACTTAAACTTACCAGAAAGTTTGGAAAGTTACTTCCAGGAAGCTGGTCGTGTTGGCAGAAATGGAAAGAAGGCATTTGCGGTTATTTTAAAAAACGATAGTGATAAAGCCTTAGTTGAAAATCAATTTTTAAGCGTATTGCCCTCTGTTAAATTAGTGAAAACGGTATACAGAAAGTTGTGCAGTTATTTTCAAATTCCGTATGGAGAAGGCGCATATTTAACCTTTGATTTTGATTTTAATACCTTTTGTAAAACTTATAAATTTAACCCAATAACATGTTATAACGCCCTTTTATTATTAGACAGAAATAGTATTATTACCCTATCAAAACAATTTAAAAATAAGGTCACTGTTCAATTTATAATTTCAAACACATCTTTATTTAATTATTTAGACACACACCAAAGTAGCGGTATCGTTGTTAAATCAATATTACGTTTATACGGCGGGGTTTTTGATCATCAAACAAAAATAGATTTATCTAAAATAACAGAGAAGGCTTCTATTTCCGAAAGTAGGCTAACAACTATTCTTAAAGAACTAGAAAACGACAAAATAATCACTTTGAATCTTGCAAAAACAGATGCTCAAATTACATTTATTGAGCCTAGAGAAGATGATAAAACAATAAATAGAATTGCTAAAATAATAGAACAACAAAACAAATTAAAGCAACGGCAAGTTAAAGCGATGCTGGATTATATAGACAATGAATCCGTTTGTAAAAGTACACAACTCCTCGCCTATTTTGGCGAAAAAGATTTAAAAAATTGTGGTATTTGTTCGGTTTGTATACATTCGAAAAAACAGCAAAAACCTCAAGATTTGAAATCTATAAAAAATCAAATTATAGAACTTTTAGAAAACAGAGAGCAATCTTCTAGAGGTTTATTATCACATTTGAATTGTGATGAAAAAGAAGTGAAAAACGTTTTAAAACTATTATTGGAGCATCAAGTTATTACCATTACACCATCAAACACTTATAAATTAAGTCATTTATAGAAATAGTGGGCTACTTGTCTTTACAATAAATTTCCGCTACCTTCGTTTAACGTCGAGCAAAAAATATTAAAACGATTTTATATCCATAAAAACATTAAAAGAAGCTCTCCAAATATATATATTCTATAAAAATAAATAGGTTCGCAAATAAGTGCGTTAGGGATAGTAGTGGATAGCCCACAGCTTTTGCGACTTAGCGCAGAAGCGAGGACTTGGAACGGATAGCCCGACCCTTTTCGGGTAACGCCCAAAATTTAAACTAATAAAGAAATGAAAAAATTAAGAATTGTTTTTATGGGGACGCCGGATTTTGCTGTCGCTACTTTAAAAACTTTAGTAGAAAATAATTATAATATTGTTGGCGTTATTACTGCGCCAGATAAACCTGCTGGACGTGGGCGACAACTCCATGAAAGTGCTGTGAAAAAATATGCACGATCTCAGGAATTAACGATTCTTCAACCCACCAATTTAAAAAATGAAGCATTTCTTGATATTTTAAAAGCGCTTGAAGCTAATTTACAAATTGTTGTAGCGTTTAGAATGCTCCCTAAAGTGGTATGGCAAATGCCAAAATATGGCACCTTTAATCTTCATGCGTCTTTGCTACCAAATTATCGAGGTGCAGCACCTATAAATTGGGCTATTATTAATGGTGAGGAAAAAACTGGTGTTTCCACCTTTTTTATTGATGAAAAAATTGATACTGGCGCTATGATCCTCCAACAAACTATAAATATTGAACCTGATGAAAACGCTGGTGCTTTACATGATAAATTAATGGCTATTGGAAGTGAACTGGTTTTAAAAACGGTAAATATAATTGCCAATGGTGCTGTTGAAACCATCCCGCAGAAAGAAACAAAAAATATAAAAACCGCTTATAAACTAAATAAGGACAATTGTAAAATAAACTGGCACGATTCCATAAATCATATATATAATCATATTCGTGGGCTTTCGCCCTATCCTGCTGCATGGTGTACTTTAATAAATAATGAAGATACTTTAGATATAAAATTATATAACGTTGAAATTGAAGTTTTAGAACATGATTTAAAAATTGGCTCTATTATTTCAACAAAAAAAGAATTAAAAGTTGCAGTAACAAATGGTTACATTATTATTAAAGAAATTAAACTTCCTGGAAAACGAGCCATGGATGTAAAATCACTTTTAAACGGATACACTTTTCATAAAAATGCTAAAATGCGCTAAACCCTTATTAATACTGAACTCCTAAAATATCGTTAAAAAACACTTCTCTTATTAACAAATGCTATAAGTTATCAACAAAAGCACGTTTTTCCCTTACTGTTACTTGCATGATTACATAATCCGTATAAATTTGTATAGGATTTAACAAAAAATGTTTAACCGATTTATTAATAATTAAATATTATATTATGAACAAAACAGATTTAATCGACGCAATGGCAGAACATGCTGGAATTACTAAGGCAGCTGCTAAAAAAGCATTAGAATGTGCAATTATCGAAATTGAAGGTGCTTTACAAAAAGGTAACAGAGTTTCGTTAGTAGGGTTCGGATCTTGGTCAGTTTCTAAAAGAGCTGCAAGAGAAGGAAGAAATCCACAGACTGGTGCAACTATTCAAATTAAAGCAAAAAACGTAGTAAAGTTTAAAGCTGGATCTGATTTATCAAATGCAGTAAATTAATTATTTACTCCCTTTTATAAGTATTAAAGCTTCCATAATAATGGAAGCTTTTTTTTATATATACCAAAGAGTTGCATTTTAAATAAATAAATATTAGATTTAGTTATTAATTGCTTAGAATATGGTAACAACTAAACCAAAAAAAGGAGATTTATTAATTGCAGAACCTGCAATAATAGGCGATGTTTCATTTAACCGCTCTATTGTTTTACTTGCAGACCATTCAGAAGAGGGGTCTATAGGTTTTATTCTTAATAAGCCCCTTGAATATAATATTAACGATTTAATACCCGAAGTTGAGGCTACTTTTAAAGTTTACAATGGCGGACCTGTAGAACAGGATAATTTATATTTTATTCATAAAATACCTCATCTTATTCCAAATAGTATCGAAATTTCCTTAGGTATATATTGGGGCGGTGATTTTACAAAAGTTGCAGAGCTTATAAAAAACAATATTATAAAGGAAAATGATATTAAGTTTTTTCTGGGCTATTCTGGTTGGGATTCCAGTCAGTTAGAAAGTGAACTTAAAGCAAACTCATGGGTGGTTTCCAAAAACACATACGAAAAAAACATCATCGAAAAAAATTACGAAACATTTTGGAAAGAAAAAATGCTAGAATTTGGTGGTGAATATAGTATTTGGTCTAATGCGCCTGAAAACCCAAGCTATAATTAAGTTAATCGTATCTTCACATTCAGCTTTTGAAGTAACATTTTAGCTATCGTATTACCAAACACCTTTTTTCTGTATTTAGTTACGGGCTGAATGCCTTTTATAACATTAGTGATAAACATTTCGTCTGCTTTTTGAATTTCAAAGGGAGAAATTGAAGCTTCCACTAATTCGTATTCTGGCATTAGTTTAATAATATTTATGAGTTGAGATCGCATTACACCTTTCAAACACCCATCAATTAAAGGTGGTGTTTTTATAGTATGGCCATTTACCAAAAAAATATTACCGTTAAGTGCTTCTACTACATTTTTGTTCGTATTTAGTAACAAACAGTTATTTAAACTATTTTCTTTAGCATATATGCTTCCAACTACGTTTAGCGCTTTGTTATTTGTTTTTAATGTTGACAATAAACTCGGTGATACATAATAATCTTTGAACAAATCTACTTCGTAAAAAACATCATTTAACAGATAAAAATCTTCAGAATGTAGTTTTACTGAAATTATATAACTGATATCATTTGTACTTGGTGTGTAAAGCCCCCCTTCATTTCTATGAACTTGCAATTTGACTCTAGATGATTCTTTTAATAATTGATTAGCTTTTAAGGTATTTTGTATTTCTTCTTCCAAAAATTCCATGGTAAAATCCATTGGGATTTCCATACGCATAATACGCATAGATGCCATTAACCTGAAATAATGATCTTCCCAAAACAACAGTTTACCATGAACTACTTTTATGGTTTCAAAAAGTGTATCGCCATAAGTATAACCTCGGTTTTGAGTCGATAATACAGTGTATTCTTCTAAAAGTGTACCGTTAAAATTTATCATAAAAAATCCCGCTATCATTATTTTGAAAGCGGGACAAATATAATTTAAAATAAAGTATTTATATTCCCATATTTAAGGGAATAATAAATTCTTGTATAATTTAACGCTCCAACTTATTTTTATATTTAAGCTGAACCTAATACTTGCTTTAAGCTGGATATTTGGTTCGACCAAAGCATTTTGGATTCGTCAACTTCATCTTCATCTGCAAAATCAGTTACCATTAATGATACATCTTTGGTTATTTCATCAACTTGAATTCTAATTTCAAAATAACATGTTAAGCCATCTTCTTCATCTTCAAGCCACCTAAACTTAACGCGTTCGCTACTTTTTTTATTTAATAATTTTGCTTGCTCTTCACTACCATCCCAAATAAATGTAAATAATTCTCCTCGTGAGTTTACATTATCTGAAAACCACTCAGATAAACCAGATGGCGTCGATATATATTGATATAATAATTGGGGAGATGCTTGTATTGGAAATTCAATATCAAATTTAACTTTATCGTCCATGAGTGTATTTAAAATTTATGTTGCTCAATATATACATTAATTGATAAGTTTTACAGTAATTTTAATAATATTTTTATCATGTTCTGTTTGCTTACAACAATAATGTTTTTATATTTGCAGCCTTAAATTATGGCGAGGTAGCTCAGCTGGTTAGAGCGTCGGATTCATAACTCGGAGGTCGGGGGATCGTGCCCCCCTCTCGCTACAAAATAATTAAAGGAAAACCCAAGATATGAATCTTGGGTTTTCTATTTTAGGTACAACATAGGTACAACAAATGGTTCTTTTTTAATTGAATATTCCAAATTAAATCATAAAGCATCAAATTCTATGAAAACCCTTATTATTTTCTTACATTAATTCTTCAGAATAATAAAAATTTGCTGGTAAGCCTCCTGTATGCCAAAAAATATTAGAGTTATTTCTTAGTTTTTTTTTTTAAATGATCCAACATCCCGTAAAAAGCTCTTCCAGAATAAACAGGATCAACCAATATTGAAACATGCATTATTGAAAATGCCAAAATAGAAGTTGTTGCAACTCCATAGACCGAAAAAACAGTTAGAAATCTTCTACATTTTTTTATTGAAAGACGGTCTAATGGAGAGTTGAAATTTGCTCTAACTGACTACTCCTAAAGGTTCATAAATTTAATCTATAGAAAACTCCATAGTCCTTTAAAGTATTTTCCCCTCCAAAGACATTTACTCTTCTATTTCCATTTAATTTATATCGTATTGCTTTAATTTTTCTTTTAAAAACTCTAAAACATCTAAATCTGTTTTTCCATTACATCTAGAATAAAAATTTTCATCTAACTCACAAAAATAAAAAAATCTGTTCTTTGGCACACTAGAAATGTATTCCTGTTTCCATTCTACCTTGCTGGAATAAGAATCTCGGACGATTTAACGATGAGGTGGAGCGATAGTAGCAGAAAGATTACATATAAGATGAGCAAAAATAATAAGGCCGATTCCTTAAAGCTCCTAGCGCCTGCAATTAATATTTTATCATGTTATCGAGAAGATAAAAGAACCAAGTCCGATTATATTTTTATAGAACTCAAAACTGTACCGCTTAAGGATTCAAAGGCTAAATTTAAATCTGAGGATAATTGCAAACCCTGCAGGAATCGATAAAAAACCAACGATTATGTTGCCCTTCATAGTTTTGGAAATATAGCCGGTGATAAAGTTTCGCTCCAAATGCTTCAAAAATTATATAGATATACTCATTTAAGCATTACTCTACTATATGCTATCAAGACAACTTTATTCAAAAGAACGCTTATGAAGACTTAAATGCAATCATCAATTTTTCGAAATAGTCTTGATACATTACATCTTCGCAACAGGATATTTTTTTGTGTCCCGTAAAACATTAATTAAAGAGAATACTAAAAGAAACTGATAATAGAACTCTCCATGAAATAGGCTTTACGCCCTTTAAAGTGCCTTATAAAACGACACTTTTACGAAACCACAAATTTCTAATATTTTTTTTATGCAGTATTAGCTTTAAGGATATCACTAGCTGAAACCATAGCTTTTGGATTTTTTTCTTTTGGTGTATTGGTATCCCTTAAGAAGTCTTTTTCCAATAGAAGGTAACACCTACATCTTAATCTTATTTCATAAACAAATGTTTACTGTACAATACTGCTCATTTACCTAGGTGCGTGTTCAAAACTCAGGGTTTTCCTTGAGTTTTTTATTTCAGGGAATACCATGAAGGTTTATCACCTGTGCGCCAATACCTTGCACTCATAATCGATAAAATTAGAACTAATGAAAATTCAAAAAAAAATTACAATGTTGCTACTCATATTATTTGCCATAGGCTGTAGCAAAGACGATAACGAAGTAACTGTTGTACCCAAAAGTAATGCCAAGCAAATTACCAGTTTTAATTTTACTTCGGCAGATAATCCAGTTCTAAATGAAAATATATCCGCTACAATTACCGAGGCTAGTAAGGTTGTTTCGACAAGTGTTCCTAATGGTACCGATATATCGGCGTTGACACCTGCAATTGAAGTCTCAGCCAAGGCAAGTGTAAGCCCTAGTGGTACGCAAGATTTTAATAGTCCCGTAACCTATACGATTACCGCGGAAGATGGATCCACATCTTTGTACCGTGCAAGTGTTATGGTCATGGCAAGCGATGCCAAGCAAATCGTAAGTTTTGTTTTTACTGCAGGCGACAATAATACCCTAAAAGAAGATGCAAGTGGAGAAATAAATGAAAATGAGAAAACTATTGCTATAAGCGTGCCTAACGGAACTGATATTACAGCCTTGGTGCCAACCCTAGAATTACCAGAAAATGCGACTGTTGACCCCACGGATGAGCAAGATTTTACCGAGCCAGTTACTTATACGGTCACCGCAGAAGATGGGTCGACTGTTGAATATGAGGTTTCAGTTGGAGTGTCTATTTCTCAGAAAGAGGCTTTGATTGCTATTTTTAATGCGAACCCGAATAATAGATTGACGTGGGTTTTTGAAGATGAAATTGACACTTGGGATGATATAGAGGTAGATGAAAATGGCATGGTAAATTATTTAAATTTAAATAGAAAGAATATTAAAGTGTTACCAGAAGAAATAGGTAGTCTAACAAGTTTGGTTGAATTAGATTTAGGGGATCACAATTTGGCAACTTTACCTGCAGCTATTGGAAAACTAATCAATTTAGAAAACTTAAACCTAGAAGCCAATCGATCATTTAGTAAAGATGGGTTTGGTTTTACATCATTACCTGTTGAAATTGGCAAGTTGACCAAACTTAAATCATTAAATTTAAATAACAGTAGATTAACAGAACTCCCATCTGAAATAGGAAATTTAACCAATCTAATAGAGTTAAAGTCAAGATATGGGGTACTAAACAGTATTCCTACAGAAATTGGAAAATTAGTTAATTTGACTTTATTTGATTTTACAGATAATGAGTTAAAAAGTATACCAAGTTCTATTGGGCAATTATCAAATCTTGAAAACCTGTGGTTAAGTATAAATCAAATAACTGAAATACCTACTGAAATAGGACAGTTGATAAACCTTAAGAGCTTAACTCTAACAAGTAATCAACTGGTAACTTTACCCATAAGTGTTGGACAACTAACGAATTTAGAAACATTGTTATTATCTAATAACCAGTTAAATAGTTTACCAGAACAAATTAAAAATCTGACTAAACTTGAATTTTTGAGTTTGTCATCTAATCAGTTATCTAAATTTGACGTTCCAAATTTAGCATCATTAACCAATTTAATATATTTGTTTTTGAACGATATTTCTTTTGGTGAAATTCCCTTCTGGGTAGTAAATAATTCAGATTTGAGGGTTCTTAGTATGACCAATTGCAACCTTACTGACTTACCAAGCGGATTGTGGCAATTGAATAATTTGAGAGAATTATACCTCTCAGAAAACCAAATTACAGAGATTTCACCTCGAGTGAATCAACTAACAAATCTTAAAAATTTAGATTTGGGTAACAATCAACTTACTGAAATACCCCCCGAATTAGGTGCTATAACCAATATGTTCAAATTGTATTTTGATAATAACAAATTGACTGGATTACCTATTGAAATTACGCAATTACAAGGTCCATTAGCAGTTTTAGATATCGAGAACAATAATATAATTACCTTGCCTAATCCGATATGTGATTGGATCGATAATATTGGTTTTGTTCGAAAGGATGAGGGGATAACCTGCTCATTTTAAAGTAAACAGAAAGAGCAAAAATATAACGCCCCGAATAGATTTAACTCTATTCGGGGTTTTTTATTTTTGAATTTGTCAGGTCGGGCATTTCGGCTACGATCTGTACAGGCTTCGTTGAAGTTTTGTTCGGTCGATCGCACTCGAGAACCTAGGTACACGAATAGAACTTAACTGCGTTAGAACCAAACAATAGATTCCGCGCTTCCTTAATTTCGTACTTCCAACCTCGTATTTCGTACATCATGCTTTTGGACTTACAACAAAAAACTGGATAATTAATTGCTAGATTTAAGGAACTACATTTTGGTTATAAATTTCTAATTCAAATTCGTTAATAGTTTATACCCTAAAGTAGAGTGTACTCTTCTTTTATTTTACCAAGTTTCAATCCAAGAAAAGACTGATAATTACACTTGAGATCTATAATTATATTTGTGTTTATAAACCCGTTCAGTTTTTAAGTTTTTAAAGAGAGATTCTGCTACCGCATTATCTCAAAAATCACCCTTTCGGCTCATACTTTGCTTTACAAAACTATCATAACTTTTACTGATATTTGTGAATATATAACTAGCATATTGATAACCTCTGTCAGAATAAAAGATAAACATTTCTGTAACGACATTAGGTTTAACAACCATATGTCATGCAGAAATAATAGTACTTTCTGTTGTTAAATTATTAATCATAGACCAGCCAACTACTTTTTGATTGAACAAACCAATAATGCAGTTAAATACATTCACCCTTGCTTGGTTTCTATATAAGTGATGTCTGATACACATACTTGATTTATTCTGGATACTTTAAAATTTCGATTTAAAATATTAGCAGCAATGGGATACCTGTGATTACTACCTGTTGTTGTCTTAAATTTACCTTTTCTTCTAGCAAACAAACCATTGGCTTTAATTATTCTAGCTACTCTAGGTATGTAAATATTATACCCTAACTTTTCTAATGCCAATTTTATTCTTGGTGCTCCATAACTTTCAAAACTATCTTTAAAAATACTCCTAATTAATTCTGATAGTTTCTAATTATATAACCAAAGTTTTAAAACCTTAGCCTTTAACCAACTATAATAGCCACTAATGCTAACTTTTAAAACTTTACACATCTTATCGACTGTGAACTTAAATTTATGATGTTTTATAAATCTAAATTTCACTTTTCGCTCTTGGAGAAGATGCTCAACACCATTTTAAATATCTTGTTTTCTTATAAAATATCTTACAACTGTTTCTTTGATAGAGTTATTTTTTTTTATTTATCTGTCAATTTTGGCTTTCCTCGACCTGAAAAACTAGTCTTACTATAATCTTGTGAATTTTTTGACCAACGGTGTATTAATGAATATGGAATTTTTAATTACCCACATACTTGTTTTGTGTTGCCTCGGGCATAACTTAATTCTACGGCTTTTTTATTAAATGACGAACTGTAATTTCTGTAATGTTTTTTCATGATTCAAAGTTAATTTATGTAACTCTAAATCTCGCAACATTATGTCCAGTCTAATATAGTAAGTCTAGGTTATTACTAGTATTAAAAAAAATGGACTCTAAACGAATATAAATACTTATTATAAGTATTGAAATGTTAAGTAACATATTTAATTATTTAATCTAAAATTTTGATGCTTTTTAAAAATTAAAATCAATCAATATCAAGCAATACCCAGTTATCGTTAACTACACCGTCAAGAATATTTTCAATACAAAGATTCCAACTTACAAAACCTACTACTTTTCCATTTTCATCAACATGGTCATCACTTGGCGCTAAAGGTGATCCAGTATCCGCATTATAATTTTCGTGCATCGTATCATATTTATCAATATCATTGGTCAACAAGTTTCCTAATGTAAATCCTAACCATTCTAAATCTGAATTAAAACCGTATTTTTTAAGCCCAATAGAGTATATGTAATTTGCAATAGGCCAAACTGGACCTTGCCAATTAGAGAATGGCACTATAATATTTTTATTATTATAATCTGAATCGGTTGCCGATAATGTTCGTAAACCATACTTAGCCTTCATATGTTTAGGATTTAGCAAATATTTTTCAATAGTTGCTTTCCCCATATCTTGAGTAGCAATTCCCGCCATTAGTGGCACAAAAGACGAATATGATATTCTTTTATAAAAAGTTCCTGTTTCTCTGTCTACTGTATAGTAAATTTCATCCTCAACAGACCATAAAATTTCGTTTATGGCTTTTTTCAATTTATTTGCTTTATCTGTATACATTGCTGCATCACCTTGCTCTCCTAAAGCTTTAGCGATAGCAGCTTGAGCTACATATTCTTTATATTGTAAAGCACTTGCATCTGGCGCTAAGAAAGACCTAGTATCTGCTTGAAAATAATTCATTGCAACATTATTATCTGCACCACTTTGCATGGCTAGATCCCAATAAAAAAGACCTGTTTTCTCATCTTGTTGCGTTTTTTCGCGGTAACTATGCACTCTTTTAAGTTCTTCATAATATGGTTTCACCCATGCAAAATCTCCCAAGCCTTTGGATGAGATATATACACCCTGAGATAAAAAAGGTTTCATAGCAAATTTTCCAAAAATTGGACGAGGGCCCTCAGTAGTTGCACAACCAGCAACATAGCCTTCTTCGTCAATACCTTTTATTAAATTTAAGGCCCAAAACTTTAAATATTCTGGTTTTCCTTTACTTACAAAATAGCTTCCCATAAAAAAACCATCCCAATCCCACATTTGCTTATAATACCCTGCTGGTATTAGATACGGATATTCTAAATAGCCTTCTGGAGGTTGAATTACTTTTTTTGATTGTATTTTAAAATCAGTACTTAAATCTTTATATAAATCATTCAGTACTTGTTTATTTATAGTTGTATCCTCTTCCGAAGATACAGTTTCTGTATTTTCATGTTTACAACTTATAATGACACTAAATAACATACTTACTAAAATTATTTTTTTCATAATATTTAATTCATTTAACAATGTGAGATTTCTAAAAAAAGAACGCCCTCATATACTTGTAAATGATTGAAATGGAACTCAACCACCTTTCAACGTTTTCAAGAGCGCTCTCTCGACTAAACTCAAACTAAAACAAAACTCATATATACTATTGAACTTAATTTACAAACTAAAACCAAAGCATCAAGTTTTATTATTTACGTTCAAAACTTAATAATCCAGAAGGTGGAACTTTAAAATGTTGTGCCCCTTTCTTAAGATTCGTAGTTCCAGACTCAGCTATTTGCCCCATACAATCATATATTTTGTAATTGTAGCTTCCATAATTTTTTGAATTTAAAATCATAACATTAGAATTTTTTCTAACATTAATGATATCAATGTTTTTTGGAGATTCCTCATAATTATGTTCTACAAAAATATCATTGTATATAGCCGTTATCATTTTTTCGTTACTTCCTGCTGAAATTGTTGGAAAGAGAGCTTCAGGGTCTTTAGGAAAAAACCCTTCATCCAATAACGTTTTTCTGTTGCTCTTCCAATAGTGCATCCAAAAGGCTAGCATTTTTTTGTGGTTTCCTGGAAGTAGTTTAAGTTTTACAGATATTTGTGGAACTGCAAAAAATGGATTTAATATTTGCAAAGCTGCAACTTCAACAGGGTCTTCATTATTCCATATGATTGGGTCTGCATGAACAGCAGATTTTCCAGCTAGCAGTCGCACATTTGCGGTTCTTACTCTGTTTATAACCGCCATGTTAGGACAGTCACTAGCTCTAAACATATTACCATACTTGCGCATTAACGGACCAATATATGGTTGTCTAAACTCAATCATGATCTCTGGATCTATATTTCGTAATCGAGCCATAACTTGGGTCATCAAATCATCCACAGCAAAATCTACTGATGCATAATCTCTTCCATCTTCTTTAGTTAATTTTGTATCCTTTCCTGGTCTGAAGAATCCTAAAAAATCAAATTTAAAACCATCAAGTTTCCAATCAATTAAGGCTTTTTCATACGTAGTAATTATAAATTCTCTGACTTCTGGATACCTCGGGTCTAAAACAAACGTACCTTGGCTTTCCCATTCGTAAAGATATTTTCCTTTGAAGCGCTCATAATTTTTTGCATGTTTTCCAACAAATGGTACAGAATACCATAATAAAACATCTGTTCCCATGTCATGAAGTCCATCAACAAACTTAGGCATATCATCTATTCGGTCTGGATTCCAATCTCCAGTGTAAGCGTATCCACGAGCGCCATCTAAAGTTTGCCAACCATCATCTATAATAATAGCATCAATACCATATTTTTTTCCTTCTCTACATTCTGCCAACATGGTTTCTACAGTAATATTTTGATGGAAATTATACCAAGTTGAATACATTGGTACTTTTGCTGCATCTGGTGCATAAGCAGGTTTGTAATTTGTTTGCTTTGACCACCAATCTGTTATATCATTTAATGTATTATAGAATGGTTTTGCTCTTCTATCTATTAACAATTCGGTTTCATAGCTCTTTAAAGGTGGATTTTCTTTTTCAAAAAAGGTTAAACTACAATGAAAACTCACATCTTCCTCTACTATTCCCGCATCAAGTTTCACTTGGTTTAGTCCATCGGCAAGGGCAAATGTAAAACGATTCGTATCTTCTTTATCCATAAAGCTTATTACCGGAGCGTGCCTTGTAGAACTAGAAGATATTGAATTGTAATAGAAGTTAACCTGATCCACAGTGTAGTCTGGATTCCAAAACTTATAAATATCATTAGATAAAACCTTCCACTTTAGTGTAAATTTTGGAGGTGTATTCGCTTTATCACTAATTAATTTAATTTTTACTAAATCTAGTCCGTTTTCAAGTTTTGTAGATGTTAATTCTATTTTAAAATCTCCTAAATCACCGTCAACAATAATACTATCTGCTGAAAATTCAATCATTTCAGACTTTACAGTATAATCTATATCTTTATTGATGTTTTGTGATTTAACGTGACAGCAGAAAATTAAACCTATTAGGGAAAATTGAATTATTTTATTCATGTCGTTTCTTTTTTTATTTAGTAATATCTTTTTTAAATATTTCACTCAAAAATGCTTCAGAAACTTTTTGTTTAGGATTAAACTGTGAAGACTTTACATAATCCATTAAACTAACTCTTAACTGTCTTGCAACAGGACTTTCTAAATTAGTAATATCGTAACCACATACTAATAGTTTACCTTCTCCAACCTTAAGTTCGAAAATTGAACCCACCTTACGGCTCTCATGAAAATCGTAAATTGGTTGTACAATAGGTTGGTATTTTTTTGGTAAATTATCTAAGTAAAACGAATTGCCGCCTCTAGAAATTGATTGCCATTGCATGCCTGTAAAATCATCTGTAGGGAAGGTTTTTAGCGCTGGATGGTTTGATCTTATATAAGTCCCTAATGTTCTTGTTGCTTGGTTTGGAATCCAGCTTAAGGACCAGTATAGCGGGTTAAAACTTACCTGAAGTGACGATTCTTTATTTCCCAACTCATTAGCAACTAATATAACCTTTTGGCCATTATTTAATCTTTTTAGTACCGCAGGCGTTAATTCCGAGGTTACAAATACATCACTTGATGTCTCAGTAATTAATGATTCGGGATATACCCAAAAATCCCAAGAATTTTTTATTGTTGAATTTTCAATACCAATTTCTAAATTAACTTTAGATGCCATTTTTATGTCCTTAAGCGAAATATTAATTGAATCTATATCAGTTAAAGAACCTTGCTTTATAGATTTTTCAATAAAGGTACCTTCATCAATAATACCATTATCTGAACTAACATTCCAATACATTTTAGCATCCGTATCCTTCTGCCCAAAATGATGTAACTGAACTTTGGCCTTCAAATTTTCGGTATTTTGGTAGATATAACTATTTGTTCGCATTAAAACAACTGTGGTATCATTATGATGTTTAAATTCTTCAGGAGTGGTTACACCCTTAGAATCGTAAAAAGCATCCAACCACCCTACTAAAGCTACACCTTGACCAGGAAAATCTTGCATTCCTAAAAGTTCAAAGCCTCCATTGGATGGCGTTCTATAAATCCCTTCCATTTCTTCCTTATATAGTAGCTGAGCCAATTTACCTGAGGCTTGGCTAAATTCCTTATTTAAATCGTAAATGCCAGCTTCAATAGCGCTTTCCTTAGATTTCATATAATTTCGAGCTTCCAAAACACCCTTATATTTTTCTATTTGAGACCAAAGCGGGTACATGGCCTGTTGACCAATTTCATGCACAATTAATGGAACAGGAGATTGAGAAATCAATGCTTCAAAATCCCAATTGCTATGAGGTTCCTTAATAAATCTTGGGTAGCCGAGATCTTTCTTTTCTGAGTCAAGCATTTTCCTAAAAAATCTATTATAGGGTTCTCCTGTAACTTTGTATTGATCTTTCCAAGCGTGATCCCATGATGCAGATAAGGAGTACAATCTTCTATCTCCATCTTTGATTTTAATTTTATCTAGCCATTTCTGGATATCATTATAATAGCCATTATCCAATTCGTTACCCACACAAAAAAATGTGAAAGAGGGGTGGTTTCCATATACATCAACTATCCTGTTCAACTCCTCTTCAATATATTTGCTTAATTTTGGATCTTCACCCAAAGGCTCAGGCCTTGCTGCTGTTTTAGCTCGACCCTCTATACGCATCCATTGGGCTATCCATAACGTTTCTACTTGCAAATAAACTCCCAAACGATCGGCAGCGATAAAAGCAGCTTCCGGCGGACACCAAGAATGAAACCTTACATGATTCAAACCATAATCTTGATGGATTTTGAACAATCGCGTCCATTCTTCAACATTAGTTGGAGGATATCCCGTTAAGGGAAATTCTGCATTATTTAAATTACCGCGCATAAAAGCAGGAGTATCGTTAATGATGATTTTTGTTTTACTATGCTCTATGTCCCTAAAACCAATTGTTTCCGTTTTTCTATCACTTTCTTTTCCTGAAATTACTTGCATTTCAAAATCATATAAATACGGATCGAACTCACTCCAACCTTTTACATTATCGGTCAACTTCATTCCTAAGCTTAAGAGTTCCGAAGCATCATCCTTAGGCATTTTGAAGGTTTTCTTCTTCTTTTGTAAAACAACACCTGTATTCTTGTCTATTAATTTTACAAAAACCTTAATATCAGCAGCTTTATTAGATTGTGAATTAAGTTTAAAATCGATGTTAATGGCATTATTTTTAAAATTTGGGAAAATTTTTAAATCTTCAATCTTTGCGGAATTAAAGGCTAGCATTTCCATACGCCCAAGAATACCGTTCCATTTGGTTTGCGTATAATCTGTATACGTATGACCTACATCACCAATATTATAAATCATATCATTATTAATTTTTAATGTTATGGTATGTTTTCCAGGATTTAAATCTCCAATTTGAAATTTATGTGGCGTTCCTAGCGATTCTGCTGAACCCATATATTTACCATCAACCCATAAATCGGATTTCCACATGACACGCTCCAAAAAAAGCTCTAAGTTTTTACCATTCCAATCTGCTGGTATATTTATATTTTTTTCGTACCAAGCCGCACCGATATAGCGGTACTTTCTTGTTAATCTTCCCTTATCTGTTTCAGTTGTTTTCCGACCCATTTCAAGTTCATCCAATGTCGCAGGAAGCTGAACGGATTTTCCCGATTTTTTATTAAATGAAAATGTATTGAAATCAGAGTCGTCAGGATCTAACCAAATATGCCAGTACCCTGAAACATCCAAAATTCCAGTCTGAGAAAAACTAAATTGTGTTATAAATAAAATACTTGAAATAATTAAAATTTTCTTCATTTTTATTTGATAAAAGTTATATAATTTAAATGCTGTTTTTAACTCGTTATTTACAGTCTAGCATAACAGACTATAGCTCAAAAAAAAAATATTAAAAACAACATATAGAAAAATCATCCATTTGATGTTTTATACTGTTTTATTTTGTGATGACACCCAATTCAGAAACATTCATCCATCCTTCTGAATGCAAATCGTCAATGCACGTTATGCGAAAGTATTTTGCCTCATAAGTTTTAGGAAAAAACACCTTTTGTTGTATTGGATTGTTCCCTATATTACTAAATTCCTTATTATCTAAAACGGTAGTCCATGAATTACCTTTTTTACTAACTTCAATTTTATACTTAAAGACATTAGCTTCATTTCTACCATCTTGTCTTGGTAAATATGTAAACCCATTTAATGGAAATATATCGCCTAAATCCAATGTTAGGTTTATTGCATCTCTAATTTTATCATTTTTAACTGAAAACCAGGTGCTTTCTGGATTACCATCTATGGCATTTTCTATTGGATAATAATCGTTACTCTCTCTGTTCGAAGTAATTGTCCAATTTGCTCTTGGTATATCAAAATATTCAATTACAGTTTCTGAGGCTACACCTCCTGATGTTAAATAAGCTTTCGCTCTAATTTGTCCTGACTCATTTAAAACAAATGGCTTTGTGAATTTTTTAGAATTAAGACTCGGCTCTGAACCATCGGTTGTATAGTAATATATTGGATCTGGCGAATCTGAAAATATAGTCACTTTGCCATGTTTATTTCTTCTTACTTTAGGTTTGCCAATCATTTCAGGTACTCTGTAAACCTCTATGTTAGATATCACGGGACTTACCTTTCCCTTAAAATTAATCTTTAATTTAGATGTTAATATTTTTTTAAATTTAATCAACCTTCTATTTCCTATAGTAATACCATTAGCAACTTCAACAAACTTACCATCAACATCAGCTTCAATAGAAAAACCTTTAATACGCTGACCTAAACGGATGTATTCCTGCAATAAAAGCGCATTCACATCGATTTTATCACTAAAATCAATTATTAAGAATGCATCAAGCACAATATCATCGGTAGCCCAATAAGATTCCATATCTTTATCAATAGCATGACCTTCCTTATACTCAGAAGCATTGCCTCTAGTATTACTGGCAGAAACTTCAGCACCATCTGTATAATCAAAACTAAATGCCTTATCCACATAATCCTTTAATTCTTGTAGTGCCTTAATATCATTCTCGTGAATAAGTCCGCGTTTATCCGGTGGAAGGTTTAAGATAAAATTGCCATTCATTCCTACCGAATGGTACCAATTATCGATGAGCTGATTTAAAGATTTCACCTTATTATCTTCTGCTTTGTGATAAAACCAACCTGGTCTAATAGATGTATTGACCTCTGCAGGAATCCAAAGATTACCATCTTCATCCCCTGTTCCCAAACGTTTATTAATACCATTCATTCCTGGATAAAACTCCTCACCGTTCATTGTGGCCCAATTGGGATCGTAAGCGTAACCCTGTTCATTACCTATCCATCTAATATCCGGACCAGCATCGCTAAACATAACTGCATTGGGCTGTAATTCACGAACAATGTTACGAGTATTATTCCAGTCGTAATACGTGGTATTGTCAATTTTTCTTGTTTCATTTGCTCCGCCATAATAACCATCGCCACCGTTGGCTCCATCAAACCAAACTTCGTAAATATCCCCATATTCTGTAAGCAGCTCCCTTAGCTGATTACGAAAATACGTAATGTACTCGGGTGTGCCATACTCTGGATGATTACGATCCCAAGGAGAGAGGTACATGCCTAGTCTAAGACCGTATTTATCGCATGCCTCTCGTAAATCTTTCAGAATATCGCCTTTCCCATCCTTCCATGGTGAATTTTTAATCGAATGTTCCGTATATTTTGAAGGCCAAAGTGCAAATCCATCATGATGCTTAGCAGTAATAACAATACCCTCCATGCCAGCTTCTTTAACCACTCGCGCCCATTGGTCTACATCCAAAGCTGATGGATTAAAGTCTTCAGGTAATTCGTCACCATAACCCCATTCCTTATTTGTGAATGTATTTGGTGAAAAATGAATAAAAGCGTAATATTTTAATTTGTGCCATTCCAGTTGACGTTCGCTTGGAACTGCGCCATAGGCTTCTGGTGGTTCAACACGGTTTTGACAAGAACATATTAAAAGAAATAATATAAATTTTTTCATAAATATTGTATTGGTATTTTATCGAATAGATTGCTTATTATAATTCAGTAAAACGATATATAGGCCAACTAAATATCGCTTAGGGTTATATACCCTTATCGATACAAACATGGGATTAAAAAAATGATGGTTTTTAATACAATTTTTTAAAGTATAAAACTCACAAAAAGAAGTCTTATACTTTCATGTAATAGAGATTACCAACCTGGGTTTTGGGTTAACTCTGGATTTAAAATAAACTCATTAGTAGGAAGTGCTCTTAAATAAAATTTATCTTCCCATAACCTTGAATCCTTGCCTGGGTAAACGACTAATAAATTATCTGCATTTCTAGAAAAAGAAGCTAGAATTGGCCATTTTTCTTCCATATCAGGAGTTATACGTACACCAAGAAGTGTTTCAGGATTATTTATTAGATTTCCAGACCTCCATCTTAAAATATCGTTAAAACGAAAACCTTCTGATGCTAATTCCACTCGTCTTTCTCTTCGAATCTCATAAAGCAACGGTGATAGTATAAATTCGTAATCTGGCCATGTGGATGAAGAGTTTATCGTTACACCGGGTACAGCTAGTGAACCAACATTTACACCATCTGGTGTAGTCATATGTGGAAGAGAAATTCTATCTCTAATCAGATTAATAGAAGCATCCAAAACTGCTTGATTAGCATTACGCAATTCAGCTTGAGCTTCAGCATAATTTAGTAAAACTTCAGCATAGCGGTATACATAAACATCTAATGTAGACAATCTGAAGTTTGATTGTAATGTTGATGATGACGAATATTTAAGAATATAATACCCTGTTGACTGTCTATTAAAATCTGGAAATCCTTCAATAAAAGTTATATCTCCAGTTGGTGTGACCTTATGTGGCCTTCCAGGATACCAAATAGTCTGTTTTAATCTTGGATCTCTATCCGTAAGTTCGTCAATCAATAAATTATCACCATTATATTCAGGATTTGTTATGCCATTATATGCTATTGGTAATCCATTATCTACCAAGTAAGATTTTACAAATTCTTTACTAAATCCTGATCTTTGCTCCTCTACTTGTCTAGTTAAGTTCTGTGTAAGCACATCTGCTATATACCTTCTTATCATTATACCTTCTTTATCACCGTTAAGTTCTTCTTGAAGAAATAAATTTTGATAGTCTTTAGTTATATCACTAGTCAATTTAACAATATCAAACTTACCAGAATTTATAATATACTCTGACGCATCTACCGATTCCATAAGCATTTGTGTACCATCATCACTACCTCTATACGTAGTCGTTCCATTATGGTATTTTCTAAAAGTGCCTTCAAAAAGAGCAGCTCTTGATTTTAAAGCTGCAGCAGCATAGGTACTTAACCTACCCATTTCGGGATTTTCTGGAAGATTATTTATAGCAAAATCAAGATCTTCAATTACTTTAGACATTACAAATTCTCTGGAATCCCTTGGTTTATAAAGATCATCTGTAGATTCTGTGTCTAAATCACTATCATACCATGGTACATCACCAAAGCGCACGACCATATCAAAGTAAAATTTGGCTCTAAAGAATCGAACTTCGGCTACATATTTAGCAATTTCTGAAGGATTTCCTTCGACTGTTTCATAACGAGAAAGAAAATAATTTGTATTTCTAATATTGCCCCAATTCCATCCAGCATCACTAGCTGATACAGGAGTAACAATCTGTCCATTTGTATAAGGATCAAGGTTAGTAGGCACTTGGTTGTCGCTTGAATCATCCGGACCTACAATATTACTAGGGCCATCTAAAGACGAATAAAATTGATTGGCGAAAATTTTTAAATCATTCGGTTTTTTCCAAAAAACTGGATCAGTTACAGCATCCACTGGATATCTTTCTAAAAAATCATCATTACAGCTTACAACACTAAGAGCTGTAAGAATTATTAATATATAAGTTATATGTTTCATTTTATAAATTTTTATGTATTTTAGAATATGATTAAAGCGTTATGTCAAGCCCAAGTGAAAATGTTCGTTGCAATGGGTAAGTAGTACCATTTACAACCTCGGGATCGAACGCACTATCGTAGCGCAACTTTGATCTTTCCCCTAAATTTTCTCCAGAAAAATAAATTCTAAAATTGTCTATACCTACTTTACTCATTACTTCAGATGGAATCGTGTATCCTAAGGTTAATTGTTTTAATCGTATAAAAGCTCCATTTTGAAGCCATCTTGTTGCCTCTGTTGTATTTCCTCTGTAATTATTTTGATACGGTCTAGGGAAATATGCATCTGTATTATCTGGTCTCCAATAATCTTGATTAAATTGATTTGAAACGGTCCACTCATAATTTCCTGACCCAAAAAACCATGGATTCCATCCACCAAAATTCACATCTCTTTGTGCTACACCTTGAAAAAATATATTAAAATCAAAACCTTTCCATTGTGCAGAACCTGTAATACCAAATGTGTATCGAGGTGATGTATTTCCAATTCTTTTTTGGTCTCCAGGATTTTCAATGGTATTATCTCCCCGAGAAATTAATCCATCACCATCTAAGTCTTCATATTTAGTATCTCCTGCAGCCCATGGCCCTCCCCATATTTCACTTTGATCTGCATGAGCAGTAACCTCCTCCGCAGACTGGAATAAACCATTTACCTCAAAACCCCATACTTCTCCTATTACTTGACCTTCGTAAATGGATCCTATAATAGGATTTGGATTATCAAATTTTGTTATTTTGGCTACATTATCTGCAAGTACAAATCCAAAAGAATAGTTAAAGTTGCCTATATTGTCTCTCCAATTAATATCTAATTCCCATCCTTTAACTTGTAAATCTGCTGAGTTACTTTCTGGAACGGTAGTACCTAATACCGCAGGTAATGGACTTCCTGCTACTAACATGTTTTTTGTATCTCTGACGTAATAATCAAATGATGTATTTAATTTATTATTAAACAAACTAAAATCTAAACCCACGTTATTAGTAGTAACCTCTTCCCAAGTTAAACCAGAGTCCACTAATCGTCCAGCAGATAAAAAAACCGGCCTTGCATCAGCCAGAAGATAGTTTAAAGTACCCGTATTTAAAGTTGATATATAGGGATAGCTATTATTTAAAGCCTGATTTCCAATAGTGCCAATAGAATATCTCAACTTTAATTCATTTATTGGGCCATTCCATTCTTTAAAAAAATTTTCTTCAGAAACTCTCCACCCTAATGAGGCAGAAGGGTAAAAAACGAAGCGATCATTCTTGGCAAACCTTGACGTACCGTCATATCTTCCATTAACCTCTAATAAATATTTATTTTTGTATGAATAATTTAGTCTGTAAAATGCACCTCTAACAGCCCAGTCAGATTCATAACCCCCAACGGTCGGGTTCTCGTTCGTAGCTAAATTAATGGCCGGTATATCATTATTAACTAAATTTGTTCGTGAAGCATTATAGCCTTTAAAATGTCTCTCTTCTTGGTTGTAACCAAACATAACTTTAAACTCGTGTGACTTACTAAATGATTTCGACCATTCAGCCCACAAGTTAAATGCGCTATATTGAGAGTCTCTGGAATTTATAAACACACCATTTGGCGTTGTATGTGGGAACGTACCAAGCAATGCTCCATCAATTCCAAATTCATTAAATTCCCTAACATATTGTTCTTCAGTATTTGTGTAATCATTATAAGTATAATCCATGTTAACCGTTAAACCAAACATAGGTTTCAAGATCAAACCGCCAGTTACCCATATGTCGTTTGTTAAATGTTCTTCACTACCACCAAGTGCATTCATAGCTGCCGCATTAGTAAACATACCTTGACCAGCAAAATTACCATCAGGATGTCTTACAGGCATCAAAGGTCTAGAATCTGATAAGAAAAATGAGTTAGCCATCCAAGAAGGTCCACGATTAGGTGCTTTTCTTTTTTGTTTATTATATGTTGTTCTAGCGTTAATAGTTAACCAATCGGTTATATCAGATTTGATATTTAATACAATATTATTTCTAACAAATTTTTCATCAAAAAATCTTAATAAGCCCCCTTGATTTAATTGTCCATAGGAAGCTCTGTATGTCGTTTTTTCGTCCCCACCAGTAATTGCAACATTATTCTGGGACATACTAAAAAAGTCTCTATAAAGTTCTTTTGCCCAGTCTGTATTTCCCACATATGTATATCGTTTATCGACAGATTGTGAGTGCACAAATACAGGCGAGTTATTAACAGGATCATTATAATAATTTCTAATTTGTTCTGTGGTTTCATCGTCAAAATATGGTGTACCATTAGCATTTAAACTCATGGTATTCATATAGTTTGCATAATCGAGAGAATTCATCTTTTGAGGCATTGAGGTAAATTTATTTTGTGAAAAATTACTACTCAATGAAACTTTTACTCCACTATTTTTCTTACCGCTTTTAGTTGTAATCAATATAACTCCAAAAGCAGCTCTAACTCCGTAAATTGCAGATGCAGCTGCATCTTTAAGAACTGTTAAGCTTTCTATATCTGAAGGATTAATTATATTTGGATCCATTTGAACCCCATCAACCAAAACCAATGGAGACCCACCATTTAAAGAAGTGAGCCCCCTGATATTGAAATTTGCTCCTCCTCCAGGTTCTCCATTAGGAATATCAATATTCAAATTGGGAACTAACCCTTGTAAAGCTTGACCTACTGATCTTACCGGCCGATCTTCAATCTGATCACTGGTTACAACAGATACAGCTCCTGTCAAATTAACTTTCTTTTGGGTACCGTAACCAACTATAACCACCTCATTTAATTGGTCTGCATCTTCAATTAAAATTATATTGATTTTAGATTGATTACCAACTGTAATTTCCTGTGACTTAAAACCTACATAAGAAAATACCAGTACAGACTCAGGATTAGCTACTTTAACTGCGTAATTTCCATCAAAATCTGTCGAGATTCCATTATTTGTTCCTTTTTCACGGATGTTAACGCCTGGTAGCGGTTGGCCATTTGAATCTGAAACGGTTCCAGAAATTTTGTAATCCTGCATTAGTTTCTGCAGTTTTTCTATAGTTTTTTTTCTAATTACAATACCATTCTTTTGAGTAACTTCGATGCTAAGATCAGCACGAGATAGACTTAAATTTAATAGCTTGTTAGTTTTAATTGTTCCTTTTTTTACTTGCACTTTAGGTAAATTATTAAAAATACCTTCTTCATAAAAGAAATTATAATCAGTTTGTTCCATAATAAGATCAAAAACTTGATCAACGCTAAGGGCTTGATCTTCTTCTATTTTTATTTTAGAATTTTGGGATACAAGCTCGTAGGGTGTTAAAGAAAAAACTGTAGTACAGAATAAGAATATGAATGTTTTCATAACTTTCATCAAAAACCGGTTGCTATTAAGAAACCTGACATTAATTAATTTAGTTTTCATAAATTTGTCAATTATTAGTTAGTTAAATATTTTAATTAGTTGATAATAATATTAGGGGGATAGAGTGATACTTTTGCGGGTTAAACTTTATCCTCATTTTTTGTTGTTTTTACATAAGCTATTATTTATTCGTTAATAATTTTTATTTCTTATCCTTTTTTTAAAAATTTTTCTGGATAATTAATACTTATTTTAATATTACAGTTTTGTTAATAATCTCAAAATCGTTAATTGAAGAAGATTTCATAATTGATAAGATTTCTTCAATACTTTGCTGTTTATCTAAACTACCTTTAAATTTTACTGATTCAATATTTTTATTTTCAAAAATAACATCAACATCGTACCACCTTGATATTACTTTCATAATATCTTTTATTGGCATTCCTTTAAAGTTAAAAATGCCATTTTTCCATGATATTTCAGTATTAACATCAACTACTTCAATTGTTAGATTATTACTTTCAATATTTAATTTTGATTGTTGATTAGGTATTAAATTTAATTTTGAAATACCATTATATATCAAAACTTCACCTTCAACCAAAGTAGTGTAAACATTTTTTTCATCTTTATAACCTTTTAAATTAAACTCAGTACCTAAAACTTCTATTTCTTGATTTTGGTGTAAAACCTTGAAATTTGCACCTTTATGCTCAGTACTAGAAGACACCTTAAAATAAGCTTCACCATAAATAAGTTCTACCTGTCGAGTTTTTCCCTCTGTAAAGTTTGTTGGGTATTTTAATTGTGAATCAGAGTTTAGCCATATCTGGGTTCCGTCAGACAATTTTATAAAAAATTGGCCACCCCTTGGTATTGTTAAATAATTATATACAATATTCTTTGAAGCCTGATTTTTGGTTTCGTAAACTAACTGATCACCGTTGCTCTTTGCGGATGCTGATTCATAAGCCTCTCCTTTCTTTAATACGACCATTGAACCGTCTTCCAAAGTTAAAATCGCTTTATTGGAACCGACGTGAATTTTATTATCTACTATTAAAGAGGGTGTTTCGATAAAATTATTAGATGTATCAAAATTAATAATGTAAACAGTAGTTAATATTCCAATAAATATAGCTGCTGCGGTATACTGCCAAATCAAAAACTTCTTTTTGGCTTTAATAAATCTGTTATTACTAATCTCTACAATATTATTGTATATACTATTTGCTGCATTTTCATCCATATTTGGATATGAATCCAGAGCTTTTGAAATATCCTCTATTGTTGGAACATCGGAAAAATCTTTAGAATTTTTAAAATACGCTATAATTTGACGTATTTCTTCTTCAGAACATTCACGTTTAATGTATTTTTTAAATAGCTCCTTAATTTCAATTGATTTCATGAGTATTATAACGTTGTATACATATAATACCCTTGAGACCTTATTGAATACTATCCATATTGAAGTTTTTTTTAGTTTTTTTTATGATTATTAAAAATATAACCGTAAAATCAGAAAAAATAAAAGCAGTAACATGTCTTAAGAAATGTTGGGAAATTAAAACCAATCTTTATAAAACAGTATAAAACCCAAACCAATTTCTTTATTGTTTAATAAAAAATCTCGAAGAATTTTTAAAGATTTACTCATTTGATTCCGTACGGTGCTAATTGAAATACCTAATTCAGAAGCTATTTCTTCATAGCTCTTTTCTTCATTCCGAGACATTTCAAAAATTTTGCGTCTACCTGGCGATAGTTTATTTAGAGCTTGCTGTTTTATAGATTCTAATTCTGATTCTCGAACATAATAATCTGTTGTATTGTAGAATTTTTGTTTCTTATAAAAAATTTCTTCTCTTAGTTTTCGGTTGTTTGCGGCTTTTTTTAGAAATTTTATATTTTTGTTACGAGTAATTGTAAATAAGTAAGCTTTAATTGACATTTCAGGATTTAAAGATTCCCGCTTAAACCAAATTTTCATAAAAACATCCTGAACAATTTCTTCTGCATAGTACTTTGAACATACCATACTTAAACTAAATTTGTAGAGGTCATTTTTGTAATAATTAAAAAGCTTACGAAAAGCTTTTTTGTTACCTTCAATAAGTTCTTTTACTAATATTTTTTCGATATGTGTGTTATTTTTTGTCATTTTATTCTCAAAAAATGAATGAATAATTCACCTAGCTTTTGTTACCAATAAGAACCGGCAGTAGTTGCCAACGTGTTATGTATTAGAAATAAAAAAAAACAACTATAAATACTAATGGTCGATATCACATATAAATTTAACAATAAAATTATGAAATCACCCTATAATTTTTATTATAACTTTTTTCAAAATTCATTTTAGTTTACTCAAATCTTATATATTTTATTTTCATACCTCTTTACTACATTTAATTTTTGATAATATTAATCAATTTAAATATATTCTAAATTATATTTTAGAGTATCAATTAAATAATGAAGATTTTATATTGTTACCGATTTAAAACAAATGGATTAATAATATTGATTACTACTTGCGAATCAATTAAATTTGAAATATTCATTAATAATTTTGCCATATTATTTTATCGAAAAAATCTTAAAAATATTAACTATATATAAATACAACAATCATTAAATTTAATTCAACCATTAAACTTATAAAATGTAAATTATAATTTTTTCTTAAAAAAATAAATTATAAAATAGATGTTTACAATTAAATAGATAGACCTATTAGCCAGAAAATGATTATGACTCTAAATGAAATGCCAAAATTAAATTAGCATTACATAAGATAATCAAAACATTTTATTTTACTGATTTAAAATTCTCTACCAAATGCTAAAAATTATTAATAGATAGGAAAATAGAACTGAGGAATATATATGCTTATTTATGTTACAATATACATACGTTAGATTATAATATCCAAATCATAACTAGTCAAGATTTAATTATACCTAAATTAAAACCACTTAAATACAGTTTACAATATAAAATCGTGGAGTATCTATTGGATGTACTTTAATTTAAGAAAATACACAATTATAGTCATATGCTAAATTATCAGTCTTTAGTTGAATTGAGACTTGATATAATAAAAAAAAGAATACAATCAAGTTTAGGATATAAAATGATTAATAAATTTAAAAGGCAGTACCTCATGAACTGTGTAAGTTTTAAAATCTAAGGTTAATATTTAGCCTGAGATTTTTTATTTATTAATTTTAAATTTTACACATTTATGAAACCAGAAGATTTTTTAAAGCAATTTAAAAAAGGAACCGAGCTCACTAGTTTTTTGGAACAGTTGCACAAACGAGGTATTGAGAAGATTCTTGAAGGAGAACTTGATGCTCATTTGAATTATGACAAAGCCCAAAAGCGCAAGTCTTCCAACCAAAGAAACGGTTACATAAAGAAAAAATCAAAGACAACTTTAGGGTAAACTGAGATTTCGGTCCCACGAGATCATGAGAGCTCATTTAACCCAATTATTGTCAAGAAAATAGAAAGTGCCACAGAAGGCATCGAAAATATCATTATCTCTCTTTACGCCAAAGGCATGAGCAATAGTGATATCGAAGAAAAATAAGAGAGCTCTACGATTTTAACATCTCCACAAGTACAATATCATGGATTACAGATAGAGTAACAGAAGATGTCATTGCTTGAAAAAACAGACCCTTGGAAGCCACTTAGTTAATAGTTTGGATGGATGTCATTGTATTTAAGGTTAGAGAGAACTCTAAAGTCATGAATAAGACCATTTAAATTTAGTTGTTTTAAGAGTTGATGGCAAAAAAGAAGTACTTGGGTTGTGACTGGGAAAGAATGAGTCTTCCTCTTTTTGGATGAGCGTCCTTACTGATATTAAAGCAAGAGAAACACAAGATATATTGATAAGCGCCACGGATAATCTAAATGGTTTTACAGATACCATCAAAACTATTTTTCCTAATTTTGTTACTCAAATATATGTCATACACCAGATTAGGAACTCTTGTCGTTACGTGGTCTGGAAAGATAAAAAAAGAGTTTACAAGAGACATGAAGCAAATCTATACTGCGCCTACAAAAGAAGCAGCAAAAGCAGCCTTAAAAAGACTTTAAAATCAAATGGGACTCTAAATATGCTACGCTATTAAGTGTTGGGAAAACAACTGGGACGAGTTAACTGTATTCTTTGACTTCCCTATTGAAATAAGAACTATTATTTACACCACAAGCCTTATTGAGAACCTGAATGGAAAAATCAGAAAATACACAAAAAACAAACTTTCGCTTCCAACTCATGACGCTGTTATAAAATCTGTTTTTTTAGCGATTAGAGAAAGTACTAAAAAATGGACAATGCATGTTAGAAATTGGAGTATTATACTCAATCAATTTTTAGGTATATTTGAAAACAGGATTAAACTATAAATAATTTAACCCTGAAATTTTGAACTTACACACTTTTTAGGATAGTGTTTTTATTGCAAGTCTTTTTTTTTAAAAACTATATAAAAAGACCTTAAAATTAAAATTTTACTTTATGGTAAGTACTCCATTTAGCAACCCCAAGCCTTAATTATAAAAAATTAATGTCAATTGAAAATCTAAAAATTTTATGTTTTATTATATCTAATTATTTAAAGGTCTTTTCCGGTAAACCTAATAAAAAAATAGATTGCATCTGCCAAACAATAAATTTCACTTTTAATACTGGTGGTGCATTATATATTAAAAAACTATAGATTAAGATTTAGTTGTTATATCTAATTGAATTTTGAACTTATCTTTATTTTTTTGTATTTAATGGAAACTAAATAAGTCTTGTTTTGTTTATAAATCAAACAATCTTGGCAAGAACATCGATATGTCTTCGATGTATGTTATTAACATTAAAACAATTACCATAATTGCCAAAAACGGCAATAGTGGCTTAATAACTTGGGTAACTGGAACTTTAGCTACGCCACTACCAACAAAAAGCAAAGTACCTACTGGTGGTGTACAAACGCCTATACATAAGTTTAGTACGATTACAATACCAAAATGTACAGGATCCATACCCAAAGTGGTAACTACAGGTAAAAATATTGGTGTAAATATTAAAACTGCCGGAGTCATATCCATAAACGTTCCTATAACCAAAAGAATAAGGTTAATAGCTAAAAAGATGGCTATTTTATTATTTAATGATTCTAATAAAAATGTACTGATCATTTCTGGAATGCCTTCAAAAGAAAACAACCATGACATTGCCATGGAAGTGCAAATTAAAAACATAACTACTGCTGTTGTTTTTGCACTTGTTAGTAGTACGTCAGGGAAATCACTAATTTTCATATCGCCATAAACTAAAGCCAATATTGCCGCGTATAATACTGCGATTACAGAAGCTTCAGTTGCAGTAAAAACTCCCGCTACAATACCCCCAACTACAATAAACAATAACAATAAACTAAAAAAAGCTTTTCTGAAAAACGTCCAAACATCGCGTAAGGTGGCTCGTTTCCCTTTTGAATAATTTTTTGTAATAGCAATAAAAGCAACATATCCCATAATAGCAAAGCCTAATAATATGCCTGGTAGATACCCGGCAATAAAAAGTGCTGCTACAGATGCTGTTCCTCCACTTGCTAAAGCATATACTATAAGTATGTTACTTGGCGGAATAAGCAAACCTGTAGTTGAAGCGGTAATATTTACTGATGCACTTAATGTTCTTGGGTACCCTTCTTTTTCCATTCTATCCGTCATAATTGAACCTATTGCTGAAGCTGCAGCTAAAGCTGAACCAGAAATGGCGCCGAATAACATAGATGCCAATACATTTACATAAGCCAAACCTCCAGGAAGACTAGCCACTAGGGACTTTGCGAAATTTATGAGCCGATTGGCAATACCACCTCGTTTCATAATTTCACCAGCTAACACAAAAAACGGAATGGCCAATAGTGCAAAACTATCAATACCTGTTGTCATTCGCTGTGCAATTGTTGTTATACCAGGTAAATTATCAATATTTAATAATAAACTTAGCGTTGTTGAGATTCCAATACTATAAGCAACTGGTACTTTTAATAACAATAACGCAAAGAAACTAAAGAATAGAACGATAATACTAATAACTTCAATACTCATAATTAATTATTGATTTTGTTTGAATAAATATTTGAAATATGATAAATTGAAAAACACATAATAAGCAATCCACTAAAAGGCATTATAGCGTATATATACCCCAAAGGTATTCTTAAAGTACCCGAAAGCTGCTCTAAATGTAAAGTAGTGTATACTAAATTTGACCCGCCAATAAACATTACAATTAATGCGAAAAGAAAAATAAATACCTCAATTAGTATTGATGCTTTTCTTTTATTAGTTTTTGATAATTTTTCATAAATAAAATCCATCGATAAGTGTTCTCTTCTTGCATTGAGATAAGCGGCACCAATAACCGTTAGCCAAATTAAAGAAAAGCGGGCAAACTCCTCAGTCCAGGCAAAGGACTTTCCTAAAAGGTATCTTGAAAACACCTGGAATAGGACGTCGAAAACCAAGAGTACAAAAACAATAATCATAAACCACTCTAAAAATTTATTTACCTTATTAAAAACAAGTTCTGATGTTCGCATAGTTATTGTTTTTTAATTTGATTTACTATCGCTTCCATTTCTGGATGTTCACTAATATAGTCTTGTAGAACCAATATAGATTTTTCAGCAAATAGCGATTTCTCTGGAACTATTATTTCCACACCAGCTTCTTTAGCTATTTTAATAGATTTTTCTACTGAGTTCTGCCAAAACACTTTCTCGGCTTGAGCAGACTCGTCTGCAGCGTCCTGCACCCATATTTTTTCTTCATCTGATAATTTTTCCCAATATTTTGTACCTATTAAAAGCACATCTGGTACTGATGAATGCTCATCTAAAGTGTAATATTTACTGATTTCATAATGATTTGAAGATACAAACGATGGCATATTATTTTCGGCTCCATCTACGACACCTTGTTGTATTGCAGTATATAATTCACCAAAAGCCAAGGGTGTAGCAGATCCCCCCATTGCATTAACCATCTTAATAGCCATTTGGTTATTCATTACCCGTATTTTAATTCCGTTTAAATCATCGGGTGTTCTAATCGCTTTATCTCTAGTGTAAAAGTTTCTGCTTCCAGCATCGTAAAAACAAAGTCCGCGTAACCAGAACTTAGCACCTTTCTCTAGTATATTTTTGCCAATAGGGCCCTCTAAAACATCAAATTGGTGTTTTTTATCTCTAAATAAATAGGGAATTCCAAACACATTATATTCTGGCACAAAATTAGATAAGGTGGCGGCACTTACTTTGGTGGCTGCAACACTACCTATTTGAAGTAGCTCTAACACTTCGCGCTCTGAACCTAATTGCGCATCAGGAAAGATTTTAACTTTTAAGGTGCCTATTGATTTTTTCTCTAAAGCCTTTTGAAATTCTAATATACCTTTATGAACAGGATGTGTTTGTGGTAAACTGTGAGCCAAATAAAGTACTTTTTGATCATCTTTCTTTATGCATGAGGATATTCCGATAAAGAAAAAAACTAAAAAAATTATTTTATATTTCATGATTTAAGTTTGTTAATTAAAATTTGAAATAGTTTTTAGCATTATTATAACTTATATCAGCAGCCATATTTCCAATCCACTCTATTTCGTTTGGTAAATGTCCTTTTTCTATTTGGTTTCCTAAAATATTGCATAAAATTCTTCGGAAGTATTCATGTCTAGGAAAAGACAAAAAACTTCTAGAATCTGTAAGCATACCGATAAAGTGGCTAATTAAACCCATATTAGATAATGTATTGATTTGTTTTTCCATACCATCTTTTTGATCTAAAAACCACCAAGCGGAACCCCATTGTATTTTTCCAGCAATACTACTGTCGTTAAAATTCCCTGCCATTGTAACAAAAACCTCATTATCTGCTGGGTTTAAATTATATAATATGGTTTTAGGTAGTTTATTTTCCAAATCCAAACCATTTAAAAAATAGGAAAGACCTTCAGCTTGAGGTAAATCGCCAATGGAATCGCAACCAGCATCGTTACCAACCAAATTTACCAAACGCTGGTTGTTATCTCTTAAAGGCCCTAAATGTAATTGCATCGTCCAGTTTTTCTCTGCATATTTTCTTCCCAATGCAAAAAGTAAAGCTGTTTGATATTTTTGAGCTTCCTCTTGATTAATTAACTGATTTGAAATTCGCTTTTTTAAAATAACATCTATTTCCGAATCTCTAAATTTTAAAGCATATAAGCACCCTAACCCATGATCTGCCAAACGACCTCCTATGCTATCAAAAAAATCAATTCGTTTTGCTAAAGCCTCAACCAAAGCAGCGAAATCCTCGATATTACTATTTGTAACCTCTTCTAATTTTTTAATTGATTTTATATAATCTTTACCAATAATATTAATAAATTTATCTGGACGAAACGTTGGTAATACTTTACAAAAAGCATTATTTTTTAATTGTTTGTGATACTCTAAAGAATCGGTAGGTTCATCAGTCGTACAGATAACTTCAACGTTCATTTTCCTTATTAAATTCTGAACAGAAAAAGCTTTAGTTTTTATTTTTTCGTTAATACGTTTGTAAATAGATTTACTATTATCTGCATTCAGTAAATCATTAATTCCAAAATAGCGCTTTAACTCTAAGTGTGTCCAGTGGTATAATGGATTACACATAGTATAAGGTACGGTTTCTGCCCATTTCATGAAACGTGCTTCGTCAATTATGTTACCAGTAATATAATTTTCAGGAACTGCATGAGCTCTCATTGCACGCCACTTGTAATGATCTTCTTTAAGCCAGCAATCAGTTATTGAATTAAAAACTTTATCTTGAACGATTTCCAAAGGGTTTAAATGGTTATGATAATCTATTATTGGTAAATCTTCTACAAACTCATGATAAATTTTTTGAGCCGATTTTGTTTCCAATAAGAAATTATCATTAATAAAGCTGTTATTACTCATTGTTATTCTTGCTTTTTTATTAGTTAAATATACTTAAAAAATAAAATTATGGTATGTAGGATTTTAATAGTTCCAAATTAAAGTATTAAAATAGAACTATTATTACATAAAATTTATAAAATCGATATTATAAATCAAGTATTGATTTATAATATAAAAATAGAATTAGTTATATGTTACACAAGGCATATCTAAAAAAAACGAAAATATGCATCGCTCTTTTAGGACTAATTACACTAAAAGCAATAAAATTTAATGTAAAAACTTATATTAAATATTGTTTTGTACAGGAAGAAAAATTATAAATTCTGCACCCACACTTTCTTCACCTTTAGCATACATGTAACCGTTATGGTTTTCGACAATTTTCTCGCAAATTGCTAATCCAATACCCGTACCAGAATATTCCGTTTTTTGATGTAAACGTTGAAAGACCTCAAAAATCTTTTTGGCATATTTTGAGTGAAAACCGATACCGTTGTCAATAAATGAAAGTTTATGGTATTTTTTACTCAATTTTATAATGTGATTTGGAAGTTCTGAAGCGGGCACTTTTTCATATAATATCTCCACTTTTGGAACGCTCGTTATAGTTTTATACTTAATTGAGTTTGATAAAAGGTTTGTAAAAAGTTGTTCTACTTGAAAAACAACACCAATAATATTTGGAAGTTTTTCTGAAACTATTACAATATTGCTTTCCTTTATTCTGTTGGTTAAATCATCTTTTACTTTATCTAAAACATTATTCAAATTAACTTTTTCAAAATCCTTTTTAGTATTATCGATTCGTGAATAGGCAAGCAAATTAGATATTAACGACTGCATACGTTTAACTGCTTTTTTAACTTTATTGAAATAGGCCTTACTTTTATCTGAAAGTTCATCACTTTCCTTATCCTCTATTCTTGAAACAAATAATTGAATTTTTCTTAAGGGTTCTTGTAAATCATGACTTGCAACGCGATTAAATGACTCTAATTCTGAGTTAATTCGTTTTAATTCTAAATTTCTTTTAATTACCTCTGATTCCTTTAATTTATTTTGAGTGATATCTTGAACAAATCCAACTGAAGCCATTCTACCATCTTTCTCTACGTTTTGACCTTTGATAAATAAATGTTTTGTTTTTCCATCTTTCAAAATTACACGATATTCATTAATTTTTGTAAAACCGTTATGTAAAGTCTCATTACCCATTCGGTTGTAATCATTTATATCCTCTGGATGTACAAAATCACGAAAAGTGTTAAAAGTTACTTTAAAAGCATTTGGTTCACACTCTAATATACTAAAAAAATTATCTGATAATTTTGCCTCTCCAGTATCCAAGTAGCAAACATAACTACCAATATCTGCTACCTTTTCAGCATCTGCGTAAATAGTATTTTGTATAGAAAGCTCATCGTTAAGTATTTTCAATTGGTCTGCTTTTTTCTTATCTTCAGTTATATCTATTGTAGTAATAGTTACGCCATCACCTAATTTAATAGCAGTTGCCTTGAACCATTGTTCGTAGCCATTTTCATAATACGTAGTTTCATAATTTACGGCGGTTTTATTTTCAATAGCTGAAACCATATGCTCAAAAACACCATTATTAAAAATAACAGGAAAGATTTTAGAAGCTTTTTGGTTTTTTATTTCGTTTGGAATGTCTCCCGTAATGGGATTTATTTTATCGTTAGCAAATAATATTTCAAAATCGGTAATACTTCCATCTTTTCCTCTAATACTTTTAAAGTGGATTACAACATGAGAGATGCTTTTAAAAATATTATTTAATAATGCTCTATTATCTAGTAATTCAAGATTTTGTTTTTCTAGACGTTTTTTGAAAAGCAATTGAACTTCTTTTGATTTTTCTTCGGCCGAGGAGTTTCTTGCAGTAAGTAAAACACCATCCAATAAAGGGGTAACAAAAACGTGAAACCACATTTTTTCGCCTTCTACAACAACTTCAGCATCAAAATCGATTTTTTCTTTTTCATTATAGCTTTTTACAAATTTTTCAAATTTATCGTTATTGGTAAAAAAAGGAAAAGTTTTCAAAATCGTTTCACAAACTATGTCATCAGGTTCTAATCCTAGATAATCACGATTACATAAATTAGCAAATACAATTTTAAAGTCTTTGATACATCTATTATCAGCATCAAAAACAGGCTCGAAATAATTTACGATGTTATCGGTAGTATCGAGTACGCTTTGTAAAAAAGCTTCAGACTTTAAAACTTTTAATTTGTTATGATAAATTCTAAAAAATGCAATAACGAAAACAGAAAGCGCAAAGAAGGCTAAAATTAAAAGTATTATTGGAGCTGTAGATTTATCAGATTTATAACTAGCTTCTCTTTCTTTCATAAGATGCTCCTCTTGGGTAAGCATTCTGTTTTTTATACTTCTTATATTAAATAAGATTTTATTTATTTTATATGTATTTGTTTTTTCAGAATCAAAAGGCAATTTATCAAGTTTATAAATAACGGAATCTGGAACTTTAAGTTGATTGTACAGTGTTTTTAACAAAGATTTTAAGGGCTTTACATGTGCTTTTTGGGATTGGTTATCACTTATAAGAAATTCTAAATTATTAATTATTGAATCACCTTCAATTTTATAGTCTCTAATAGATTTTATTGAAAGTTCGTTTCTAAATTTTTCAGAATCCGCTTTAGAATAATGTGTTGTTAAGTCTCCAAGCGAATTATATACACGCAGCGTGTGCGATACCATTTCTGCAGATTCCTGTATGCGCATAATCTGCCTATAAGCCATACTAGTTGTAAATAAAAGCAAGGCAATAGCAATTATCAATAATACAAGATATGTTTTTGAAGACTTATATATACGCTTAAAATTCATAAATACTAACACTAAATACGAAAAAGAAAAGTATCTTTGTTTAGGTTTGATGTATGATACTGCCAATTAAGTTGCAATACCTTCTCGACCACTTCCCGCAATTTAGCAAAGTTATCGGGCTTTTTTACATAAATGTTTGCCCCATTCAAAAAAGTTTCTTCAATATCGTTTTCTGATGAGGATGTTGAATATATAGCTACACATAAATCTTTTAATTTAGAATTGGAACGTATCTCCTTTAAACATTCCATACCGTTTTTTATGGGCATATTCAAATCTAAAAAAATCAAACTGGGAAGCACCACATTTGGTAAAACAAGGTAGTCCATTAATTCTTGGCCATGGTTAAATAAAGATAATTTTGTTCTGATGGAAATCTCCTCTATAGCTTCTGCGAAAAGCATTCTGTCATCTTCATCATCATCTGCTAAAACAATATTTAATAAAGTTGTATGCATATATATTATTTTAACCTGGTATTATAAATTATATTTTTTTTTCTTCTTCATAATATTTTGAAAAGCACTTGGTGTAAGTCCTGTGGTTTTCTTAAATTGGCCAGATAAGTGGGCTACACTGCTGTAATTTAATCGATACGCAATTTCTGTTAACGTTAAATTGGTATTGCACATTAATTCTTTAGCTAAATCTACTTTTCTAAGAATAGTGTAATTTTCTATTGATGTGTACGTGTTTTCAGAAAACACAGTAGATAAATAAGTATAGGAATAATTTAAAGTATCTGATAGATATGAAGACAGTTTTAAATTTTTATTATCGTCATCATCAAGCATATCGTCAATAGCTTGTTTTATACGCTCTATTAAGGTCGACTTCTGATCTGTTAAAATTTCAATACCATATTTTTTTAAAGCATCGGATAATATGCTCTGCTTTTCTCCAGTAAAATCGTCTTTTATAACCACCTCATTTACACTATTAATAGCGTATGAAATGTTTAACGCATCCAAATGTTCCTTTATAAATGTTTTACAAAGTGCATCAAAATCGTATTTTAAAAAAATCTTCACCTCCAAGAAATTAAAATTTATCCAATTTTGAATAAAGATATGTCAATTAATTATTTATTGAAGGCTTTAAAATAATATTTAAAAATTAAATTGAAAGGGTATTTTCCCTTTATAAAAAAAGATACGCTCCTGTAGTTTGAATGTAAAGCTGATGTATGAATATGTATCCATTTTATTCTTGATGTTGACTTTTTAACCAATATACCTTGTGGACGCTTTTTAATCAATTAATTATACATCCTTTTATTAAAATAAAATCAAATAAAGTTAAATCGTAAAGACTAAAAAGCTATTTTATTTTTTACTAAAAATATTAAACATTAAAAAAGCCACTCAATACTATTTGTGATTTTTATACTAAAAGCTATTATTGTAAATTCTAAAAATATGCAGTGCGATATTAAATTGTTTACTTAATAGATTAAATAATTGTAAATACGGATATTATTTGATTTAGTATTTTTTTATGTTTTTACCAATTTTTTTTAACTCATGTCTTCCTAAAAACTTTCCCTAAATTGTATGTTCTGGATTCTTAATATAAGTATTAGTCAAATCACCCAAATATAATGTATTAAAACCTATATTCTCGATAAGTTGCCTTACAACATTTACATTTTCATAATTTTGAGCTGCATAAGGAACGTGCAATTCGTTTGAAGAATTTAATGCATTGTTTTTCAAATATTCTGCTTGGATAGTATTAAACATTTTTGCGGTTTTTATGTGCCAAATTTTTATAATTCTCAATAATTTCTAAAATGCAGTAAGATCATCTCTTATATACACATATACCTTATTATTCAAAATTTTTATTTTTCAAATTGCTCCAAGTGTCCTTAAATGCAAATTGATTAATAGCTATTCTTTTTCTTTTATCAGTTTCTTCTGCTTTTAAATCTTCTGATAAATCATCTAAATTTCCGCCATAATACCCTATGGCAATTGCTGTAGACACATGAAATCCTTCGGGAACATTAAATATTTTATGTGCTTTTTGCCAATCTACACCGGCCATGTGGTGTAAGCCAATGCCCATATACTGAGCTTGTACCGTCATAGCGCCCAATCCTAGTCCCAAATCATGTAGTGCGTGAAAATTTTCCTGTCCTTTGCTATTTTCCTTTTTATAAATTGCTAAGACTAATATGGGTGCGTTATTTGCCCACTTTCTATTAAAATCACTTAAACAACAAAATATGGATTCGTAGGCCTCTGATCCTTTCTGGGCATAGATAAAACGCCAAGGTTGTATATTATTTGAACTTGCGGACCACCTTACGGCCTCAAATAATTGTTTTATTTTAGCTTCATCTATAGTTTTGTTTTTAAAAACCCTAGGGCTATATCGTTGCTTTAAAAGGGCAAAAATCTCATTATCTGTATCTGCGATATTTTCCAGTCTTATATCCTCTTCTTTCATATGGCAATTTTTTTAAGCTTTAAAAAATAGGGTGCTATTGAAAACCTACCTATTAATGGAAATCTTATATTTAAGCGATGTTCAATAAAATTAAATATTTATAAGTCCACATATTAACTTTATAAATAAAATACTTAATCCTATTACCTGTAAATATATTTCCCCTGCACTTAAACTATCCTATAAAACTTATGAGTTATAAGTTTTCCTCACCTTTTTTTGAATATTCCTTTTTGTAAATACGAACAATGATTAAAAATAAACTTATAAGTAAAGGTCCAAATATTAAACCTACAAACCCAAAAAGGGGTAAACCCACAATAACACCTAAAAGGGTAATTAGTGGGTGTACATCATCTAATTTCCGAAGTACAAATAACCTAATTAAATTATCCGTAGAGCCAACGACAATAATACCATATAACAAAATACCCCATGCTTGAAACGTATCACCATTGGACATCATTAAAATAAATACAGGAATAGTTCCCAAAAGACTTCCAACAAATGGTATCATAGATCCGAATGTTACAATAACTGCCCAAAAGAAAGGACTGTTTACCCCAAATATTAAAAAACCTATTAATGCTACAACACCTTGAGCAATTGCAACCATGGGTATCCCGAAAGCATTAGCTCGCACCATTTGTCGGGTTTCTGCTCCTATAATTTTTAAACTATCAACACTAATAGGAATATATTCGAATAACGATTCGCGTAACTCTTTTCTATTAGTAAGCATGTAAAACAATAAAAAATACATGATTGATATAGCAATTACAGAGGTGAAAGTGCCCCCTGCTAACCCTTGTAAATTCTCGCTTAACCAACCAGATATTGAGCTGGCGTCCACTTGAGATGTTAAATTATAACCAAACCTATCCTCCCAAGCCACTAATTGATTCTCAATAGCGTTAATTACTTTTTCAGAATTATTTACCGCTATACCAATTTTATTACTAAGCATAGCTATAATTCCAGCAATTGGAAGTAAGATAACAATAAACGATGCTATCATTAAAAAGCTAGCTGCTAAATTTGGACCCCATCCCCTTTTTACCAATTTAGCCATTGTATTTTTAAGTAAAACATAGAGGGTAATAGCCCCTAGAACACCCGAAAAATAAGGGAGCATTTCTTTAAAAATCAACCCACCAATAAGAACTATTAAAAGGAGTATAAATATTTGGCGTATTATTTTGGCATCAATAGCTTTCATAAATTATTTAGTGATTTGTTATATTTGTTAATAATCAATTGTTTATCAAAATATTAATAAACCTACATTTTTATGCAATTTAAAACACCTTTAAATAACATTTTCAATTAGTTATAAGGTTTTCTTTCTTCTTTTCAAACCTGAATTGCATATACCAAAAACTCTACAAGACTTTTCTTTAATTAAAGCCTCTTATTTTAAAACATATATTACGTTTTGGAGTATTTAATTTTTAATTCGTAAATATCAATTTAAAAAACAAAACCCCGTAGTCTTATCAATTAAAAAATTGACTTTAATAAAATATCCTAAAAAACTATTTTATTACATTAACATTATGTGCTATAGAGGTAACATTAATATTTGTATTTCGATACATTGGTAAAGCGATAAAATAAATAATTTAAAAACATAAACTATGAACAAGCAACAATTAGAAGGAAAGTGGAAGCAAGTCAAAGGAAATTTTAAAAAGAAATACGGTAAATTGACCGATGATGATTTAACTTTTGCTGAAGGTAAGTTTGATGAAATGCTAGGAAAACTTCAAGAAAAAACTGGGAAGAAAAAAGAAGAATTGCAAAAAGAAATTGAAGAGTGGTAGGCATTATATTTGACTAATGGCTAACCCCTACCCTTAATTTAATTATTAAGGGTATTTTTTTTAAAATAAACTTAAAAATCATTTGATTTAAATAATTTTAATGTCTTATTTTCTAATTCTTCTAAATTGATAGTGTATTGAAGGCATACTTATGATACGATGTGTTAAAACCGCACAAAATAAATGAAAAACCTGAATGGAGCTTATTTAAATATTAAACAAGAGACGACTATTTTAGACCAGAATTTATTGAATTCAATAATAACCAAATCATGCATTTTGAACTTGAATTAAAAAGCGGAAATTATTAAAAGTCCGAACTGAATGGAGCTAGAAACCTTCCGAATTAAAATATGGATTTGTAAATGATAATCGAATAAGAATACTCAGAATAGGAAAACTCACACTGTGTTGAGCGAAACTAAATCGAAAACAGAGAACACAGAATTTGCGACTGACTATGAAAAAATTGAACCAACCAAAACGCAACTTGATTCTAAAAAAATTGAGACGCTCAAATTTAAAGGACGGTGGAATATTAAGAAATACAATTAAAATTCAATAAAGTTTTGGATAGTCCAGTGATTCAAGAAATGAATAAAAGAATGAAAAGAATGAAAAGAAATGAACGAAAATTAATATTAGAAAATTTGCAAGAAACTTTTTTTTGCATCAATTTTTGAAAATGACGAACGAGTAACACTAATTGGAATAAAGGAAATAAATGAGCAACAAGCAATCTTGTTCAGATTTCCAAAAAGACCATATAAAATAAAAGTTGAATAAAAAATACTATGCACAACACCGTATAATTTATTGCTAGTTCTAGCCTACTTAAGAAAATCCTAGAGGATTTATATTCGGTTTTTATTTGCTAAATTAGGTTTATAGACCACAAAAAATATCAAAAACGTTACTTTTTCATTATTAAAAAATCAAACTATTACATCTAAACAAAAAATAAACCGTTCAGAAAAATATAACTGACACTTTAAATTCATACTTCAAGTTTAGATTTAGAGACTATACCGAGTCCATACCTTTTAGAATAAATATACGTAAATTCAGCACCAAAAAAAAGAATTAAACAAGAGTAAGACACCCAAAGCAACACTAAAACAATAGTTCCTGCAGCTCCATATGTAGACCCTGGATTTGCTTCACCAAAATAATACCCTAATAAAGATTTTCCTAAAACAAATAATACTGAAGTAATAAGCGCACCTATCCAGACTGTTTTCCACCTTATTTTAGCATCTGGAAGATACTTAAATATCAATGCAAATAACAGAGTTATTATAGCAACCGATAACAAAAAATCTAAGGTAAAAGCAATATAAATGAGAACATCAGGCAAAGAACTTCTTATAAAGGTATTTAAAGTAGAGATAGCCGTGGTGACCAAAAAACTTATCAATAACAGAAAACCTATAACTAATACAAATGCAAAGCTTCTAGCCCTATCTAATACTATTTTAAGGAAATTTATTTTACCATTTGAGGTTACATCCCAAATTTGATTTAATGAAATTTGTAAATGATAAAATACACCTGTAGCTCCAAAAATTAAGGTCCCAATACCAAGTATAGTAGCAATCGTGTTTTTTTCTTCATTTTGTGTTTCAATCATCATAGATTGGATAGATTCTGCGGCATCTCTTCCTAACGCATTAGCAATTTCATCGGTTAACTGCCCCTGTACGATTTCCACACCCCAAACCGAACCAATTAAATTTATAATAATCACTAAAAGACCAGGTAGTGAAAGTACGGCGTAGTAAGCTACAACGGCACTTAAACGAAATGGATCATCTGCATCCCAAGCTTTATAAGTATCTACAATTAAGGAGGGTAAATGTGAAATTTTAAATTTCTCAGAAGTTGTTTCAGAAATCATTCTATACCAATTTAGTTTTAAAATATCTCATTAATAATTCAAATAATTATTGTTCTAATACTATAATAAAAATCAAGCATAACCCTTTTCACTGCTTCATATCATATAAAAATATTGGTGATAGAACATATAATTTTAAGTGTCATTTTGCATATGTATTTATATTTAGACCATAATTTTGATATCATTGCCCCAAGACGGGTACGTAAAAATCATTTTTTTTACATCATACGTAGTCATTTTATTTTGAATGGCCATAGCAAATAAGTTTATGGTTTCCGCTGCATGAGGTCCTAAAACATGCGCGCCAACTATTTCATTTGTTCGCTTATTAATCAATATTTTATAAGTATAGGTTTTACAATCAATACGTTTCGAATTATACAAATTTGTAGCAGATTTATAATTGATTATAACATTTTTATATCTTTTTTTTGCTTCAGCTACTTGATATCCTACAGATGCTAAATTTGGAAGCGTAAATACTACTGAGGGTATTAAAGGAATTTCAATCTTTTTCGGGTTATTGTTTATAATATTCTCAGCAACTACTCTAGCTTCAATACCAGATAATGGAGAAAGTGGCAAACCATGGTTTGAAACATCACCGCAAGAATATACATTTAGGTTACTTGGATTCTGCATATAAGCATTACAGGTTATCCCTTGATTAGTGTACGAAACCAGCCCTTTTTTTAAGTCAAGTTCGTTAACAGCTGGAACCCTACCTGCCGTATTAAACACAACTTTAGTTTTTAACGATTTCTCTTTACCATTTTTTGTAAAAATTATTTTATAATTCTTTTTTATTTTTTTTACTTCTGAAATTTCAGCATTGAAAATAAAACGGATACCCATTTTTTTTGATGTTTCTATTAATTCTGAAACCAAATCGTTATCAAATCCATTTAAAGCACTATCGCCATGTTCAACTATAACAACTTGACTCCCAAACCTTGCTGCCATATGCGCAAATTCCATTCCTATAAAACCAGCACCTATAAATACAATCCGTTTTGGTAATTTTTTCATATTAAGAAAATCATCACTATACTTTAGTAAATCATGTCCAATAAAATTAAGTTGTCTTGAAACTCTACCAGTGGCTATTACGATTTTTTTTGCACGAACTGTTTTTCCTTCGACAGATAATGTATGAGCATCGATAAATTTTGGAGATTGATGGTATAATTTAATTCCTATCTCTTTTAAATTGCCTTCAACCGCTAGCGGAATGCGTTCGGTAAACGTTTTTTTAAACTTTTGAAGTGCTTTCCAATTCAATTTTGGTAATGAATCAATGCCTTTTCCCTTTAAGTGTTTTGCAAACTCCAAAACTTCGGTAGGTCCTAAAATCACTTTTTTTGGATCGCAACCCCTATTAGCACAAACCCCTCCAAACTCTCTGTTATCCGCTATAGCAACTGTTAATCCTTTTTTAGCACAAGCATTAGCAACATAGCGACCAGATACGCCACTCCCAATTACAAAAACATCAAACACCTTTTTATCCATAATATAAATGTAGACTTTTATGCCGTTGTAAAATAACGTAATAGCTATTTATATTGACCCAATAGCGTATATAAATAAATCCCACCGAAGCGGGATCTATAAACTGGATTATCAAATCAAACAACACTTTCAATATCGAAAATTCAATCCAATTTACTAATGAACATTTTTAAGGTTTATTAGTTTATAAATTTTGGTTTGATAATCAACATAGCCCAAGCCCAGTTTTGAGTTCCTTTTACACCAGCTGCATCAGCTACGTCACTTGGTTCAAAGAAATGAGAATAGCCGCCTACTAACTTAAACTCTTTGAATTTTTTGGCTACAACTAAATCTATTTCTGTTCCTAAATCTTTACCATCAAAACCTACAGCTCCTGTGTTTATTCCTGGAGCACCTGCAACATCTTCCACTTCAGTAAAGTAATGGCCCGTTAAAGTAACTGCTAGACCAGATATTTTAGTGGCAAGAGATAATTGCAAATCATTTAAGCCGCCAGCGTTACCATTGTTACCTACGTAAAATCGATCCATCAACCCATTAAAAGCATGGTTGGTTCCGTATAATGGGAAGAACGCCGCAGAATCATCTGTTCTACCTGAAATAGTTTCATAGCCAACTCCCAATGTTAAATTATCAGAAGTTTTATACTTAGCCGATAAGCTTGATAAAAAGGCACCCTTAACATCTACTCCACCCAATCTTTCGCCTTCTTGAATGTATAAATTTGCTGCTAATGATAAATCTCCTACTTTATAATCTGCATGCACACCAGCAGTAATCAAACTAGACTTATTTGAGCCGTCCACACCAGAATTTTGAAAAGTATTAACCAATCCTAAAAAAGAAAGATTTAATTTTTCCCCTTTCGTATTTGCTCTTAAAAACACCATATCTCTATAAGAGAATAACGCAGAGGTGTTATAAACCTCATCAAATGTTGTGTTTAAAGCTCCACCAATATCTAAGCTGAATTTATTTTTCTTGTATTTATAAACCGCAGCATCATGCGTTCTTGCTTGTTGTGCCCAACCTAATCCACCTAGAATTCTTTGGTCATCATAAGATAGAGTTTGACGCCCTAATTTAAAGCTTGAAAATGCTCCAAGTTTTAAATCTGCCCAAGCTTCCTGTACTCTAAAATTCCCATTACCAGCTGTAGAAATTTGTGGTCTATCCCCAAAAGCAAATACTTCTTGAAAACTTGTGAATACCGTATAAGTTTCAGCTTTATATTTAGCTTTTAAAGCTGCTCTTACTGTTGTTCTTATAAAACCTTCATCAGCATCTGTAGCGGTTTGCGCAGGAAAAGATCCTCCTGTAAAATTACCACCATTACCGAAGTATTCTGAACGTGGTCTAAATTCCCCATCTAATGTAAACTGTGCTTGTGCAAATTGAACCATCAATGCCACCAAGCCTATTAATACGTATTGTTTTTTCATTTTACTTGTTTTTAAGTTTGATTTTTGTTTGAGTTTTAAATTGTATTTCTGTTAATTTTTGAATGTATTTTTCCTGTACCTGAAAAAAACCAAAGCTTTTACCAAGTTATTTTTGCTTAATATGTTTTTATGATTTATGCTTATTTAATGCTCTAAAAAGTCTATTAAATGTTTTCTGTATTTATAATAATCATCGTGTTCCAATACCGATTTCCGAGATCTCGGGCGTTTAAATTCGATATCTAAAATATCCCCGATTTTAGCTTTAGGGCCGCTAGTCATCATCACCACCCGATCTGCCAAAAATATAGCCTCGTCCACATCATGCGTAATCATTACGGCAGTAATTTTTTCCTTATTCCAAATTTCAATAAGAATATCCTGAAGCTCCCCACGTGTTAAAGAATCCAGCATTCCAAAAGGCTCATCCAACAATAGTACTTTAGGCTTAATGGCAAATGCTCTGGCAATACCAACACGTTGCTGCATACCTTGCGATAATTCTGAAGCGCGTTTATTAAAAGCATCTTCCATACCCACTTTCTGCAAATAATATTTGGCAATATCATTACGTTGCGCCTTTGTAGCATCAGGAAAAACCTGATTTACACCCAACATTACATTCTGTAATGAGGTCATCCAAGGCATTAAGCTAGGTGATTGAAAAATCACACCTCTATCCGGTCCAGGCCCTTTAATATGTTTTCCCAAAACCGAGATATTACCTCCCGAAATCGGGTTCAATCCTGCAATCATAGAAAGCATGGTTGTTTTTCCACAACCCGAGTGCCCAATAATGGTTACAAATTCCTCTTTACGTATCTGAAGATTCAAATCTTCCAAAACCACATAATCTCCTTTTGGCGTTGGATACACTTTTTTTAAATCCTTTAAATCCAGCATCACATCGTTTGATGGAAAACGTGTATCTGTAATCATTTTCTTTTTATTTTCAATTATAGTACTCATCTTAATGCTTATTTAAATCGATTAACAAAATCCTTAGGAGTCAATTCCGGCAGCACAAACTGTTCTTTAGCTTCAGATTTACGTTCCTCCCCAATATCCATTAAGTATTCAATTATGGCGTTTCTAGTCTTTTTAAAATTCGGGTTATCATTCATTGCTGTTTTATCCCTTGGGCGGTCCAAATCAATTTTAAATTCAGGTCCCAGAGTCGCATTAGGACCCGGACGTAACGGGATAATACGGTCTGCCATATAAATGCCCTCATCCACATCATTGGTAATCAACAAAGCCGTACGCTTATCTTTCCCCCAGATGTTTAAAATCTCATCCTGTAAATTACCACGCGTTAACGCATCTAGCGCACCAAGTGGCTCATCCATAATAATCATCTCAGGTTTCATGGACAACGCACGGGCAACCGCTACACGCTGTCGCATTCCACCCGATAATTCATTGGGCCGTTTATTAATTGCAGGCGTTAAACTTACCATTTCCACATACTCGGCAACTATAGCATTAAGCTCACTTTTACTTTTCTTAGGAAACGCCTCCTTAACCGCCATATACACATTCTGCCCCACCGTCAACCAAGGCAGTAATGAATAATTCTGAAATATTACACCACGCTCGTGGCTAGTACCTTGTACAGGATTCCCTTTAAAAAGCACCTCGCCTTTAGTAGGTTCCAAAAGTCCGTTGATTAAATTAACCAACGTTGTTTTTCCACTTCCCGTAAACCCAACAATCGCAACAAATTCCCCTTCCTCAATCGATAAATTAATATTCGAAAGCACCTCGGTCTCATTCTCGCCCTGTCCGTAAGTTTTATAAATGTTATTTAATTCTAAATATGCCATTTTAATACTATTTTGTTGTTAAGTTATTTGTTGCTTAGCCAATCTTTGAGGTTAAGCATTTAAACTTTATTTTTTTTGGCGTTACCACAAGGGTCGGGCTTTCACTAGTCGCTCCTCCTTAGGTCGGGAGCTCCAACATACCGTTCAATCCCTAACGCGGGTTAGTCCGCTGTCGTCAGTCTTCAGTAAGCAGTCCATATTCTAATTTGCAATAAGCTCAACTTCCGTCTCCTGTCTTCAAGCTTCTTTAAATTTTCTAAATCGCATCAGTCTTATCAAAACTTACCCAGTTCTGTATGGTTAACATCAATCGGTCCAACAAGAAACCAATGATACCAATAACAAACATGGCAACAATAATTTTTGCGTTGGAGTCGTTCGCACCATTCTGGAATTCCTCCCATACAAATAATCCCAAACCAGGACTTTGCGCTAAAAGTTCAATAGCAATTAAAACCATCCACGCCACAGATAATGTAATTTTCAATCCTGTAAAAATCAATGGTAAAGACGATGGTAAAACCACCTTGAATATTTTTTGGAAATTCCCAAGTTTTAACACTTTCGCTACGTTTATATAATCCTTATCTACGCTAGAAACACCCATAGCAGTATTTACCAAAGTGGCCCACATAGAACATAAACCCACACTAATAAATGAAATGGTAAACGAGCTATCCTCATTGGAATCTATCAGCAAGGTTTTTACAATCATAAAAACCAATAAATACCAAACTACTGGAGATACCGGTTTAAATATTTGAATAAACCAGTTGAATGCACTTTTCAATGTTGGGCTCAATCCTATAAATATTCCCAATGGCACAGCGATAAACAAGGCCAATAAAAAACCAGCAAAAACCGTTTTTAAACTTCTGAAAATCTGGTCCACAAAAGATGGTCTTCCGGTGTAGGTAATCGCATCTTTTCCTTCCGCTAAACGTTTTTCATTTAAAACCGCTGTTTTTTCTATAAAAGCCGCCTTATCTGCACTAATAATATTATGGTCCCTTAATAATGATTTATAGGAGTCCCAAACCTGACTTGGCGATGGTAGCGTGTTGGGCTGACAACTAGATTCTCCAGAGGCTATACATGCTTCTAAAGCTTCGGCAGCTGCTGGTCCTTGGTCAGTCAGCGCTTTCTCTATTTTAAATTCTGCCTCTATATTATATAAAGATTTTGCACCCAAATGCCACAGACCAATAAATAATAATATGGAAGCAAGCGGTACGACTGTTTTTCGCAGAAAGTTTTTAAAATCTTCCTTTTCCAACTTCCCAGTAAACAGGTCTTTTAATGTGCCAAAAAAACCCAATCCCATAAACTTGGTTACTTTTCCTAATGTTATACTTTGCTTCATGAGTTATGTAATTTTATATGATATTGCCATACTGAAACACGTTCAGCATGGCAGGTTTTATTTGTTTACTGTACGGCTTTATCTTTATTTCCAATTTTAAAACTGTTTATGTATGCAATGGGGTCTTTAGCATCATAAGGTGTACCGTCGATAAAATCAGTAGTGACTGGTTTATAACCATCTGTGGTTGGAATATCTTCAGTTGGAATATAACCTTCTTCAACCAAAAGGTTTGCCGCCTTAGTCCAAATATCTGGTCTGTAAATATCCTTAATTGTACTAGCATACCAATCAGCCGCCTTCGCCTCAGGAATTTGTCCCCATCTACGCATTTGCGTTAAGAACCAAATACCATCAGAATAAAACGGATAGGTTGCATTGTACTTATAGAATACATTAAAATCTGGCATATCCCTTTTATCGCCTCTTTCATATTCAAATGTTCCCGTCATGGAATTTGCCAATACTTCCTCAGGAGCACCAACATACTGAGACATAGATAATATCTTTACAGCTTCTGCTCTGTTACTTGGTTCATCCAACCACTTCCCGGCTCTAATTAACGCCTTAGTTACAGCAATAGCAGTATTTGGATTATCCTCAACAAACTTCTCTGTCATTACAAATACTTTTTCTGGGTTATTTTTCCAGATATCATAATTTGTTACAACTGGCACACCAATTCCTTTAAAAACGGCTTGTTGGTTCCATGGCTCTCCTACACAGTATCCATAAATAGTTCCTGCTTCAAGAGTTGCTGGCATTTGTGGTGGAGGCGTTACAGATAATAACACTTCAGCATCAATTTGTCCTTGTACATTATCTGCTGTGTACATACCTGGGTGGATGCCTGCAGCTGCTAACCAATACCTAATTTCATAGTTATGTGTTGAAACCGGGAATACCATACCCATTTTAAAAGCTTTACCAGAGTTTTTATATTCGGTAATTACAGGTTTTAAAGCTTCTGCTTTAATAGGATGTACCGGTTTTCCATCTGCACCAGTTGGTACATTTGGCTTCATTTTAGACCAAACATCATTGGATACCGTAATACCATTACCATTTAAATCCATTGAGAATGCTGTTACCAATTTAGCCTGACGACCAAAACCGGCACCCGCAGCAATAGGTTGACCCGCTAACATATGTGATCCATCTAACTGACCGTCGATAACACGATCTAAAACATTTTTCCAATTGGATTGTGCTTCAACAGAAACAAATAAGCCTTCATCTTCAAAAAACCCTTTTTCTTTTGCAATGGCCAAAGGTGCCATATCTGTTAATTTGATAAAACCAAACGTTAATTGTGGTTTTTCAATATCCAATGTTTTTGTTTTTGATTGATCTGCAACTACATCTTCTGTAGTTGTTTTCTTTTTGTCATTACCACCACATGAAAACAGTAAAACTGCAACGGGTAAAATCCAAGATGTCTTTTTAATTAGAGATTTCATTTTTAGTTATTTTTAATTAAACTAAGTATTAATACTTATACGAAGCAAATATATAAGTAGTCGCACTTCTATTATATGATTATCACCATATAAAAACCTCTTTTTAACCATTATAAAAACTGCAAAAAAGCAGTTTTTATATATAAACAACTACTATACAATTAATTAAAAGAGATTATATATATACGTAATGGCTACTTAATTTTTATTAGAATATATTTTATATAAGATAAATATTGTTTTTTGTGATTGATTACCCCTGTTTAAATAGAAACCCATGGTGTATATGCGTTTTAATTTATAAGAATAAACCACTTAAATATACTCAAGGGAAAAACAATACATGTAGTATAAAGAGAGAGAGTCACTTTTTTTTAAAATATGCTACCTGGTCTATAAGAGAGCAAATTATTATGTATCTAAAAAATAATTATGTTCACTAATTTCTTTTTTAAGAAGCTCTAAATTTAAAATTCCAATTTTTTTACCCTTTGCGGAAACCAGTTTTTCTTTTTTTAAGACTGAAAAAACGCGAATAACCTGTTCCTCCGTAGTACCAGCATAATCAGCATATTCTTTTCTGCTTAAAGGAAGGTTTATAAAACTATTTAAAACACCAAATTTTCGATGGATATATAATAAGGAGTCTACCACACGTTCTCGAACCGTCATTTGAGAAATAGATTTTACTTTATTTTCACTTCTATTCAATTCATTTGCATAAAACAACATGAAATCATAAGCAAATTTAGGGTTTCCGAGAAGTGTATTTTGTAAGTCATCTTTGGAAAAATAACATAAAACCGAATCTTGTAATGCAATGGCACCTATAGAGTAATACTCTTCTGTACCAAAACCACGATGACCAATAATTTCACCCTCCTTTGCAAAACGAACAATTTGCTCACGGCCATTAATGCCCGTCCTAAATACTTTTACGGATCCTTCTAATATAAAGAACAAACCATTAACTGGCGCACCCTCAATTATAAATTGCTGTCTTCTTTTACATTTTATAGTGCTTTTTTCGGTAATTATTTTTGGATCAGAGAAGTAACTTAAATTTCGTTTTATCAAACAATTCATATTCTCGCAAACATCGCAAGATAACAAGTTATATTTATCTTTTTTAGCAGCTTTCGAAATCATTAAATTACCTGATGTTTACTTAGAAATATTTTTTATCGACTATACTCAAAACAAATATAAGTATTAATACTTACTTTTGGTAATCAATTTATATTTTTGAGGTCTAAGTAATACTTTATACTACTTAATAGTAATATTCGAATTGAAGAGGGTAAATTTTATTTAATCAATAATATTTTAAAAAAATATAACACATAAAATAATATGCACTTAAATGTGAATAAATTTATAAATCTTCAAACCAAATTTATACTTTATTTCTTTTCAAATTCTATATAACAGAAATTAAATTTTTTAAATATGTTTTATAAAGTATAATTTTGGAACATTGCAGTTCTAATGTGTGATCATTAAAAGGTTTGAAATAAGATATTTATGCGCTTTATTCGTTTGCATATTTGATTTAAACATATTGGTTTTTTTATGTAATCGTTTATTCCAAATTCAAACGCTTCCGCAATAATATCAGTACTGGTATTTCCAGACAGAACTAGTATTGGGGTTGAGGATTTTTTATGTGTTCTTATGTGCTTAATAAATTCCAAACCAGACATTTCGGGCATATTGATATCAACAATGACCAAATCGGGTTGAAATCGTTCATAGATTCCGACACCTTCATGAGCATCAGTAGTAGTTCGTATTCTATAACCCAATTCTTTCATTTTTTTTTGAAGTGGCAACAAGACTAATTGTTGATCATCTATAGCTAATATTTTCATTTTAAGGGATTTATATTTAATTATAATACAAATATACTTTTGAAACGGCTCCTCGAAATTTTAATTAGACTAGAGCACCTTTATGTTTAGATGAATAGTAGATTTGTATAGATAAATAAAATAATAAACAGAAATTAAATTATTTATCTTTACCATGTAGTTATTTCCGTTCAAATCATTCATGAAAGAGACCTCAAACAAATTCCTAATTGTTGCCTTACTCATAGGAGTGGCTTTTCATGGCACAGCTATATTCTTTACTTTAGAAACAACATACGATGCTTTAATACACTTGTTTTTTGCCGACCATTATGCAAACAGTTGGTTCGAACCATGGAATTATGAATGGTATACTGGATTTACAGTACAGAGCTATCCTCCTTTAGTACACCAATCCATAGGCCTTCTTTCTTTAATAGGCGGCTTAAAGTTTGGTATGTTTAGCGTCGCCCTAATCGCTGTTGTACTTTTTATTACAGGCGTATATCGGTTTTCATTACTAATCACAGCCAATAAAACTGTTGCTGGCTACGCCACGATTTTAGCCGTGTTCTCTTCTTCTTTTTTGGAAACACTTCATATTTTTGGGCAATTGCCAAGTATTATAGGTGTTTCAGTTTTAATGCATGCTTTACCAGAAATCTATTTATGGTTAAAATCTGGAAAATATTGGTACTTAGCCACAGCATTATCACTAATATCCGTAACGGTGACCTCCCACCATGTAACGCCCATTTTTGGAATGATTTTTTTTATATTTCCTTTAATAGGAATGGTTATCATGGATGTTTCCAGAGAACAGGTAAACACTATGAAAGAGGTGACTTTTAAAATATTCTTAAATAGTTTTTTTAAACTTTTTAAGCGGATAGTTAGCTTCGGAATGCTATCTTTAGTACTCATTATTGGATGTATTTTTCCATACTGGTTAAACTCTAAAGCAAACCCAATTACACAAGTTCCGATACCTCACGGTTCTCGAGATAATTTTCTTGAAATTACGTCTTCTGGATTAGTTTTCTTTTTAATTCCTTGGGGCATTTTACTCGTATTATTACCCTATATATTTTACAGGTTTTATAGCAAACGCTATTTATTTTTTGGGTTATCAATAACTATTTGTACTATTTTAGGAACTGGTGGCACAACACCTGTACCTTTAAAAATGCTGGGTGAAACAGCTTTTAATATTTTAACTTTAGATCGTTTTACGCTTTGGGCCTCTATTTTGTCCTTACCTATGTTGGGGGAATTTGCTTATCGGTTCGTAGAGGGCGATTTAAAAGAGCTTATACAATCTAAATTTGGAGCTATTTACCATCGTATTATAGGTGGAATATTAGCTGGACTATTAGTTTTTATGGTCATTTTAACAATGAGTTTAGGGTATTTTAGGCCTTCACAACCTCAAAAAATCAAGATGTTGCCGATTGTTAATTTCTTAAATCAAGATGACCATGACAAGTGGCGATTTTTAACCTTGGGTTTCGGTGACCAAATGGCTTGGTTAAGTGCGCAAACCAATGCCATGACCGTGGATGGAAATTACCATTCTGCAAGACGGTTGCCAGAATTAACAACCAGACCGATAGAACGTTTGGAAAACTCAAAATTTAAAGGTGTTGCAGGTATTGGATCATTACAACAGTTTTTAACAACACCAGAAAAATACAACCTTAAGTATATATTTTCCAACGATAAGTTTTACGACCCTATACTTTACTTCTGTGGTTGGCAACGCTTACGGCAGTTAGAGAATGGCATTATGGTTTGGGAGCGCCTCAATATTCCTCCAGTACCCGCTATATTACCAAAAGAAGATGTGGCCAAATGGCTTAAAATCATGTGGGGAGTTATTCCCTTTTTAACGGTGTTGGTGGCCTTTGTTTTAAATATACAAATGCTCGGAGTGAACATGCTAAAAACACGCATAAAACCGATTCCAGAATTCCTAAAACACCCCATAGCCTATAAAATTTTTTCTCGGGGTGTTTTGCGTATTACACATATTTGGTCATGTATTTTAGCCATTATATTATTTTATGGAATCTATTTATTTTATTTGAAAAACAATTCGCAGCGCAGTCCAAAAAATGCTATTATTGCCTATTATGACGCTTTAGATTTTAAGGCATTTGAAAAAGCTTATAGCCTAATAGACCCCAAAAGTAAATTACCAATAGCGCAATACATGTTAGAAATTTCGGTAACAGACGGCCTATTAAGTAGTTATGCCAAAATGGACTCCATTGAAACCGAAATCATCACGCATAACGATAGTACGGTTTCTGCAATGGTAACTACAAAATGGATAACGCCTTTGGAAAAAATAGAAAAAATAGATTATAAAGCGTTATCCAAACACCAAGGGGAATGGTATTTACTACCGGATGATTTAAACAACGACTTGCCACCAGATCAACTTTACTCAAAACATGTTACAACATACTACAATCAAGGAAGACGGCGAGTTACTACCGAACAAACACATCATGAAGATGTACTAAAACAACCAGTTTTGGAAGTTATTACTGCTAAATTAGTAAAATATAATGGTAGCTATGCTATTATTGGGGAAGTACAAAATATAGACCACGTACCTGCTGATGTTATTTTAAAAGGAACTTTATATAACGATGCAAACAAACTATTGGCGACCTATAATGCAAAATACCATATAAAACATAAATTAATGCCTAAGGAATCAAGTAGCTTCCGTATAAATTTTGAAGGTATTGCTTGGTCTAAAACACAAGACTCCATTCCTGACACATTTAATCCAGACGAATTTACACCTATTGATTTTGAAGAACAACCTACGAAATTCAATTTGCAAGTAGCAGGAAATGTTTCTGGAGCTGATTTATATAAAAATGTAGTATTGAGCGCCATTGATATTAAAGAAAAAACCATATTTGGAAACTTATTTAACAGCGGTATTGAAGAAGTAACTATTCCACAGCTTTTAATCACTTATTATGATAATGATAAAAACATGGTTTGGGTAGATCATTTATTTGTAAAGTGCGGCATCAGGCAACAACGAAAACAAAATTTTGAATATCATATATTGAAGGATGGTAACATAAATATAGTTAATGAGAGTATGGAAAATATTTTCGTAAACGGTTTACCAAATGCCGCTATTGCTAATAAAATTGTACCGAATAGGATTAAAAACCACAGTGATGCTCAATTACAACACATTGAACACCCTGAGTTTAATTACATTAAAATTGAAATTAATACATATATAGGAAGTCCGAATTAATGTCGTTAAAACAAACATACCTGATAACAATAAGTTTGATTATATCATCGTTTTTAATAGCTCAAAACAACGATGCGAAAAAGCAAATTAAAATACTGACTACACAAACTGATTATGAAGCTGGTACTGAAATTATTTTAAAGTTTTCAACTACAAAAATTTTAGAGCCACTACTCTATTGTTCTAATAGTTATGGAGCTACTTTAATATCACCAAAATTCGAGAAAGACATACTTAAATATGAAATCCCGAAAAGCATCTGTAAAAAAAGAGGTACCGTCTATTGGAACATGTTGGGTACAAAACAACTTATTTCAGGTCGTATACAAATACATCCTAAACAGGAAGTTGCTACTATGGAAACGTATATTGGACCGCCAAGCATTGAGGCTGGAGGAACCGATTATAGTATGCTAGTTGTAATACCCACAGATGCTTTAGATAATCCTTTAGCGAAAAACACCATGGTAAGCGTAAAATATCAATTTTTAGCCTCGGAAGAAAACAATACTATTTTTACCAAAAATTTAATTTCCCATAGCAACATCTACTCTAAAAAAGAACGTGGCAGAATGTTAGTGTCTTCTGAAAGCTTAGGGATCAACTCCAAAGAATTCACTATTAATATAACCGCTGCAATACCTACAGATTTTACTATTTCTGCAAAACGACCGCATGATTATGCAGATGGAAATCAGGTAACTACATTTTCAACATCAATAATAAAAGACAAACAAGATAATGTGGTTAGTAATGGCACTTTTGTCACTTTTATTATAATTAACAAAAAGCACAATATTCTAAAAACAACAGGAACAACTATAGAGGGGATAGCATCTGCCAAAATGATACACCCAAGCTTTGAAGACCAATGGCGCATTAAAGCATATATCGATGGTATGTCTGAAAGTGATATCATTTCACTCAAATACAAACAGGTTATTGAAGATTTTAAAATTCTTTTCTCAAAAAAGAATAGAGAAGTTGTTATAGGGCCTTTGCAAAGTTTTATGCAGCAAATGATTCCTGATGGATTACAGGTACAACTCCATATCTATAAAAACGGAAAACTTTTAGATACGTTAATAAAAACATCAAATAACGGCTTTGTAAAATTCTATTTAAATCCAGCTATTTTCGAAAATGGAGATTATAATTTCAGTATTCAAACTGCTGGAAAAATAAAAGAATTTAAAAATAAAAAGCTATGGTAGGACTTAACAAAAATATACTCCGTAGCCTATTAATAGCATCATACGTTATTATTTTAGCATTACTTATCTATGGCATTAGTGCACTTTTCAGCTACTTAAATACGGGTGCAGACAGAAGTAAAATGTTACATACCGAAATAAAAAAAGTAGAACAATATTTACCGAAATTTATTTGGGAGCCCTTAAATAATGAAGGGAGACCAATGTATGAGGAAAGTTTAAATACACTTAAAAATGATTATTTAGACGCCTGGTACGTCAAGCAAGTTGCATACAAAAGTAACTCTAAAGCAGGTATTAAAGATTATTATACGGATAGTGCGAGAAAAAATATATATGATTTTATAGCGTTGAACAAAGCTGAAAAAATCAGTATTGAAGCCACAACTTTAAATCATAACCCAACGTTAGAGTTTTTTAGTGAAGATGGGCAATTGGTTGTCATTACAGATAGAGATGTTATAGAATATAAACGTATTTTTAAAGCTAAAAAATTAGTTTTAGAAACCACAGAGATTTCCACGTATAAAATTGTTTTTTTGCTAGAAGATGGGTTTTGGCGTATAAGACACCTAGTTAAAGAACAAAGTGGGCCTTATAAAGCACATATTGCACCTATTGACACAACACATTTAATCATAAAAGGCATAAATTATTACCCAAAGGCTACGCCTTGGAAAATGTTTGGAAATCATTTTTCAAAAGACACCATCGTGAAAGATTTTAAAATCATTAAAAATGCTGGCTTGAATTCAGTAAGGATTTTCGTGCCGTATGATGATTTTGGTAAAGCCAATGTAAATCCTGAAAAATTAAAAAAACTTGAACAAACCCTAGATGCTGCTAAAGAAAACCATTTAAAAGTAGTGCTAACTCTATTTGATTTTTATGGTGATTATTCAGTTTTGAACTGGACGTTAAATCAACGCCATGCAGAAACAATTATTGAAAATTTCAAAAAACACGAAGCGCTTTTAGCTTGGGATATTAAAAATGAACCCAACTTAGATTTCGATTCTCGAGGGAAAGCTTTGGTTACCGCTTGGTTAAGTAAAATGATAGACTTGGTAAAAACCGTAGATCCTGAGCACCCTGTTACCATAGGTTGGTCCAACGTGGAAAGTGCCACAATACTAAAAAACAAATTAGATGTAATCAGTTTTCATTATTATGAAGATTTAGATGACCTAAAAACTGTATTCGATAATTTAAAATCCGAGGTTTTAAATAAACCTATTGCTATTACAGAATTTGGATTATCATCCTACACGGGTTTTTGGAACCCATTTGGTAACTCATTAGAGGATCAAAGCGCCTATCATAAAAAAATTCAAAGCATCATGAGTAATAACGACATAAATTTTATGTCTTGGACACTTTACGACTTTACTGAAATACCCAAGGAAGTCGTTGGACGACTTCCTTGGAGAAAACGGGCTCAAGAGCATTTTGGTTTTATTAACCAAAACGGAGAGACTAAACCCGCTTTTAAATATATTTCCAAACACCAAAATTGAAATACTTTTACGTCATATTTAAAATTTGATAAGCTTTTAAGTTTGGGGCAAAAAGGCTTCGGTTACTTGCTATACTGTACTCCAATTTTATTTAAACCATTACGATTTGCAAGATTTTTGTTTCATATAATAGCATTAAATGTGCTTAAATACACTACAAATTTGCATAATAAAATGGATTATGATAAGTCTCTTTAGATGGATTACCTTTTGGTGTAGACGAATAGAATAGTTATATAGATTAACTCAAAGCCAAATCGATTGTTGGTGTATTATAATTTAATTATCGGCTTACCTAATCCCGATAATTATTACAACTGTTTTTACACAAAAACTTAAAGATCGTAAAGGCAACTTCAATTTAAAACTTATTTTAATTAATTGCTTTTAGTTTTAGATTTGTAATCAAAGAAGAAAAAAATAAGTTGAATAATTAAGAGTAAAACCATAGCTATAATTTGCATATGCACGACTTGTTCCAAACTATCATGATAAAAAACAACCAATCCCGTTTGCAGCATACCAAATACACCGGATATAATAACAGGCATATATTTATCCAAAGACAAATAGTAATAAGCAAAAATATTAGATATGGCAAACATAGATGTTGCTATAGCATATTGCCATAACAAAGGAGCCATAGCCGTATAACTATCGCCAAATAAAAGGATAATAATAGTTTCTGGAAAACTCAAACATACAATTATAATAGCTATTGAAATAGCTGCTATATAACCTACATATTTAAAAAGTGTTGGTGCTGTTTCTTTATTTTCTTTATTTAGCTGAACTACTGTTGGTAGTAACAACATTACAAACATCCAGGCAATGAAATAAACAATTCTACCAATTAAGGCTAAAGATGCGTATAATCCTGCTTCATAAGGCTCAAAATAATGTTTTACCAAAAGTATATCACTATTATTTATAATAATTTGTGTTAACTCATAAAATGCCGTAATAATAAAAAAGCGTCTTATCTCCTTTCTGTTGATTTTACTTACATGTAAGGCGCTTTTGGAAATAGTTTTCGGTAATTTAAAAGGAATTAATCCAAATACGAACGATGCAAAAATACCTATGGCAATAACAACAGAAGATTTGATGTCAAATATTAAAATAAGCCCTAAAGTGATAATTAAACGACTTAACATTTCGCATTGGTATGTAATAGATAATGACTTAAAAGCCTTTTTACCCTGAAATACACCTCTATTTACACTCATTAAAAAATACAGAGGTACACCACAACCAAAAACAAAAAACATATTAGAAGAGGACGTATTAAATAAGTTTTGTAACTGATTTGAAAAAATGATAATTAAAAACCCCATTACAATACCAACTAAAAACGCATGCTTATATATTTTAAAAATAAAACTTTTAAAAACTTCATTTTCAAAAAGCACAGAAAATTTTGCGGTTACAAGTTGAAATGTCATGGCTGCGAAACTTAAAACCAATAAAAATGTAATCAAAACGGCAGCATCAGCAAATTGTGCTGGCCCTAAAATTCTGCCAAGTAGTAAATTATATATATAATTTCCACCGTTAACCCCTAAAACACTAAGCATAAATAATTGCTCAGGTGTTATTTTTTTAGATTTTAATTGGGCTAAAATTTGAGTGAGATTCATTAATTCTATTTAATTATATTGCAATAGCATCCATGGATTCATAAATATCTTTGCAACCATAGCCTATTACCGTAAACGTTTTATTATTTAATTTGGCTTTTGCAAAAAATGATTCAATAACTTTAAGGCCCTGTTTGTCAATTGCTGTTACTTTATCAATATTTATAATAACAGATGTATTAAAGGTCAATAAAATCTCTAATTGATTCTTGAATTTTTCAATTGTTAAGGAGTTAATAATTCCCTCAACTAAAAATGTTCCATTATTTTCTTCAATTTTAAGAGCCATAATTTTAAAATTTTAATTTTGGTTTGAGTGCTGATAAAAAATCTAATATTTATATTGGACTTTTTTGTATTTAGTTCATTTTAATTTGCCTTTTTACGAGCGGGTTTATTTTTTATGTTTACACATATTTAATCTAGGATTAGTGTTTACCGAATCCATATTTAAAAGACTATATCTATTTTTCTATTATAATATGTTTAAACGTATCAATGTACATTTGTACAATATCTGACATGGGGTGCGCCGTTGCTGCTTTATAGTTTATACGTCCTAATTTAATTCTATAAGCATCATTAGTTACAATATTTTCAATGGCTTTTGCTAAACTATCTACAGAGGTAGCTTCAAAAAATTCACCCTGATACCCTTCATCTTTTACCAATAGCGCTAAGTCTCCCAAATCGGGCATAACTACAGCTTTACCATAACTACCAGCTTGGTGCAACACACCAGAACTTCCTGTTGTAGATGTGTACGGGAATACAACCACTGTACTTTCAAGAAATAAAACGGGCACTTCATATTCTTCAACATATCCTGTAAAGCGTATTTGTGGAATATACTTATAATCTTCTTGAACCTTGGCTAAATACCCTGGCACATTTGGGTTATCTGTTCCAGCTATTACAACCTCTAAATTTAACCCAGTTGTTGCTCTTACTTGCGCTACAGCTTCAATCATATCTTCTACCTTTTTGTAGGTGCCAAATTTTCCAAATGCCATGATTTGCATGGGGTTGTTAGGAACTCTATAAGTAGGCTCTTCAGGAATTTCAAACGTGCCATGCGGTATCAACTTAACATTATTAACCTTATATTTTGATTCCAAAATAGTAACATACTTTTGCATAGTCACAGCTACCCTATCTGCTTTAAGGATTAATCTTGTTAACGTAGTGCCTATAAAACCATAAAGTCTTTGCATGACTTTATTGGCTGTAAAGCCTGCACTTCCTAGATCTACTTCTTCTAAAATATTGTGTAATAATGCAATAGTTGGTATTTTTTTAAGTCTGCAGACCAACGGGAGCATCAAGCCCAATGCAGCAACAATTTTTTTATCACCAAATTTCATAAACTGTAAGTTGAACAGCACAACATCTGGTTTTGTTTTATTTATAGCCTTGGTTACGTTAAATATATTCGAGTAGCTATTAAAAGACCAACACTCCATAGCGGTAATCCTACAACCCGCTTCTTCAAATTCAATATCCTTTTCACCTTCAGTAAAATCGCAAAGAATTACTAATTCTGTTACCTCCTTATTTTGTCTAAAAGATTTTACTAGATGATAGGCATATTCATTTAGTGTGACTTTACTAGGCGGGTACGCTGTTACAATGGCAAGCTTCATAAAAAGTTGGTTTATTTAATATTTTCCAATTTTAATATGCAAAATATCAAAAATAGTATTATGGCAAAATAAGTGTTACAAAATAAAACCATGTTGGATATCATCTAAATAACAACACAAAAACGTACAAACATAACACTTTAACGATAATTAATTCAGATTCATACAAACTTTCTTTCAAAAAAATATTACTTTTACCATATCATAATTTCAAAAAACTACTTTTTCGAATATCTAACCCATTATTAAAATACCCAAAGTCATGATAAAAATTTTAGCCATTGATGACCAGCAACTTATTCTGTTATCGTTGCAAAAACATCTAACCGATTTAGGTTTTGATGTAAAATGCGCAAACAATGGTGAAAAGGGTTTGGAAATTTTTGATGCGTTTAAACCAGACATTGTTATTGTAGATATCAATATGGATGGTATGTCTGGATTGGAAGTTGTTAAAAATATTAGACATGAAAAAAAATCTGATACGAAAATTTTAGTGCTTTCTGGAAATACCGATGAAGATACCATTATCGATGGCTTTGATTTAGGTATTGATGATTACATGAAAAAACCGGTATCCCTTAATGAGGTTACAGTTAGAATATCACGTATTTTTGGACTAAAAACAAATAAATTACAAAATAAGAATACAAAGGACCAAATGCTTCAAAAGCGTTGTGTAGGTGTTATTATACCTTGTTACAACGAAGAGGAAAGACTTTTAAGCAAAGAGTTTCATGATTTTGTAGACAGTAACCTAGGGTATCATTTATGTTTTGTAAATGATGGTAGTACAGATAAGACCCTGAATGTTTTAAACACCTTAAAAAAAGGTAGGGAAACTAATATTAGTGTGTATAACTGCGAAAAAAATGGTGGAAAAGGAGAAGCCGTAAGGCAAGGTGTTTTACATTTAGCAAAAGACCCACAATTAGATTACATAGGGTATTTAGATGCCGATTTATCAACAGATTTTAGGGATTTTGATGATTTAGTTAAAACTATAGAAACCTCAGACTTTAAAATAGTAAGCGGTTCTAGAATGACCAGAATGGGTGCTAATATAGCTAAAGAATCTGCCCGAGCCATAATAAGCAAAACAATAAATTTTATAATTAGAACCATTTTAGGGATGTCGTTTAACGATACGCAATGTGGCGCAAAAATTATGGATAAAGATATTGTTAAGCATATGTTTAAAGATAAATTTATTACACGTTGGATTTTTGATGTTGAAATTTTTATGAGAATGAAAAAATATTACGGCAAAGAAAAAGCCATTTCGTATATCTGTGAACAACCATTAAAACAATGGATTCATGCTGATGGCTCTAAACTCTCCATGAAGGATTCTGTTCAAATTGTTGGTCAACTTGGACAGATAGCTATATATTACAGGTAAACGACGTTATAGATATTGAAAACGTATGAAACATTAAAAACGGATTTAAAAACTTTTAAGTACTCATACAAAAAAGGCAAATTTACTTCATTTAATATACTTGCACGCATCATAAATTTTACGCCCTTGAAAAATCAACTTCTATTACTTATATTATTTGTTTATACACTTACGTCTGCTCAAAACATGCAAGAGGGATTTAATTATTTAGAAACTGGTGAATACTTAAAAGCAGAATCTTTTTTCGAAACCATTTTAAAACAGTTTCCGGCTAATAAAACAGCCAAACTTTGTTACGGACGTGCTGTTGGTTTGCAAGGTTCCTCTAGGAAAGCAGTACAACTATTTACAGATTTACTTAAAATGTATCCAAATGATTTTGAAATTAAATTAAATTATGCCGAATCTTTACTTTGGAATAATAAATACAGCGATGCTAAAAACTATTACGAACTTTTAATTGAAGAAAACGACCAGAGTTTTCCTGCGCTTTTAGGCTATGCTAATACCCTATCCAATCTTAAAATATACAACAATGCTTTAATTTATGTAAATAAAGCTTTGAAGGTATTACCAAACAACCCAAATGCCCTGACCTCAAAAAAATACATTTATTTAGGCTATGCGTATCAAAACCAGCAAGCCCAAAATTACGATGAGGCTAAACGCCTTTTAAAAGAAAATCTATCCCTTTTTAATAATGATAAAGACACCTTATTAAATCTTGCGAATCTATATTTAATTACTGGCGAATTTGATAAAGCTAAAACTGCCTATAATACTATAGCCAAAAACCCGGAAAATAAATTACCTGCTTTAAATGGCTTAGCTTTAGTAGCCCACTTAAAGAGAAAAGAAAAGCAAGCATTAAAACTAAGTGAACAGGCTTTTTTAAGTTTAGAAGCTCATACCGATACAACATTTATACAATCCACAACAGAGCGCTATATACAAGCCTTAATTTGGAATAAAAAATATAAATCTGCCAGAACACTTATTTCTAATTTAATGGAAAAAAAACCTAACGCCAATTGGGTTTTAGCTTTACGTGCCACTTTAAATATTTACAAAAGTAATTTTAAAAAAAGTGTTACTGATTATAACCGTATTCTAAAAAATGACAGCAGTTCTTTTGATGGCCATTTAGGAAAAGCCAATGCCCTAAAAGCATTGGGTAAATATAATAACGCGTACCAGTCGGCAGAAAACACATTAGCGTTTTACGAGAAGCAAAAGGATGCTACCAATTTTATAAAATCATTACACACAAGTTTTACCCCATTTTGGGAAACTAAGCCGTCTTACTCTTTTGATAATGGAAACAATAAAGCTTTTGGTGTACAAACCAGAATAGAATTCCCCACCTCTACAAAATTTAGATGGTTGGCAAATTATAGTTACAGAACAACAACTAATAAAATTACTGATTTTGATGCGGCATCAAACAATTTCTCTTTAGGCTTAGCGTATCAACTATTACCAAATATAATTTTTAAAGGTACTGTGGGCGTTACCTCAGCAAAGGCAAACACAAACAAATTCACACAATTGGTAACCGATTTGGCTTTTAGTATAAAACCTTTTAAACTGCAAGTCTTGGATATCGGTTATAAAAGCGAAGTACAAAGTTTTAATGCCGAATTATTAAATCGTGAAATTGTAATGCATAATATATATGCCAATTATAGTTTAAGCACTAATTTCAATTTAGGTTGGTTTACACAGTATTTTTATACGTGGCAGAATGACGATAATATCAGAAATTTGTTATTCACATCGTTATACTATAATATATTACCTAAGCCTTCCCTTAAAGCTGGTTTAAATTACCAATATATTACGTTTAAAAACCAAGTTCCAACTATTTATTTTAGTCCAAAACAGTTTAATGCAGGTGAAATATTTATAAATGTTATAAAAGATGAAGTCATAACAAAACCCAACGCATGGTTTTATGAATTAACTGCTGCTGCAGGTTTACAATACATTGAAGACAATAGTAGCCAAAACACCTACCGCATACAAGGGAAACTAGGTTACAAGTTTACAGAACGTACTCTATTAAATCTTTACGGTACCCGAAGTAATATTGCCTCGGCCACTGCTGCCGGTTTTACATTTAATGAAATTGGATTAAGGTTTAAGTGGTATTCGATGGCGCAACCTGTTTTTGGGAAATAGCAGGTTTTAAATTTAAAAGCTTCGCGGTAAGGTCTGATTAGTTTTTAATCTATGTACATAATTATGTTAAATTATGTAACCTTTATTCAGGACGTTGCATTTTGATATTAGAAAAAGCTTAAATAATAATTAAAGAATCTATAAATAATGCTACAAAACTCTCTTAATCCATGATTGAATCCCTAAGGCTTGGTTTAATTCCGTTAAAAGTTTTAAGTTTTCTTGCCTATTATTACAAGCTACTGGTACACCAACATAATTTAAACCATTTCTTAAAACACCCGTTCTGTGATCGTAACCAAGTGTTTTTAGTTTGTTAATAATTGCTGTTTTATTTTTAAGCTCTTTAAAAGCACCAACCACAATAATACAATTAAATGTTTCTGTATTGTTTTTTTGTAGAGTGTCAACTTGAGGTGAAACCGGTTCTGGTTTTACTTCTTCTTGTTCGGTTTTTAATTCGATTATTGGTTCTTCAATATCAATCGTTAGCTCAGAAGCTGTTGAGATTTCATTTGTTGTCTCTATAGACTCCTCAATGTCTTTATCAACTATCGACTCGGTCTCAATAATGTCCTTACTAATATTAGATTCAGATACCTCAATTTCTTTATTGACAATGGATTCAGATTCCACATCCTTAACAGGAATACTCGTTTTTATTATATCTGATATAATAATTGCACTGTCTTTCTCACTTTCGTAAGCATCCTCAACTTTTATAGTTTCGGTTTTGTAGGTAGTAGAGTTTGTATAAAGATATTTATCTTTTTCAGTAATGGTTTCTATAGGTTTTTCTTCAACTTCTTCTAATTCCGTGGGCGTATTAATAGCTACTTTTTCCTCATCTGTAAATAAATAATAGTAGATAAAGACAGAAAAAAATAAGATAAGAACTAAAGCAATTATAAAATCCCATTTATCTTCTTTGCTTTTAAAAATATCTTTTTTATAATTCATGATTATACGTTTTTGTATTTTAAATACTTATAAATACAAATATAGTATTAATTCCTATATAGATATAAACTCTCTTATGAAGCAAAAAGTAATGGCAGGTAGTTAAGTATTTATATGTTTAAAAATATAGTTTAATTGATTTTTTTGTTAAATATAAATGGGATAATACCAAAAAAAGGCAAAAAACTTACGTCTTTTGCCTTACCACCTAGAATAATTCTCTATTAATTAATTCATGAGTAGTTTTATGGTTTTATACAGGGATTGGTTACTTTTAATATTACAGAAATAGATTCCAGAACTTAAATTTTCGCGTTCCAATAGTATCTCATTATTACCGCTTATGGCATTGACCTCCATTTGTTTTACTAAACGCCCCACTTGATTATACACTAATAACTGTACTGTTTCTGATTTTTTTGCAGTAAAGTGAATAGTGGTTTGAGTCACCATTGGGTTAGGTATAGCAACTGTTTTTAAGGCATTCGTTTTCGTTAAATTAGCCATCGATAGGGTTTTGATTTTTGAGAAACGCAGCTGCTCTAAGGTCATTGATTTTGTAACTTCTGTACCATTTTCAGCTAACATGGTAAACACCATAGATGTAATATCATTGACCTTTAAAGGCATACCGTTACTTGATTTAAATTCTGAAAACGGTAAAGTATATACAGTTAAATCATCCGTTAATGCGATACTTGTTTTGTATTGTAATTCCCAATTTGATATACTTGCTTTTACCAATCTTACAATTAGTGTACCTGTGCCTTTAGCTTCTAATTTAAAAGTGTTATACTCAGATAAATCTATAGGATTAAATTTAGGTGTTAATGCTCTGTAAGCCGCAATATACTCGCTCGTATTTGCCTCCAAAGAAATGTTACGTTCTATAGCATATGCATCATCATCAAACTCCACCTCATTTGTTTGTACGGTGTAGTTTGTAACCGTTGTAGTTGGTGCTGCATCATCATATCCCCAAGGACCATCAGACATAAATAAGTCGTCTGGAGTTTGTACACCGTCACCAATTCTAAAACCGATATCAAAAAGGGTTCCAGCTTCAACTTCAACATTGGAAATATAATTACCGTTTAAATCGATAGAAGATGCTACATATTCTACAGTTTCAGTTTCTGTAGCTCTTAATCCGCCATCAAAAGCAATCGCTTTACTCCTATTAGTATTTACAATTTCTAAATTCAACTTTCCGTTTTTGTATGTTCCTGATTTTACAAAAACCGTTGGAGGCGTTGAGTTATTATAGCTAGTAACTGGTTTTTGAACATCTAACAATCTGACCACTTCTTCGCCAAGACGCAATAAATCATCCAAAGAATTAGACCAGATTTGGAAGTTATAATAACCAACATGGCTTTCATATTTATCTAAATTCCAATGGCTTTCAATACTGAAATTAGTACCGTTATTTATAGCTTTGGCAGAAAGACTTAACACAAATTCCAAAGCCCCATCAATGGTTCTGATTAATGATTTTATAAAGTGTTGCTCGTTAATCTCAATAGTTGATACTGATATTAATTGGGCGCCTAATAACCTATCACAAATGTACTTGGTATGCTCATAAACACCATTATCCGTTTTCAATAATAAAATAGAGGCTACAGCTTCATTATTTCTCATATAGTCTACCGAATATACATCGGTAGCATTTGTAATTGCCAACAAATCTTTTGGAGAGGACTCAACCGCATTGTCTTCGTTTATAACTTCTAATGGAATAAAATCTGATAAATGAAGTCCAGAACCTTTACTAGTATTTGTTTTACCGTATTTAGAGGATTTAGAAAAACGTTTTGCTGTTTTCGAATCAAATTTATAATTGCTTTTTGCTCTTTTAAAATTACGTGCGTTAATTTGTTGCGATAATCTATTGTTACTCTCTAAGCCACCAGAATTAGCGCTTGAAGATGATGACAATTCTATAACATCGCAATTGCCATACCCCGAACACGATGGGTCTTCACAATCGATTAAGCCATCGCCATCATCATCAATTCCATTATCACAAATTTCCTGTGGTACCGAAGCTGTAGGGCAACGTGCGCCATCATTTTGAGAACTTGAAGGGCCAAAAGCAAAAAAGTTAGACACCATTTCTCCGCTATTAATAATATCCTGAACATTTTGAATAACATATACGGTTCCTGTTTGATTTGCTGATACATAAAATCGACCAGAGGCATCAAAATAAACCGCTCCATACGTATAATTTAATCCTGAAAGAATAGGTACCTCACCCAAACTTTCCATAGCTCCAGTTTCTGCTTCAATTCTATAAAGAATATTGGTTGCCATCTCTACAGCGTAAAGCTTTTTATCAACGGCGTTAAAAGCCCAATCGTGGACATTTATATTTTTAGATAAATTTAAAGTATCTTTAAAAGTTCCATAATTAGCAGAATCAGGGTTTAAATCGATACTATAGTATGTAGCACCGCTACCTTTTAAATAGTAAATACCATCTGAATTTATATCACCAACATAACGGCCACTGTAAGGTAACTCATCAATATAATATGTTTTAGTTTTGAAGTTTTTTCCAATACGTACAATTGTTTTTTGCGGCAAACTTAAGGATCCCCAGATAAAACCATCTGTGGGATTGTAAGCTGTTGCATTTATATATCCTTCTGTAACATCGGTTGCTACCGTATAGGAGTTTCCTGATGCTAAATCGATAGCATAAACATCGTTATATTGAAATAAGTATGCATTGAAGTCGCAATTAAATGGTACATCTTCAGAAGCCTCATAAGTTTGCGCGTTAATTTGACATGTCATGGCGAATAATAATAGTAATACTTTTTTCATGATATAATTTATTTATAGCACAAAAATATAGGACTAAACCACTTTGAAATGTAATTTTCGTTCGATGTGAATTAAGTGTAGACGAGTGGTAAATTTAGTGTGTTAATCGATTACAACAAATTTAACCGTTTCATTAATTCCGGCCTGTTTGATCGACTAACTGGCACAACGTCCTTTTTAATAAGCACGCTATTATCTTCTATATCAATAATTTTTTGAACATTGATAATATAAGATCGGTGAATCTTTAAAAATAAATCTTTAGGTAATTTAATTTCAATTTTCTTTAATGTTGAATGTACAGTATAATTTTTATGCTCCGTTTTAACTTGAATATAATCCCCTTTAGCTTCGATAAGATAAATACTGGGAATATCTATTTTTATAAGGCGCCTATCAATATTAACATATAAATCGTTACCCGAAGTTACCTCTACTTTTTCTGCCTTAGCAGAAGCGTCTTTTAAAACTTTGGATACCTTAGCTTCTGCCTTTTGAATGGCTTTATCAAAACGTTTCTGGAGAATAGGCTTTACTAAATAATCTACAATACAATCGTACTCAAACGCCTGAATAGCAAAATTGGGGTCTGATGTGGTTAATATGATTTTTGGAGGGTTTTTTAAGGTTTCTATAAAATCGAAACCTGTAAAATCTGGCATATGTATATCCAGAAAAATTAAATCTATGTGATTTTGATTTAAATATTTTATGGCTTGTATAGCGTTGGGAAACGCCTCTAAAACATTAAGACTTGGCACATTGGAGCATAGTTGTGAAATTATCATTCTAGCAGTAGCTTCGTCATCAATAATAATACAATTCATAAGCAATATTTAAATCTCTACAATATATTCTGTTATAATTTGCAAAATAGACTCGAATGCCTCTTTTTGATCTGTACTACCCTCTAAAAGATTTTCTTCATAAGACACTGCAACATCATAACTTTTTTCGAGGCCTAAAATACTAATTTTATGTTTAAGTTTATGAACGCTATCTGCTGCTCGTTTATAATTTTTAGCATTTAAATAATCAAAATATACTTGTTTCTCTTCTGGAAATTCTTTTTTAATGACATCTATAAGTTTTTGTTTAAAAACTTTATCGTCACCAGACAAATTATTAATGTAAGATTGGTTAGGTTGTTCCATTAGGGTCTTTTTTTAATGTGAAATAAAATGTGGTTCCAACATCGATTTTAGATTCTAGCCATATTTCACCACCATACAAATCGACAATTTTTTTTACGATTGATAATCCAATACCTGAAGAATTCGGGTTGTTATCCAACTTTTCAAAAGTTTTAAATATCTTTTCAAAGTAAGTTTTTTCGATACCTTGCCCGTTATCCTCAATATAAAATAACCAGTGATTTTTTTGGGACTCTGCACCTATTTTAATAATGCCTTGGTCTTTATCGTTGTATTTAACGGCATTGCCTATTAAATTTTGAAACAGTTGTTGCAATCTATATTTATCACCGCGTATAATTGGCAAATTTGTTTTTAAGATGTTTATATGTTCTGGAACTTCAATAATGTTTATAATATCATCAATAAGCTTACTTGTATCAACATCGTAAACCTCTATTTGATTTTTACCTATGGTTGAGTATTCCAATATACCCGTAATTAAGGTATCCATTTTTTCGACGTTATTGCGAATAAGATCTAAAGTTTTTTTCCCATTGTCATCAAACGCATTTCTATAATCTTCTTTTAACCAGGCGGTTAAAGTATCTATACTTCGTAACGGTGATTTTAGATCATGAGATACCATATGTGCGTAATCACTAAGTTCTTGATTTTGATGTGCTAACTCGGATAATAATGTTTCCCTTTGCTTATTTATTTGAACAATTTCTTTGGTCTGGTTATCTATAAATTCAATTAATTTTAAACCGTCTAAATCTAGATTATCGATGGAAACATTGTCAGGAAGATTATAAAATTTTAGCGTATCCAGAACGCGTTTTAATTTATTTATAACTTCTTTTTGAGCTCTCGATTCCTGCTGTAATTGTTGATTTGCTTCATATAGCTCCTCAGAACTAATGGTCATGGCACGCTGCTGCATGGCAAACTGATCTTCAAAAGTTTGGTAAGAACCATCAACAGCATTTAAAAAAATTTCTAAATCTTTATTTGCCGCGAGTTCTTCAGACAGGTATTTTCGTATTTGACGTTTTAGTAGAGAATTCATTATTCGCTCAATAGCGTTATAGTCATGGTTTGATTATGCAATTGACAATTAGTTTCACCATGAAAAGGTGCTATTTCTCCATAGGAATAAAAACCGCAGATGGTGGTGTCTTTTCCAACAACTTCTAGAACTTCCTCTATCTCCTCCTCAACTCGCTGATCTAATACCAATTTTCTACCAATACAACTTACTAATAATGCCAATTGCGGTTTTGTTTTTCTTATTTCCAACGCTTGTTTTGCAGCACGTTCAGATGCATTAGCTATATTATCTACGTTAGTCATCATGAGTTGTACTCGGGAATTTTCAGGAATGTCTCCAGCCAAAATCATTGTATTATTGTCTTCATTTATGTTTAATATGGTACGAACAATAGATTGCTTTTCGGTTTCAGATTTTACATTTAAAGGATATAGTAATGCTGCTCCTGGTAACTCTTTGGATTTTTCACCTAAATATTTTTTATATAAATCCAGAGCTGGTTTACCGTCCAACTCGAACAATATATTAGATTCAGATTTTGTTACGATGCGCTCAGGTCCAAAAGGGGTCCATCCGCCATGTATTGAAAAGGACGCTTCAAAAGTATTACCATAAAAACCAATAGCAACTATTTCTCCCGGCTTCGGGTTTTCATTATAAGCCGCCAATGTTTTTTCAAAACGCGCACCGTCGCCAGATAAGCCGCCAGTAATTAAAACATTATCCCGGCTTACTGCATTCATCCCTTTTGCTAACTGGCTTCCGTTTACAAAACTACCTTCTGAGATTACAAAAACATGTTTTAGATTATCCGTTTTAAAAGCACTCACCAAATCTTTACCAGTTTTAAAACTATCGGCTTCCTTATTTAGGATATTACTGGTTTTTATTTGAAATGTACTTTTTTTGAACGCTATGGCGGTAATGGTAATACTTTCATCATCAACCTCTTGTGCTGTAATATCACCACTGGTAGAACCAAACACTAAATGGCCATCTGGAAATAATGTTCTAACTTGATTATAGATAGTTTCATCTTCAAGCATATACCTATTCCCAAAAATTAAAACCAAAGGTTTTTTTAACTCGATTTTAGGAGATAAATACTCCCAGTCTTGACCTTGCTTCTTTTTTACCTGTAATATTTTCATAATTTATTTTTTTAAAGTAAAATAGAATGTCGTTCCTATATTTGGTTCGCTATCCAACCATATTTCACCCTCGTGCAAATCGACTATTTTCTTAACAATGGATAACCCTATTCCTGAAGAGTCTTCACTTTTCTTTAATGAGTGGAATATTTTAAATATTTTATGATGAAATTTTTTATCTATTCCAATACCATTATCTTGTATTGAAAATTTATAATGACTTTGTAAATCTTCCACATCTATAATAATACTACCATTATCTTTATCAATAAACTTAACAGCATTACTAATCAAGTTTTGAAAAACTTGTTGCAATTTCGTTTTATCACCTTTTACATGCGGTAATACATTTGCTGTTTTAATGTAAATATGCTCGGGGATATACATAATAGTTACTAACTCATGTATTAAAACATCCAAATCGACATCTGTTTTTTCAGCAATATCAGTCCCCACACTAGAGTAATTCAAAACATCTGTTATAAGCTGTTCCATTTTTTCTAAGGTGGTTTCAATAAGCCCAAAATTTTGAAGGCTTACAGCGTCTAATTTCCCTTTGTTATCTTCTTTTAACCAGCTTACCAAAGCGTTTATACTTCGCAATGGTGATTTTAAATCGTGCGATACTATATGTGCATATTCTTGTAGCTCGTCATTACTTTTTTCTAATTTCCCTAAAAGTTTTTCTTTTTGGAGTTCTAAATTTTTAATCTCGGTAATATCCAAATGTATACCTATAGAACCAACAACTTCACCTTCCAAATTATAATTTGGAGCGCCACTAATTAACCAATACCTAGTTTCTCCAGCTTTGTTTTTTACTTTAAGTTCATAAGAATTAGACTCTCCGTTTTGGCGTTTAACACGCTCTTTCAATATTGTATCTTGACCATTTTCAACAGAAAAAACATCGGTAGCTTTTTTACCTTTTACCTCACCTTCAGTATAACCAGATATTGCTTCAAAACTCTGGTTTATCATTAAAATCTCGTCGTTATTATTTACTTCGACTAAACCCAAATTCATATTAGCAATAATACTATAGTATTTTTGTTTTTGCACTTCAAGGCTTTTACGATAACTTCTTTTTAAAGTAATATCCCTGTAAGACCATAAATGCCCTCTGTAGGTATCATCTTTTATAATAGGCACAAAATCCCGTTCTAGGATGGTACCATTGGTCATGACTAACTCATCTGCTAAAACAGTTTCTTTATTCTCTAGAATGTCATTTATCCTGAGTACGAATTGTTCAGGGTTTTCAAATTGGGATTTATTTTGCTCTGCAGCATTGGAGCAGTCTTCGCCTATTAATAATGTAGGGTCAACTGGAATACTAAACAACTCGCAAAACTTTTTATTGGTCAATACGATTTTTCTATTTTGATCCTCTAATAAAACACCACTATCCAAGTTCAAAATTAACGTAGATAACCTGTTTTCAGATTCAATTAACTTTTCATCTGATGCTTTTTGATCTGATATATCCCTTACAATACCTTGCGCTGCAACAGGATTTTTATCTTTATCGAAAATGACACTTGCATTTATATGTACCCACTTTACTTCTTTTGATTTGGTATAGATTCTTGCTTCATAGTCTTTAAAAAAACCTTTAGTTTGAAGATCCATAAAAGATGCCATCGCATACTCATAATCTTTATTATAAATTAAATTATGAACATTTACTGTTTCATTTTCAATATTATAACCAAATAATTTTGTAGCTGCCTCATTAAATTTTAAAACATTACCTTCAAGATTAATAACCACGTAGGCATCCAGGATGTTTTCAAAAACACCTTGAAGTTGAGAGGATTTTTCGTCCAGATGTTTTTCTAATTGTTGAGATGTAGCGTATAATTCCCGCGATTTTTCTTCAAGAATTTTTTCAGCTGCTTTTCTTGCGGCTTTCTCTCTTTTTAGAGCACGTTGTAATATTTCAACCCGGTCTTGGTTCATTAACTTTTATTGATAATGAATCTAACTTCCGTACCGTCTTCTTTAATTCTTTCTAATGCTATAGTTGCTGTCGAATTAAAATGCTCGAAGGTTTTGTTCATTAAACCTAAGCCAAAGTGGTGCATAGCTCTGCTTGATTTATATATCATTATTAATGAGTCTTCCGTTTTATCTATAACCTCGAAAGTAGGTAACTCTGCATCCGGGTAAATTTTTCTAACCTCTACGTGAATGTGATTTTCAATGGAAGAAATCATTTCAATTGGGTCTTTATAAGTGGCAAGCAACCCTGGGTAACTATCCTCAATAACACTAAAAAAATGTTCTGCATAAACCAATAATAAATTATCTATTGAAATGCCTGTATTTTTACTTAAATGCTGTAATAATTGTAACATTTCGGAAAAACTATAAGTCCCTACAGATGTATAAACACCATTGGACTCTAGGTCTGAACTTGTTATGATATCATCTACCATTTCCAACCCAAATTTATCTTCAACCAACTCTAAAAACTCAGTAAAAACAATACCCTTCATTATATTTGCTTTAGTTCATTTATACTCCAATATGCTAATACTTTTTCAATTTTAGAAACATATTCTTCATACTTTAGTGGTTTTAAAACATAACCTGCAACACCAATTTTATAACACTCTAACAAATCTTTTTGATTATTTGAAGTCGTTAAAATAATAGTAGGTATGTATTTTAAGATGTCATCATTTTTAAGAATGCCTAAAAATTCAATACCGTTGATTTTTGGCATATTCAAATCTAGCAAAATTATGTCAGGTAATTCGTCTTTTTTTTCTAAAATTTTTAAAGCGTCTTCACCATTACTGGCTTCGGTTATTTTATGAGGAAGTTGGAGTGATGAAATTGTTCTGTTCAATTTCATAATCTCAATCATGTCATCTTCTATCAATAATATATTTAAAGCCTTCATCGTTTCTATTTTTATGCAATGTAAAAAAAATCAAAGCTAATTTAATAAGATATTAAGTATACATTAAATCGTTAGAGTTATGTTAAGTGTAGTTGAATAACAGTTAAGTTTCGACGAATGAATTTTTACAATTTTAAGCGACCTACTTATTAAACAATTCCAGCGTATTCATTTGAACTTGATATATAATCCAATTAGTAGTTTATTCTGCGTCAAATATAAAATATATTTAAATAAACAATTAAATTAATCTTTGTACCATGTAATAAATAACGATTAGCTGCAATTTACTGTAGATGAATTGCTTTTTAGTATATTACTTTTTAATTAGAATTTTCTTTTCAAAACTAGCTTTTGGAGCTTCACAAAGAGAACATTCATAATCAGGAGATAAACTTTCAAAAGTAGTATTTGGAACAATACCCTGAGTAATATCGCCATAAAGTTCATTATAAACAGTCATGCATTCTGTACATTGATATACCTCTTCCTCAAAAGTTTCCATATTTAAAACTTGACCATCATCATCTTCTTTCTCAGTTCCTAAATGCTCAAAATACAACTGACTTAACTCCATTAACAAGCCAGGTAATTCAACCTTATCCACATCTTGAACATGCATAATATACTGTCGCGTATTTGGGTCGAAATTTTTAGCATATAATAAATTGTAGGTATCTCTTATTTTGAAATTTCCAATAACTTCAGGTTGCTTATTTTTCTCTACTACAATAGATGTAAAATTATACGTATCACTATCATAATTTGTTATGCCAAAAGTTAATCCATAAGTACTAATATCATTTTGATCAAAATTAGTAACTAGGTATTTTTTCAAGCTTAAAGCATCTTTATCATTAACTGGCAAATGCCAATTCATTTCCAACATAGAATGACGTACGTTAATACCAAATTTACCCAAGAATTTTTCCCATTTAAGTTTAGACTGTAATGGAATACCTTTAACAATAAATGATTTCCAAGGTGTGATAGATATTTTTCCAATTTTGTTTTCTGAACATAAATCGCACATGGCTTTAAGGAATTTTAAATCGTATCTGTTATTTCTCCAATACAAACCTAACCAATAGCGATCTAAACTAATCCTGTTCATACCCTCGTAATACGGAAATGGGTAAAAGGGAACTTCTAACGGCTTATCAACTGTTCTATTATTAGTGTCTATAGCATCACTTACCAAATCAAAAACAGTTTCAATAGTTTCCGGTTCTTCTATTAAAATATTTTCAATAGCCAATTCAATCAATCCCATGTCCCAACTGTAGATCAGCGCAGGGTACATTTTTGTTTTTTTCCATCCTGGAAGTCTCAAATATAAATACCAATAATCTTCATGTCCTGAAGCTATAAAATTTACATTACCCGTAAATAAAGGCACTAAACGTTGTTTAGGGTCTGTAACATTTATTCTAAGTTTTGGATTATGCTTAAACTGTTCTAAAATATACAAATACCGTTCGCCTGTTAACCACGAAGTTGTTGGCAGAATTTCAGTAGATACATAAGAAGATGCTATATTTTCAATGCCATCTCTTTTAGGTTTTACAAATTGAATTTTATCAAACTGTGAAAACAGCTTCTCGTTAATTTCTTCAGGAAAGATAATATCTTGACGTGAGCCAAAAGAAATAGCATCCAAACCTAAAGATTCCGCAGCTTCACAAATATATTTTAATTCACCTGGTGATAACACACCGCCGTTAATCATTAATCTATATGGTTCTTCCATTATGCTAATACTTTTGAGTTTTGAAGAATATCCCTAACTTCAGTTTTACAACTTCCACAACCTAAACCAGCTCCGGTTTTATTACATAATTCCGTAAAATCCGTACAGCCATTTGCTATAGCTTCTTCTATATTTCCTGAACCTACTTGACTACAGGAACATACCAATTTCCCTATAACAGGAACATCATTTGATGCACCACGAAGCAATTTATCACGCTTCTCGGCCATTTCAATCTTGCTTTCAATCATGGTTTTAAATTCGGCGAATTCATTTTTATCGCCCATTAAAACAGCTCCGATCAATAAATCATCTTTAACAATACACTTTTTATAGTAGCGTTTTTTCATATCTGTGAATATGATTTCTTCATAACTATCATCATTATCTGGCACATTAATGTCACCTATACTACAGAGGTTTAAATCATTGAATTTCAAAATATTCATTAATACAGAACCATTATATGCACAACTTATATCGCCGGCAATAAAATTGGCCAGAATATTAGCTTGCTCTTCTGCTGCAGATGTAATTCCAAATAATTGATTGTTATATTCTGCTATTTCTCCAATGGCAAAAATATCTGGATGAGACGATTGTAAATGTTGATTCACTCTTACACCTCGACTACAATGTATACCATTTTCCCTAGCTATTTCTATATTTGGAATTGTACCTATGGCATATACTATAGCATTGGCCGTTATGAACTTTCCACTCTTTAAAGTAATATTTAATTCGCCTGTATCTTCATCATCAAATACGGTACTTACTTCATTATCAAAGTAAATTTGAATACCTCGTTCTTGAACATCTAATGCTAATAACTTACTGGATACCTTATCTAGCTGACGTTCCATTAAACGCGACCCACGTTGCACAATCGTAATTTTGGCGTTTTTATGTTTCATTGCCGCAGCTAATTCCAATCCTAACAATCCACCCCCAACAATAACGACATGTTGTTCTTCTGGAGGTAATCCCGTGGCATCAAGATAGCTTTTAAAACTATCTGCATCGTTTTTATTACGCATGGTAAAACGACCTGGTAAATCTATTTGAACATCATTCGGGATAAAAGCACGACTACCAGTTGCTAATATTAACTTATCAAAATTATGAACTGTATTGTTATTATCCGTTACAACCTTATCCGATTTATTGATATTCGTAATAAAAGTTTCAGCATGTAAATGAACATTAAGTTTGCTCAGCTCTTTTTCTTTAATTTTGAGCAGTTGTTGCCATGTTAATTCTTCAGTCACATACTCTGGTAACAATACGCGATTGTAGAATAAGTTTGGTTCTTTTGAGAATACATGGATTTCATCTACCTCATTTTGTTCTCTGTAATTCTGTATGAACCTAAACGCTGCTGCTCCTGCACCGACAACGATTATTTTTTCTACTGATTTTTTATATTTTGAAACCGAAACACAGGTGTATTTAAAATCGGGTTCTTTTGATATGGGATCTACGTGTGTATTTGTTAAATTATTCGCTCTGTTTAAATTACTTTGTAACTGCTTACCCCAATGCATAGGTAAAAATACGACGCCTTTTTTAATGTTATCTGTAATTTGAGCGCGTACCCTAACAATACCATTCCCACTTTTTATTTCAGTAATATCACCATCCTTAATCTTATTTAAATAAGCATCTACAGGATTTATTTCCAAAACCGGTGTTGGATAATGTGTTTTTAATCGCGACACCTTTCCTGTTTTAGTCATGGTATGCCATTGATCACGAACACGACCTGTAGTTAATATAAGCGGAAACTCTGCATTTGGTTTAACCGAGGTGTTTTCAATAGCACTCGGTAAATTAAACTTTGCTTTTTGAGACGGTGTATAAAACTTTTTATCTTCAAATAAACGCGGTGTTCCTTGATGTCTGTGTTCTGGAACCGGCCATTGGAATGTGCCTTCATTTTTTAATCTATCGTAATTCAAATATGACACATCAATATTCGTGCCTTTGGTCATAGACACGTATTCGTCATAAATCTCACTAGCATTATTAAAATTGAAACCTCTGAAACCCATGCGTTGTGCAAAATCACAAAATATTTCAACATCTGGTCTGGCTTCTCCTGGCGCATCAATTTCTTTTGGTAAATATGAAATTCGCCTTTCAGAATTCGTCATAGTACCTTCCTTCTCCAACCAAGCTGCTGCAGGCAAAACTAAATCTGCAAAAGCCACCGTGTCCGATTTATGAGATATCTCTTGAACCACAACAAACTTGGCATTTTTCATGGCTTTTTCAATACGATTTAAATTTGGTAAACTTACCAATGGGTTTGTACATGCAACCCAAACGGCTTTCATTTTCCCGCTTTCTAAAGCGTCAAACATTTCCGTAGCTGTTAACCCTGGTTTAGGGTTGATTTTATCTACGCCCCAAAACTGAGCCACTTCACGCCGGTGTTCTTCATTTCCCAAATCTTTATGAACAGCTAGTAAATTAGCCATGCCACCTACTTCGCGTCCGCCCATCGCATTGGGTTGACCTGTTAAGGAAAAAGGACCTGCGCCAGGTTTACCAACTTGACCAGTTATTAACGATAAGTTTAAAAGGGATATGTTTTTATCGGTACCAACAACACTCTGGTTTAAGCCCATGGCCCACATGCTTATAAAACCTTTTGAAAGGCCAATAATATCCGCAGCTTTACGAATTTCCTTTTCTGGAACACCACACATTCGGGAGGCTTCTCTTAAAGATGTTTTAAAAATTAAATCTTTATAATCCTTAAAACCTTCAGTATATTTTGTTATAAAATCTTCATCTATTAACCCACGTTTGTACAAGCATCTTCCAATGGCGTTATATAGAATAATATCGGTTCCCGGAAGGATTTGTAAATGCAAATCGGCAAAATTAGCAGTATCTGTTTTTCTAGGATCAACGACTATAATCTGCACTTCTGGATGGTCTTCTTTATGTTTTTCCAAACGACGGAATAAAATAGGGTGACACCAAGCTGGGTTTGCTCCTGTAATTAAAAATGTATCTGCTAATTCAATATCCGCATAAGAAATCGGTACGCTATCCTCACCAAACGTTTTTTTATAACCTACAACCGCAGAACTCATACACAAGCGTGAGTTCGTATCTATATTATTTGTACCAATAAATCCTTTTGTTAGTTTATTGGCAATATAATATTCCTCGGTTAAACTTTGTCCGGACACATAAAAACCAACGCTGTCTGGGCCATATTTTTTTATTATCGATTTAAAAACGCTTGCCGCCCTATCTAAAGCATCACCCCAACTAACACGTTCACGCGGATGTGATCTGCTCCAACGCATTTCCGGGTATAGAATTCTATCAGAAGTATCATTTGCTACATAATGCAAATTCATACCTTTAGAACATAGCATCCCTTTATTAACTGGATGATCCTGATCGCCTTCAACAAAAACTTTATTATTACTATCTTTTTTTACGATAATACCACAGCCAACACCACAATATGAGCACGTTGTTTTTACTTCGTTTTTAATCATTCAGATAGCATTTATTACTAAGTAAGACAATATTTTTACACTAAACAAGCTCTTTTTTTATTATTTTGAATCCTTTAAAAAAGGGACTTCAAATTTTTATATTTATAAAAAATAGCAACTTATTTTAACTTTTTACTTTTATAGGAATTAAATCTTTCGGAGCTACTTGAGTATCTAATTTAGCAACTTTTTCGTCTTCTATTGAAAACCGAATCGCCAATACGACAATAGATGTGATTACAACTACAATACCTATAATAAAATAACCTCCTGATACAGCAGATGAAGATGCTGCAGATTGCGCTGCACTTATTACATCTGCTCCTAATCCTTGGTTAGCTGCAATGGCAGCCTTTTCTGCTACGGCCGATTGCGACTTTAATAACATGGCTGCTAAAAAAGCGCCAACATTTCCTCCTGCTCCAACAATTCCTGAGACTGACCCAATAGCTTTTTTATTAATGAACGGCACAACTGAAAACGTTGCCCCTTCTGCCATTTGAACCGATAAACTAAATAGTATTAAAAAGCAAACACCTATAAAAATACTTGTTGTAGTTGAAAATGTTATTAACATAATACCTTGTACTGCAAGAATTGCTGCTAAGAATAAAACACGACCTCTTAACCCTTTTAACTTTCCGAATTTATCTCCAAAAAACCCTCCTAGTGTCCTTGCGAAAATATTCATTAATGCAAATGATAAGACGATGTTTCCCGCCGTAACCCTTTTTAACTGAAATGTATTTTGTAAATAATCATCCATGGTTCCGTAAACCGTTAATTCAATACCAAAAGATGCTGCATAAACAAAAAATAAAATCCAAGTTCTATAATCTTTTAAAACTGTTCCAAATCCTATTTGATCTTTCTTTTTACCTAAAACCAGACCTGATGCTTTTAAATCGCTAAAATTTCCTTCTGGAGTATCTTGCGTAAAAAAGTAATATACAATACCCATTAAAAAACATACTATACCTGCAATAACCATGGAGTATCTCCAAGCTTCACCCTCTGCAACCCCAAAAGCTACAACAGCAGCAGCTATTAATGGCATCCCTAAACGGTTAGCACCACCACCAAGATTTCCCCAACCGGCAGAAGTCGCATTAGCGGTTCCTACAATATTTGGCGCAAACATTAATGAAGTATGTACTTGTGTTATTACAAAAGAAGCACCTATAAAACCAATAAATAATCTACAAACAAGAAATTGAGTTGGCGTTTGTACCAATCCACATAAAACAACTGGAATAGAACCTAACATTAATAATCCTGTATAACATAAACGCGGACCATATTTATCGCATAACTTACCAATTAGCAAACGCGCAAACACCGTTCCTGAAACAGCAAGAATTATAGAATTCCATTTTTGATCTGGCGTTAAACCCAAATCCCTAACTACATCTGGCATAAATGGTACGATACCAAACCATGCAAAGAAGCATAGGAAAAATGATATCGCTGTTATCCAAAACGTACGAATAGAAATATTTTTAAGATTAAATAAGTTTAATGTTGTAGACTTGGTTTGAGGTACTGAATTCATAAATAAGTATTTTACATACACAAAACTACGTATTAATACTTAATTTTATATGTTTTAGATTACGTATCTAATAAGAAATATGAGTTTGATAATTTTAGAATGGATTTTTTAGGGATTCTGTAAATTGAATATTAAAATTTGCTGTTTTTTTTGCGATTTAACAAAACATCACATTGAAGTAGTTTGAACTTTTTGATTGATATCGGGAAATGGACGTATAAAGAGAACTTTTAATACACCCTGATGGTTTGCATCACGTCATTATTAAAATAATAAAAACATACTAAAAAATAGTATTATAATTAACACCCAAAAATTCGTTCAAGATTTCAAAGATGCTGTATTTCGAACATTAAAATTAATAGTTCATTTTTGTTTTTTTTATAAGTAAATAACAAAAGCTATAATTAGAATTACATTTACATGAGAGTACGGATGATTTTCCAGTGAACTTAAAACTGCAATTAATAATCGTTTAAAAGTTTACAATTTAAACCAATCCAAACTCTTTAGCTTTATTACTCAATTCCATTAAATTTTTAACGTCTAGTTTTTTCATCAGGTTAAAACGGTGCACTTCTGCGGTTCGCTTGCTGATTTGAAGATCATCAGCGATGTCTTTATTGTTTTTTAATTGCAATACCAAATTAAGTATTTGTTTTTCACGTTTTGTTAATTTAAACGGATCTTCTTTTGGAGCTGAATTTGTAGAAGCGCTAGTTTCTATATTTCCATTTACAAAGTTATTCATAATAATTGCAGAGACATCACCAGTGAAATATTTTCCACCAGAGGCTACTTTATGTAGCGCTTTTATAAACTCTTCTTTACTAGCACCTTTTAATAAATAACCATCAGCGCCGGCCTGAATAGCTTGTATTACATATTCTTCGGAATCATGCATAGAGAGCACCAATGTTCTAACATCCTTATGGGATTTACTCATTTCCCCAACGACTTCAATGCCATTCATTTCTGGCATTCTAATATCCACAATTAAAATATGTGGCTTGCTTTTAGAAACAACTTTTAAAGCCTCTTTTCCGTTAGAAGCTTCGTCTATAACGTTAATTCCAACTTGATCTTCTAATAACGCTTTAATCCCGTCTCTTACCAAAACATGGTCGTCTGCAAGAACTACATTAATCATATTCCATAATTTTTTTATACATACAAATGTAATACATTAAGTAATACTACGTAATCACTAATTGATTACTGAAATTGGCATTTTCAGTTTAACTAACTAAAGGAATATTTAAGGTTAGTCGTGTACCTTTTCCTTTTTCAGAATTTAAAAACAAGCGTCCATCCATATACTTCATTCGCTCGCGCATAAAAGTCATTCCCATACCACCATCGCCTGTTTTAAAATGTTTGACTTTATCTGGGTCAAAGCCTTTACCATTATCATCAATTACAATACTTATTATATCTTTACTATGGGAAAGCGATACTATAATATGAGTGGATTCGGCATATTTTATAGCATTATTTATAGCTTCTTGCGTGATGCGATATATATTAATTTCCGCAAGCGAATCCAAACGTTGGTTAAAAGCCGTTTTATTAATTAATAAAATTTCTTTTCCGGTAAGCCTTGCTAGCTCTTGAGTTAATTTAGCAATGGCTGGTACAATGCCATGGTCGGTCAATTCTGGTGGCGTTAAATTAAAAGTTGCTGTTCTGACCCCTTTAATAATATTTGTAGTAAGTTCTTTTAAATGCTCTATTTTAATAGTTGCTCTTTCAACATCCTTAGGGTCAATACTTTCTAAATTATATTTTAAACCCGTAAGCATCTGCCCAATACCGTCATGTACATCTTTAGCGATTCGATTTTGTTCTTTTTCTTGGTTTTCAATAATCTTACTTGAAATGAGCTTTTGCTGACTAATTCGCTCTTGAAAGTTCTTTTCTGTAAGTCTAGCGATTTCGAGCTGTGCTATTTTACGTTCTGATATTTCTGAAGCAATGATGAGTAATTCCGATTTATCTTCAGTTGGACTATAAGGTATAATCGCCATTTCTAGCCAAATTTCTTTTCCATCTTTATCCGTAGATTTCACCTCTCCTTGCCAGCCTGTATTTTTATGCTTTAAAATTAAGTCTTCAATATTAGCCTGTTCCGTTTCGACCACAGATAATATGTTCCAAAACATAATACCATCATTAAATTTTGAATATTTAAACAAGCGCGAAAACTTGTTACCCATATGAATAACATCTCCATTTGGCGAAATACGCGCGAACAATAAAGTATCATCCATAGCACGGCTTAAAGCGCGTAATTCCTTAATAGATTTCTCTTTGGCACGACTCAGCTCATCGGCATCAAACGCCATTTTTTTAGCACGTCTTTCTGCAAATAACAACTCAGCAAGTGTAATTTTTACGGACTTAGCTGCGGGCCAAAAAATAAATAGAAATTCGCCCAAAAGAATGAGTAAAGTTAAGGCTGTAAGTAGAAATTCCAAATTTCGTAGCCAGTCCACCTTTTTTTCTGCTTCTAAACCATATTGATTAACAATATCGTCCATCAACTCTAAAAATGCACCTTCATTAGTCTTCACTGTTTTGATTTGATTTTCAAAAGGTGTGTTCTGATTGTTTTCTATAGATTTAATTATCGTATTTGAAGCAGTAACTATAGTATCAAAAATAGGATTCAAAATTTTGAATTTCGCCGTAATTTCAGAACTATTTTTTTTAGGCAATCCTAAACTATCATTACCTTTTTGAAGAGCATAATGCGATAAACTCCAAAGGTGTAAGGTTTGTGAAATATCGTTTTTGAGGAGTGATTTTTTTTCTGGAGTCGATACGGTTGAAAGTGATAGAATTTCCTTAGTTAGCTTTTGGCTTAACATACGTTGTCTTCCAGCAATGTTAATTACTGTAGAATCACTTTCTTGACCTCTTAGGTGCGTGCGTATTAAAACCTGACTTAAAATTACCGAAAGTGCAATGGTACTAAACCCAATAATATATAAACGGCGCAGTTTATCAAAAGTACGTTGGTCTAATGAATTGCCGTTTTTTGCCATATCGAAAAAAATTACGTTAAAGCCTGTTTGACTAAAGCCAAGCATTTTTCTGAAAAAGTAAGTTTTAAAGCTTCCTGTTGGCCTTCTTCTGACATTTTTACCCAGGTTTTTTGCAGAATATCAATAACCTTTTCATCGGGATGTTTTGCTGCAAATTCCTCAAAATAATAATCTAAAAACACTAAGCAAATGGTATCCTCAATAGCTTGAGATTCCTCGTTTTTCTTGATTCCTTTTTTAAGGATTATTTTTCGAATCCTATCGATAAAATCAACATCGTAACCTACTTGTTTTAGTATATCCGCAGTTATATCTGCATGCATTTTTTTTAAGGTTTCTCGCCATTTTAAATAGCCAATACGATCCATCGGGTATTCGTCTCGGGCAATTTTCCATCTGCAAATGTGTTGCGCGCGTGCTGCAATTTGCAGAGCTTTAGAAGCATCCGGATTAAACTGCAATAACTTTCTTGACATGCGCTGGGAGTACAACAACTCCTTAGGGTAGTCTAGGCCTGCGACTTTGTACGTGTTTACATCCTCAGAATTCGCCTTATCGATTAAGGCTATGGCAGTTTCAAAACGTGTAGGTTTCATATATTTTTTTCGGTTTAGTCTGAGAAGCCAATATACACATTTCCGTTTTCAATTTTAACAGGATAGGTCGCTATTTTTAAATCTTCGCCTGCAAGATTGCTACCATCTTCCAATGAAAAATTCTTTTTATGTAGCGGGCACGCCACTTTCGGGATACCATCTTTATCGCCCACCATGCCCAAGGATAATACCATTTCCATTTTATGCGGACACAAATTTTGTGTGGCATACCATTGTCCTGTTCGGGTAAAATTATAAACGGCGATTTGTTTGGTTTTATATTTGATGCAGGCTCCACTATTTTCAGGAAAATCTGAAATTGCGCCTACTTGAAACCACGTTTTTATTTCGTTTTCTGAAACGGATTTGTATTGCTCTAGTATGTTTTCCATTTTATTTAAAAATCTAAATATTAGTATTATCTTAAAGTCATTAAACCAAAAAAAAAACGTTATTAAAGTCCTTTTAAAGTAATAGCTCATTCATGAAGTATTACGGACACTAACACATCTATTAGTATCCACTGACAACTACAAATTGGCTCGCGTTAGGGATTACAGTGGAAAGCCCAAAGCGACCTTTTGGTAGTGCGGACTTGCAACGTAAAGCCCGACCCTTGTGGTAACGCCATTATCGGTTTTTTTTTGACAAAGCGTTAACGGTTTGGTTGAACTTATTGTTGTTAACCCTCATTAACTCCAAGCTTTTGGCATTTTTTGCTCACGCATAGGTATGAACTCTAAATTATCATCTGTATCATCAGAATTTACGAAATGCTTAAAGCGTTTCATGATTTCTGGACTTTCTATGGCTTGTTTCCACTCACATTCATATTTGTTTATTAAGCCCTTCATCTCATTTTCCAACTCTTCGGCGATGCCTAAGGAATCTTCAATAACCACTTGTTTTAAATATTCCAACCCGCCATCCAGTTTCTCTAACCATGGCGCTGTTCTTACCAATGGTCCTGCAGTTCTGATATAATACATTAAAAATCTATCTAGGTATTTTACCACGGTTTCATCATCTAATTGTTCTGCTAATAGAACGGCATGTTTTGGTGTAGCACCTCCGTTTCCGCAAACGTATAAATTCCAACCACCATCAACAGCGATGAGTCCAAAATCCTTACCTCTTGCCTCGGCACATTCCCGGATACAGCCGGATACGCCACCTTTAAATTTGTGTGGTGAACGCAACCCTCTGTAACGCTTCTCGATATCTATAGCAAACGTAACGCTTTCGTGCATCCCGTAGCGGCACCATGTGGAACCGACACAACTTTTTACGGTTCTTAAGGATTTACCGTAGGCATGCCCACTCTCAAAACCAGCATCTATTAAATCCTTCCAAATCATTGGTAATTCATGAACCTGTGCACCAAATAAATCGATACGCTGCCCCCCTGTGATTTTAGTATATAAATCGTATTTTTTGGCTACAGCACCAATGGTTATTAATTGGTCTGGCGTAATTTCCCCTCCAGGAACTCTTGGTACTACGGAGTATGTCCCGTTACGCTGTATATTTGCCAAAAACCTATCGTTTGTGTCTTGTATAGCGGGTTGTCTATTTGCAGTTTCCATAGTTACAGTAGCAAAAATTGATGCGACTACTGGTTTGCAAACCTCACAACCGTGGCCTTCCCCAAAAAGATTAAGAGCTTCTTGATAATTTGGCACTTGATTGACTTTTATTAAATCGTAAAGTTCCTGCCTGCTGAAATCGAAATGTTCGCAAATGGTTTCTTTAACTTCTTTACCTAAAGATTTTAAAGTTTCGTTTACCAAATCGACCACCATGGGTTTACAACCGCCACAACCTGTGGTCGCTCTTGTTTTTGAAATGATATCTGCTAAATTATGAGATTGGCCATCTGTAATAGAGCAGCAAATATCGCCTTTTGAAATACTCTCGCAAGAACACACCTGTGCGGTGTCTGGCAAATCCAAAACGCTCCCGAAGGATGCCCCCCCCTCACTTACCGGTAAAATGAGTTGTGATGGATCCTCTGGGATAGCCATACCGTTTAAATAAACTTGGTGCAGCATATTATAATCTGCAGCATCGCCCACTAGAATACCACCAAGTAATGATTTACCATCAAGACTTACGTTAATTCGCTTATATAAATGTTGGGTTTTATTTTCGAATATTATAGAATGCCCTTTTGAAGCAGGCATAAAGGGTTCTCCAAAGCTGGCTACATCTACCCCTATTAATTTTAATTTGGTGGACATGTCAATTTCAGCAGCCATTTCCGCATCGGTTTTACCAATAATTTGATCTACAGCAATACCAGCCATTTCATAACCTGGTGCAACAAGCCCGTAAATCATTTGATTATATAAGGCTATTTCCCCGATAGCATAAATCTTATCATCTGAGGTTTTCATTTTATTATCGACCACGATACCACCGCGAACACCGACTTCCAAACCACTGTTTTTCCCTAATTCGTCCCTTGGGCGAATACCTGCGGAAACCACTAACATATCAACATCCAATACATCATCTTCGCCAAATTCCATTCCGGTAATGTGTTTATCGCCTAAAATTTGATTGGTAGCTTTACTTAAATGAATGTTTAAACCAATAGATTCCAACTTCAATTTTAAAACCTCACTACTTCTGGAATCCAATTGCCTTGGCATTAATTTAGGAGCAAACTCAACTATATGAGGCTCTAAACCCATATCCATAACCGCCTTACCAGCTTCCAAACCCAACAATCCACCACCTAACACTGCCGCTCTTGCCCCTGGTTTTTCCGCGTTAAGCTTTTTAGCGTAAGCCAACATACCTTCCAAATCCTCAATGGTTCTGTAAACAAAAACACCATCTTTCTCTACCCCTTTAATAGGAGGTACGAAAGGGGAAGACCCTGTAGCCAGTACGAGGTAATCATATGAAAACTCACGATCTTTTGCTGTGGTTATGGTTTGGGATGTTCTATTTATATCTGCAACACGCTCTCCGGTAATTAATTCGATATTATTTTCGGCATACCATGATGCCGGTGCCATTTCCAGTGCTTTAGCATCTTGATTTTCAAAAAATTCACTTAAATGAACACGATCATAAGCTGGTCTTGGCTCTTCTCCAAAAACCGTAATTTTAAAGTCTTTTGCTTTTGGATTATCAACAAATTTTTCACAAAACTTATATCCAACCATTCCGTTCCCAACAACAATAATTTGTTTCATAACTACGTATTTAAACACAAATCTAAGTATTTATACTTATTTTATAGTGTATTTAGCTAGATTATTTACGTAGAATGGTAATTATTATCAATTTCGCAAATAGATAATAATATATTTAAATATTAAATAAAATATTGTGTTTGATATTATGAAAGAATGAGAATCTACTATGAACTTTATCCTTAGTGTTGTGTTTTAATTTCTTTACATTTAATAGCTCATTAACCGATACTGAATTTTTAGAAGAACCCGACTTGAATGTAAATTTTGAAAACCAAATAGACTATTTTACATTTTTAAATTCAAAAATAGGTTTAACATTACTAAAGTTATTTAGAGATGGAAAATCTTGATACAAAAAAACAGCTTAATTATAGTGTCTAAGTATTTTAACTAAAAACTCTACAATTACAAAAACTAATTAATTACTACATTAATCAATATACAAAATTTTTTTTTTTTCAATTTTGATTAGTATATATAAAAACAAAAAACACTGATAATCATACAATTAACAGTGTTTTAGTTTTTCCTATTTCTAGGTTAGTCGGGGAGGCAGAACTAAATCAACACTCTGCCATCTATCATAAACACTAGAAGTTTTGCAAATACCATTTTGCTTGCTCACCTAATTGCACACTAAATCATAAAAGGAACTACTTAAAAACAAAATTTGTTTGTCTTTGATATCATAAAGATACAAATTAAACTAGTAGTGGGCCAATTATTAATAAGCTAAACTTATTTAGTTTCACTATATCTAAAAACACATTAATTTAGAGAGCTTCTCTAAAAATAAATTCACAATTCTTATTGCAACCATCTGTTTTTCTAAGGTCTAAAAGGTTGTTTCACATCAAATAAATTAGTCTAATAAAGTAACTATGCAATCAGTTAAAATACAGATAAAATGCCCATTTTTCTCAGAATTTAGTTTAAGTCGTCCTGTAACATACTATATTATCGGTTATAAATTTCTGTCGCGAATCAAATTGAAGTTCTAAAACCGTTTCTGGTCCACCAACACCACAAAAAAAACAAGAAGCCATAGCTCCTTTGGATAGCATATATATATATATATATATATATATATATTCCTACTCGGATATATATGCAAAAAATAGCCTGATATTTTTACTATTTTTCTATCCAAAGATTTTACAGATTCAGAAAACATAGGGTAAGAAAAAGGCTCCTCATTTTCTTCTAAATATTTATCTACAAATTTTACTTTAGATAAATCATGCCATGTTATTTCTTGAGGTTTAGAACAACCGAGTAGTAATAGCAGAAAAAAAGTAATAAAGATGCTGTTTTTCATTGCTTTATAATATTCGACTAGTCATTTTAAATTATCAAAAATATGTAGTTTACTATTTTCTTAGAATTGATTACTAACAAAGTTAATTCTATTTCTGCTTATAAACCTAATGAGCATGATAATCTATATGGTTTATTTCTGAGTATGATACTTTTTACTTATTATTTTAGAAAAGTTAGAAAGCCATTATTTTTTATTCACTAGTTGCCCCTTTGGTTCTGTAAAAATATAGTTGAAGTGCCTTACATCTACCGAATTTAGTTTGAACTTTCCCGTAACCGTAATAATATCATCTGTTTTAAACTTTGGATCAGATGTAAACTGAAGTTCTATCGCGGTTTCTGGACCTCCAACGCCGCAAAAAAAACAGGCATTCATTGGGCCTTTTGATAAAACATAAAACTCCTTTTCGGGATCTATACTCAAAAAATATCCTGTTATCGTTAGCTCCTTTCCCTCTAATGCCTTTACAGAATCAGAAAACGTTGGATGCAAAAAAATAGCATCATACTCTGGAAAGTACTTATCCTCAAATGTTACTTTAGATAAATTCTTCCAAGTAACTGCTTCCTGAGCAAAACCAATTGCACTCAAAACAAAAACAAACATTAGTAATATTTTATTTTTCATTACTCAAAATATTTGAAATTTTCATTTTCATAATAGGATAAACCGCTATTGCTATTGAAATTGTAATTATTACAATAACGATTATTCCTTTCTGGAATATATCTTTAATGGGCAATGGCTGTAGCATAATTCCTTTAGAGTTGATTTTTGTTGAACTAAGTAGATAAGGCAAAACAGTTTTTAACAAAATAAGTCCGAATAAAAACGCAAAAAAAACAATGGCAAACCCTTCATAAGCCACCATCTTAATTAATTGAAGGTTGGAAGCTCCATAAGTACGTAAAAGTGCCAAATCAAAAGCCCGTTCTTTCACCATTTTGTATAAACTAATAAATATAGTTAGCCCAGATATTATAAGAATTAAATAGGCAATCCATGCTATCATTTTAAAACCACCTCCTAAAAATTCATACAGTTTATCCAACTCATACTTTGGTAAAGCGGCTTGCATATTAGTGTCTTTATCGATTACTCTAGGCAGGGTTAAATAACCTGTTGGATTCCTAAAGGACACCAAAAGAGAGGTTATTTCTTCTTCATAATGTTCATGCGTATCAAGTGCTTCCTTTTTGTGGTTTTTATGCGTGTCATGTTCATCAAGATCATCGTGATTTCTCTCTTTATGATGTTCCTCTTCATGATGGTCTTGAGAGTCATGATTGTGTACATCCCAAATACTTTCTAGATTACAAATTATGAGACGATCAATTACTTTTTGGATAGGTTTCAAAATACCTACTACAGTAAATTCTTCATTATGTGTTTCTATATTAGCCTCCACTAATCCATGCGAACTCAAAAAGGTATCACCGATATTAAGATTTGAGGTTACAGCAACTGAATGCCCGATAACAACTTCCATAGCCTTCTCAACATCACGTCCGTTCTCTAAATCAGCTTCATAAAGATTCCTAAAGTCATTGGTAGTTCCTACAATTCTAAATCCTTTGTAATTGTCACCATAAGAAATTGGTATAGCGTCTTTAATCAAAGGATTTTTACCAATTTTTTTTGCGTCATGATATGAGATATTTCCTGTTGGGTTATCTAAATGTAAAACCGAAGCTAACACCAATTGTAGCGGGCTTCCCTTAGCTCCTACCACCATATCAATACCTGCCAAATTATTTTCCATTTGATACTCAAAAGACGCTTTTATTTGTTGAATTCCAAGAAGTAATACGATGCTTAAGGCCAGAGTAAACACACTTAAAAAAGAATAAAATGGCTTAGATAAAAGGTTTTTAAAACTAATCTTCCAAACACTCATAGTTCCATTGTATTTTGAAAAAACCCTTTTATTCTGGAGTCGTGGGTAATAACCACTAAACAAGCTTTGGTTTGATTTGCTTGCTTTTGAAGTAGTTTGATAACATTAAAACAATTTTCGTCATCTAAACTTGATGTAGGCTCATCGGCCAGAATAACTTTTGGGTTATGTACAACACCCATGGCAATACTAAGACGCTGTAATTGCCCTTCACTAAGTGTATTGATTTTATTGTGCTTATGCGTATGTAAGTCTAATGCTTTTAGTAGATTTTCAATTTCTGAATCATCACTCTTTTTTTTACTGAAAAAAAGGCGCGCTTTCAAATTTTCTAGAACATTCAAAGATTTTATGGCATGCTTTTTTTGAAATACTAAGCCTATGTTTTGTCCCCTAAAGGCATCTAGTTTACTATGTGATAATGCATTTATATCAACACCATCAATATTCACTTTTCCACCAGATGGTACTAGTAAACCTGCTAGAAGATGTAAAAGAGTTGTTTTACCAATTCCTGATTTTCCTAAAATGAGTAAATCTTCTTGTTTTTTTAATTGTATATCTGGAAAACTAAAATTGTATCCTGTCTTTTTGTATTGAAATAAAAGCTTATCTGTTTGTATCATTTTAAATCTTGTAAATCTCTTTTTTACTTAATGATTGTTAGTAGCATTTGTTATATTGAAACTTTTCTCAATAGCTTTTTCAAGAATTGAAGGTGCACTTCCCGGGCCAATAGTTAGCAATTTGGAACCTGTAATAGGTATGCCTTTAAAAGGTCTAATCTGAATATCCCCATCTGGTTTACGCTCAAAGTAAGTGTATTTATTGTCTTCTCCTATTATAGTACATCCTTTCACACGAAGTATGCTTTTGGGTAATTCCGAGCAGATTTTTTGAATACAATCTATATGAGGTAGATCTGGTAAATCTGCAGAACATGAAGCCCAATGCGCTTTTAAGTGGTCAAATTCGTGTGCGGTATTAGTTGATGGTAAAAGTTTAGGTAATAATTCTACATCAATGTCATCCACAGCAATGATTTTAGCCATGGGATTGAGTGCTTTAAGTTCTTTAATAACTTTAGATTTTCTATTTGCTACTATGTCTTCAAGATGTGTTAAAACAATAAGAGAAGAAACCTGAATTTGATTAGATTCAAGCTCATTATATTCTTCGCGTTGTTGCCAATTTTTCACATCAACAACAGATATTTGTACAGGAGGTAGGAATCTATCGTTAAGACCAACACCAAGAAATTCAATTAGCGAACATGCATCTGATGTCCCATTGGCTTCAATTAAGGTAATTCCTTTTTTTCGTTCAGGAATTCTATTAACTATATTTCTAAGTTCCATAATACCACTACAGCAAATACAACTGCCACTTAATGCTTTAATGGTCTTTTGTTTTATTTGTTTGGCAAATTGCTGCGCATCCAAATTGGCATTTTCATAATCATTGAGAACGATAAAAGGTTGCCAGCCATATTTACTAAAATTGTCAATTAAATGCTTTAATAGTGTTGTTTTACCAGCGCCTAAAAATCCAACTACTGTAATAATTACCTCCATGTGATGAGCTTTTATTATTTTTTAGGCCTAAACGGTTTTATTACGTTTTCATTACATTTTAAAAAGGGACCACCCATAAGATCTATGCAATAAGGTATGGCAGGAAAAACCGCATCTAAACATTCTCTAATAGACTTTGGTTTTCCGGGTAAATTAATAATTAAACTATCCCCTCTAAGTCCAGCAGTTTGTCTTGATAGAATGGCTGTGGGTACATACTTTAAAGATTCTGCACGCATAAGCTCTCCAAATCCAGGCATCATGCGGTCACAAACAGTCTCGGTAACTTCTGGGGTTACATCCCTTTTAGCAGGTCCAGTACCTCCTGTAGTAATAACTAAACAACATGTCTCATTATCAACCATATTGATAATTGTTTTTTCAATGATGTCTTGTTCATCAGGTACTATTTTATAAATGGTTTCCCATTCTGAAATTAAATAATCGTTCAAGGTATTTATAATGGCTTTTCCACTAATATCTTCATAAATACCTGCATTTGCTCTATCGCTTACGGTAATAATTCCTATTTTGATTGTTAACATAACTATTTGTCTCTAATACTATTTAAAGATATCCTGATTTTCCAAAAAATGAATAAGTTTTTGCTCTTTTTTACTACTTACAAGGTATTTGCTCAGTTAACTTTTCAAATGTAGCACTAAGTATTTCGGGAGTTGTATTTTCTGGGGTATAAACAATCGACACTTTTTTTGTATTCAAATCTAAAATAGATTGATTGACACCGTTTATATTTTGCAGACCATCTTCAATGATTTTTTGGCATTTAAGACATCTGGCTTTAGGCGTATTTATTACTAAAACAGCATCATTTTCGCCCTTTACCAATACACGTTCTTCTTTTTCTATACGATTGCATGATACGGCTGTAAATGCTAATAATACTATTAAAATTATCTTTTTCATCTCTTTATGTGTTTGCTTCTTTTTGAGAATTACGCATTGGATTGCTCATAGTTTGGAATAGGCCACTCATCTACTTTAGGGAATAATTCGTCTTCCCATAGTTTTGCTTCCTCATCTGTGATAAGACAGGTGTTTAATTGTGCTATCATTTCCTCTTTATCTAGATATTGACCTATAAAAACAAGTTCTATTTTTCTATCTCCAAATTGTATGTCCCAATCGGATTCTATTTGTTTTTGATTTTCTACAAACGCTGCATAATTGCTACGTTCTGTAAAAGACATAGATGCCCACCAAACTCCTGCATCATCTGCCTTACAAGACCCACCTGCTGAACTCCAAAGTAATGCTTGATTAGATCTTGATGCTAACCAAAACAGACCTTTACTTCTAATTATATTTTGAGGAAAATCTTCATTAAGATATTTTAAAAAACGTTGTGGATGAAATGGTTTTTTACTGCGGAAAACAAAAGAGCTTATACCATATTCTTCGGTTTCAGGAACATGCTCGTTTTCTAATTCTTTTATCCATCCCGCTGAGGCTTCTGCTTTTTTATAATCAAACAAACCCGTATTAATAACATCATTGAGATTAACATTAGAATGGTTTGTGCTTATAATTTGAGCTTCAGCATTTAATGAACGGATAATGGCATGAAGTTCTTCCAACTCCTTCTTAGTAACAAGGTCTTCCTTATTTAAAATGATAACATTAGCAAATTCAATTTGGTCTGTCAATAGGTTTACAATGGTTCTGTCGTCTCCTTCAATATTGGTAAGCTCTCTTGATGCTAAATAATCTGGACTCGAAAAGTCCTTTAAAAAATTAAAGGCATCTACCACGGTTACCATGGTATCCACATAACTAAAACGGCTTAAATCTATGTTGCCGTCTTCACTTTCAAAACTAAAGGTTTGTGCTACAGGAATGGGTTCACTAATTCCCGTACTTTCAATTATCAAATAATCAAATCTATTTTGAGTAGCCAATTTTTCAACCTCTACCATAAGGTCTTCTCGCAACGTACAACAAATACATCCGTTGCTCATTTCTACCAATTTTTCTTCGGTTCTAGAGAGCGTATTTTCATTTTCAATGAATTGGGCATCGATATTCACTTCACTCATATCATTAACAATAACGGCTACTTTTAAGCCTTCTTTATTGTGAAGAATATGGTTAAGCAAGGTGGTTTTTCCTGCTCCAAGAAAACCACTTAATACAGTTACGGGTAGTTTTTTCATTTTTTTAGCTATGCTTCAATTTTACTTAGATTATTCATTTTCTCAATTAAATCACCTTTAATAGCAACTACTGCAGGTTTTGGAATATTATCCCCATCAAAAGGCCATGTACTGGTTGGGTTATTTTTGTTGCTAGTTTGCTCACCAGGGTGTTGCACACTTAAAAAGAGTGTTTTACCATCTGGAGAAAACCAAGGCCCTGTAAGTTCCGCATCACGGGGTGCTGAAGCAACACGAATCACTTTCCCAGCGTCTTTTCCATGTCTTGGAATAACGAATAAGCTATTGTTCTTAAACGGCATGTATGGTTTATCCTCCCTGTTCATTTCATCACCAGACATATCTGATGTTATCCAAAGGTTACCACACAAATCAAAAGCTAAATTATCAGGACAAGAAAACCCGTTGGCTTCTCCTCCTGCTTTGTATGTGGAGGCCTTAAAGGTTAAAGCATCAAACTTACCATCAGTTTCTACTATTTTCAGGATAGAACCGTGGTAATCATTTTTCGGCTTATTATTGGTGAGCGATACAAAAATATTCCCTGTGACTGGGTCAATTTCTATATCTTCTGGTCTATTAAGCGGTGTTGCTCCTAATAATTTTGCAGCTTCTCTGGCTCTTACCAAAACCTCAGTTTGGTTTTTAAATTTATTTTTTAAAATAGGTTGATTTTCCCAATCTAAAGCGAGCCATTTTCCCTTAATGGTATCAGCTACATATAATGTTCCTTCTTTTAGTGAGCTAGCTTTAGAGGAAATAAATTTATATAAATGCTCATCGTTTTTATCGTCTCCAGTGTATGCAACCACACGCTTATCATTTAACTCATATAAAGTACAACACTCATGTGAAAACCTACCCAAAGCAACATGTTTTTGTACTTTTCCGTCCTTGGGATTAACTTCTACAACCCAACCGTAATGTTCTGGTGGGTGCTCATAATGGTTTTCCCATCCATAATGCTTACTAGGTTTATGTTGAGGGTTGTCATTTTTATCATAGACTGTTTCTCCATAAAATCCATCGTAGTTTTCTTCGCATGTTAAAAATGTATTCCATGGTGTAATACCTCCAGAACAATTTGCGAGTGTTCCAATTACAGTAGTCTTATCCTTAATTGGAACATCCCAGTTTAATTCAATAGGTGTATGAGCTGTAATACGTCTGTTATGTGGGTCATTTTTCACTATCTGCCAAACACCATTTTCTTCTTTAATCCTTACAATACTTCCTCCAACGTTATACATTTCCTTATCAACTTGGGATTTGGTTCTATCTTGTTGAGGATTTTCAGAATTAAAATCTGACACAAAAAGTGAGTTAACATATTCATGATTCACCCATAGCAATCCATCTTTAGGGTTACCCTTATCAAACGGAATAAAACAAGTAAAATCATTATTAAAACCAAAGGTGTCTTTATCACTAATAGTATCTCCCCATTTTATAACCACTTGATAATCTAATCCATTAGCGAGCAATAAATCATCTTTAGCTGAGGGTTGCAAACCCTTTAAAACCAAGTTTTTTAGTTTTTCTAATTGTTCACTTGATAAGCTTTCGCCATTAGTAGGCGTGGTTGTATTACCGCAACTAACTAGAAATGGTGGCACTATTAAAGTGCCTATACTAGCTTTACCTAAAAAGGATACAAATTCTCTTCTGTTGTAAGACATAAATGTGAAAATTGAATAAATATGATGAAATGCATTGCAAATATAATGCAACTGAGTTGCATTTGTAACTTAAATTATTATTTTGTGTTCAATAGCGATTATTTTTTTTATGAATGACATCCAAAAAACAGTAATTGTATTATTGCTAATTGTTGGAATTGGTCATGCTCAAAATTCTGATGCTAACTTCTCTCCTCCTGATGAACCTCCCATAATTCATGTTGGTAAAGCCCATAGCAAAATTTTAGTTGATGGTAGAATTGATGAAACCGATTGGAAACATGCTGAAACCATTACTGATTTTTTTAAAACAGAACCTCGTCAAGGAGAACCGATTACATATCAAACAGAAGTAAAATTTCTATTTGATGAAAAAAACCTATATATCGCTGCTTTTTGTATAGATTCTGCGGGTATAAAAGGTATTAGAGTTCAAGACTTGCGACGAGATTTTAGTTGGGGCGAAAATGATATTTTTGGTATCGCACTGGATCCTCAGGATTTAAAGCAGTACGCGCAAGCATTTCAAACAACACCTTATGGTAATCAACGCGATTTTCAGAATTTTAATGGTAATAGTTATGATAATGGTTGGAATACCCTTTGGAAAGTTCGCACGCAAAGAACAAAAGATGGTTACACCGTAGAATTTGCTATTCCCTTTAAAACATTACGATACAATAAATTTAAAGCAGGTAAACCCATAGAATGGGGCATCACTATGGTTAGGTATGCCAGACGAGATATTGAGGTCTCTACGTTTCCAGCCATACCCCAGTCATTTTCGCCTTATCGTATGACCTATGCTGCAAAATTGACTGGAATAGAGTTGCCTCCTCCTTCTACAAATATCAGAATAGAACCCTATTCACTTTACCAATATGATAAAATTGAAAGCGATAATAGTACTTCAATAGACAAACTAAAAATAGGTGGCGATGTAAAGTGGGCTATCAATCCTAATTCCGTTTTTGACTTAACCATTAATACAGATTTTGCTCAAGCTGATGTAGATCGTGCTGTGAACAACTTGGAGCGATTTAATATATTTTTCCCTGAAAGGCGACAGTTTTTTCTTGAAAATTCTGGGATTTGGGCTGGAGGAAGTCAAACTGCAATTCGCCCCTTTTTTAGTAGACGCATAGGCTTACAAGGTAGTTTTAATGCAGAAACTGCTCCTATTGAGGCTGGGGCTAGATACACCAAGCGTACAGAAAAAGAAGCCATTGCAGGGCTTTTAGTTAGACAAAGTGAAACTGGCAATTCCCGTGCTTCCAATTTTGGAGTAGCCAGATACTTGCGTAATTATGGTAAGGAAAATAATATTGGCATAATGGTAACCCATAAATTAGATAATTCTTCAGATGATTTAGCTCTAGCTTCAAATAACAATACAACAATATCATTAGATGGCAGAATACGACCAACTAGCGAATGGGATATTAACTACCTTATGACTACTTCTATTGATGAAGGTACTGAAGACACAGGATTTGCAGGTAGGCTCTTCGCAGGAAGAAGAAGTAATAAATTGTATTACGGCTGGTCTACTGATTATACAGATGCCAAGTATAATCCGGCAATGGGTTTTATACGACAGTCTAATGTCATTAGCCATAATCCAGGAGGCTATTTTATTTGGAGACCTAAAAAAGCAAACTGGATAAGACGTTGGGATCCTGGTGTGTTTGCAAGTTATAATCATGACGCTACAAACCCGAGCAATTTCCAACAAGCCAGTTTATATATTTTCCCAATTTACGTATGGTTTAAGGATAACAGTTTTTTTGAATGCTCTTTGACACCTACTTGGCAAAACATCAATTTTAATTTTGCGCCTTTAGGATTACAGATAGAAGAAGATGAGTATTATTACACACGATTTACATTGAGATATTACACTGACAGGTCTAAAAAATGGTCAGTAAGTGGAAGTTATAATTTTGGAGAGTTTTATGATGGTACACGACAAACGTATAAAGCCTCGGGGAGACTAGCCCCAATTCCGCATATCGCTTTAACTTTTGATTATGAACATAACGATTTGAAAAGAATAGGGCAAGCTCAACAAAATTTATCTACAAATCTCATTTCTGTCGGTTCACGGTTTGCATTGAACCCAAGAGTACAATTATCTACGTTTTATCAATACAATAGTTTTGATAAGCAAGGGCGATGGAATGTGCGTGCAAGTTGGGAATACATGCCATTATCATTTGTTTATTTAGTGTTTAACGACTCAAATTTTGATGATGCTTTTTCACCCGTTCAGGAACAACAGTTTATTTCGAAGATTTCCTTGGTGAAGCAGTTTTAGCGATCTATTCGGTTACATTTCCCATAACAGCAACGTTTCATTTTAAATGGAAATAGATTCTTCAAGGTTTTGATCTATCCAGAATTGATAGAACTTAGTGGGTTGTCTTTTTCATTTTCATAAACCCTAGTATACCAAAAAGTGAGGATATAAAAATAATCTCAAGAAAACTATATAGTACCTGATTCCATCGCTCATTACTATTTTCAATTTTAAAAACAGGACGTTTAGAATAGTCATCTTGTGTAATGGGTTTATCCCAAAAGAGTCTATCAAAATAAAACGTGTTAATGTTTTTATGGAATTTGCTTAATGCAGATTGATAACTCAAAAAAGTATTTAAATCAGTCTTTAAAATCAATGCAAAAGTATCTTGCATATTTACCGCCGGATTTATCCAAAGAAATTGTTTTACCCATTGATTTCTTTTTTCAATTTGTCGATTATAAGCATCTACATCTTTTTTACTGTGATTATCTTTTAATGTAGTAAAAGCTGCATAAACCTTAGCATACTTGTTATTATGAAATAAACTGTCACTGGCTTTATATTGTGGATTGTATTCTAAAAATTCTGAAAGCACCTCAACTTGTTCCTTTTCGTCATTTTCGTTTTCTAACCCAGTTCTTCGGGTAAGTTCTGCCAAATGTGTTGTGTCTATAGGAAATTTAGCTACCATCCATACATTTAATACGGCTGGTATAACCAGTAAAAACAAAAGCCAACACCCTGCTGCACATATAGCATTAAAGGCTGAATTTTTCAAAAAACTAATAATTAAAAACATTAAACTAAACCAAAAGGCACTATATAAAATAACTCCTGCTAACCAGCCCAAAGCTGCCAACAGATTTTCATCAGCAAACAAATTACCAGAAACTAACAATCCTATTAAAGAAATAAGAAGTGCCGAACCAGTAATGAGCATAAAATAAAACATTAATCTTACTAACATTATTTTTCGAATACTTATGGATTGAATCCGTAATAACGCTAGTACACCACTTTCTTCTTCTATGGAATAAAGCCCAAATGTAAACGCGATGATAAGCAGGGGGACAAGATATATGATGACAAATGATAAGTCAAAATTGCCTACGTAAAGCTTAACAGGGTTGGAAATTTCATTTTCAAAAAGTTGATAATACAAACTCATGCCCGTTAAACGGTGATAGTATGGATGCAAATCGCGTTGCCCTATAGCAAGCGCAGCATATTTATGTGGAGGAAGTACCGTGTGATACCCATGCCTAAACCATGCATAAGAGGGATTTGATGCAATATCTTTTTTTCGTTTTGCATCTACAGAATTTAATTCTTCATCAAAACTTACTTGATATTGATGAAACTCATCCGCTTCAATTTTTTGAACCTCGGTAATGGTTTTTAGTTGAGTATTAATTACAGATGTTCCATAATAAATAGCATACATTGCAAATAGAAAAATGATTACCAAAAGCAATAACTGAAACTTATTTCGAATAAAAGAAGCCCATTCGTAGCGTATAATCGTTTTAGTTACTTTATTCATTGGTAAGTTTAGTTTTACGAGTTGAATAATTTAATAGTGAAATGAGTATTATTACCCAACATAAAAGAGCAATTAATTCTATGGTGTACTTTTTTAATGTGGTGTAAATTGAAGGTGTTTTATAACTAAAATCTTCTACAGACTTCCACATATCTAGCCCAACACTATATTCATAAAACTCGCCATACTTAGAGTTTTGTGCCATATCATTATTCATCTTTTTTATGAAGCTTCTTCGGTAATTTTCCACTTTCTTCTGAAAATCTATTGAAGTACTCAAATCTGTAGCACTAAGTCCCATAGATATATTTCGCAATGCCATGTATGGATTCACTAAACTTGAATAACTCCCCAATTTATTCTGTTTATGAAATATATTTAAAAGCCTCCCCCAATGAACATCATATACTTTATCTCCATACTCTTCTCCTGCTTGCATCATTACACCTTCAAAATTAAAAGGGAGTTGCTGCACAGAATCTACTTTATGTTTGGCTAGGAGTTCCTTTTCCAATCGAGCCATTCTTTCAGCCTTTGGCGTTTTTCTTTCTAATCCATTTTCTTTATCCTTTAAAATAGCTTCTTTATAGATTTTCATTGAAGGTAATGGGTATAAACTTTCTCCGAAATTGGCAATGGTTTTGGGAATAATAATAGTAAAAAGTATCCAACATGTAAGCAAAGTCAATAAGGCATTTCTACTTACAGATGATTTTAAGGACACCAATACCGACAAAACAATAAATATAAAAATATAGACCATATATGTAGCCCCTAGTAATACTATACGTATTCCTAAATCTGTAACAGTATCTGGAGTTTCCAACCAATACGATATCAGCAAAACGCTCAATGCAAATGGCACTAAAATAGCTAGCAGCATTATAAAGTATGCTATTATCTTACCCCAAGCAACACTTGTTAATGTTATACCTTGACTACTTAATAAACGTAATGTGCCTCTTTCTTTTTCTTTCGTAAAAGATGCATAAGCCAAAAAGATAATAAGCAATGGCATTAGAATTTGAAGTACCAGAGCCGAACTTAATTCCCCGAACCTAATCATGCTGCTATGGTCTTGTGCTGGCCTAAACATAAATTGATGTTGGTAATGTGCTTCTAAATAAACAGAAGTACCAGTGTAGGTATCCAATCCAAAATCAAATAAACTCAGCACCGTTTTAGGCTTAAAAATAAAAGTTCCAAAGTGTGCCGCTATATGTGGATGCTTATCCCCCTGCCCAAGCCATTCTTCTCGTTTTTCTACTTGAGCGTTTGTAATAGTTTCCTGTTGTTGCTTATATGCTACAACACCTGTGTATAACGAAATACCCAACAGCACAAGTATAATGCACGAAAGTGCTAACACTAATTTTTCCCTAAGTGCAATTTTTATTTCTTTTTTAGCTATTAAAATGCTAGTCTTCATCTGCCCGAATAGTTTTCTAGGTTATTTAAAACACCCTAATACATCAATTAATTATGCATATGTTTTAGGTACAATTTTTCCAAATCTTGAAAACTAACATCTTTGGATTCAAACTTTTCAACTAACACACCTTCTTTCATAATACCAATGTGGGTTCCAGTATCTTTAGCTCTAAAAAGGTCATGGGTTGCCATTAAGGTAGCTACGCCTTTGTTTTTCATTTCTAACAAAAGTTCAGAAAACTCATTGCTCGCTTTAGGGTCTAATCCCGAAGTAGGTTCATCCAATAATAATACTTTTGCTTCACGAGCCCTTGCTAAAGCAATCCCTACTTTTTGTCGCATTCCCTTAGAATAATTCTGTACTCGTTTATCTATAAAATCCGCTTGTAAGCCCGACTGCTGAAGCAATATATCCAATTCGTCTTTAGAATAATTTTTTCCGCCTAAACCACAGAAAAAATCCAGATTCTCCAACCCTGTTAAATTAGGGTATAGCATCAAGTTTTCTGGAATATAGGATAGAATTTGCTTTGTTTCCAAAGCATGCTTACTTACATCCATACTGTTTATTGTAGCACTTCCACTAGTTGCCTCAATAAAATTTAGGAACAGGTTTATCGTAGTAGATTTCCCTGCTCCATTGGCTCCTAAGAGACAGAAAATATCGCCTGCTTCAATTTCTAAATCAAGAGCGTTCAAGGCTGTGAACGCTCCATATTTTTTAGTTAAGCCATCTGCTTTTAGCATTATTCTAGGCTTTTAAATCCTGTGATATAACCTCCTGTTGACGTAAACAACTTTGTTGGAGCACCAGCTGAACTTAATTTATAAAGTGCATTTTCATCATTTGTTGCAATAGTAAATGCAACTTCGCTATCACTAAAAGAGGTAACACTCATACCCCTTGTCCCATAAGTTGTAGGCAAACCAGCAACAGCTCCTAGACTCGTTTTACTTTCTAAATCAATTTCAAAGTATTTAAACTGAGGGTTTCCTGTACTAAATTCCCAAAAATCAGTTTCATCCTCAACTTTTGTAGTATAGGTTTTTCCATTCGCATGGAAAATCCCATAACAAATATTCCCTGTTGCCTCACTAAGATTAAGAAAATAATCGGTATCAAATTCAGACGTACCATTCTTTATTCTTACAACGCCACTAGGTGCATTACCGCCATTATCTAATGTTCCCTTTCCTTGTACATAAATATCTCCATTGGTTGTTTTTACCATTCCTGCATTTGAGGTAGGGCCTCCAAAAAGCATCCCAGTTCTCTGGTCTTCAATTACTTTTTCTACTGTATTAGTATCGAGATTAATAACAGCTACGAAAGCATAATCGTTTATTGGTGCAAAATTATTTTCATAATGCACAGTCATAAATAGTGTATTACCATTTTCAATCATGTCTAAATAATAAGTGCGATTAGCTTCAGGAAATTTATCAATAACAGCATCAAGAGAAATTTCATCTTCAATACGCATTGTAGTAGGGTTAAAAACAATAAGTTTAGAGACTCCTCCAGCAACAGTAGCATAAGCTGTAGTTTCATTTTTAAAATGTATAGTACTGAATGTATTAGCCCCTGGCACTACAATTTTATTATCTACTATAGCAAGTCCATTTTCATCAAACTTATATTTAACAAGATTTGCCGGAGCCCCAAAAGGTTTAGCGTACATGTACTCGCCTTTAACCATAACACTAGATGTACCTGTAAGCTCTGTTGCATTATCATTTCCAACAGTTGTAAAATCAAGATTCTCAAAACCTTGTAAATATGTAGTGGTATTAGGCCATGCACCACTTACTGTTGCCATACCAAAGTTGATTTCTTTTTTCATAGAAGGAGAATCATCACTTGAAGAATCATCACTACTACAACTTACCGATACCACTAAGGTAAATACTCCGAGAAATAAATTTTTCAAGAGAATTGATACATTTTTTTTTGATTTGTTTTTCATTTTTGATTTTTATTTAATTGTTATTACTTATTTTAAAAAAGTTCTTAGTGTTATATAAAATGCCCGCCCTGGACGTTGTACGTTAAAATTATCGAATGCTTTTTCATCAAAAACATTCGTAGCTTCTATGGCTACTGAAAAATTATTATGAGGTAGTGTATACGACATACCTAGATTTTGGATAAACTGTGATGGAATGGTGTTTTTAAAGTCCTTGTTACCATCTACATCCCAAAACAAAAAGTATTCATGAACATAATTGGAATTCCACCAAGCCGAAAATTTGTTTTTACTTCCTAAAAAATTTTCTTTTTGATAACGCACTTGTGCATTTCCAAAGAAATAGGGAATATTGGGCAATCTCGCGTTGAAATATCTGTTATCTACTGATCCTGTTATGTTTTTTGGAGAACGGTTTCTTAAATCCTGATAGGTTGCATTAAATTTTAGGTCTAAAAAAGTGTACGGACGGCAAATAAATTCTGCTTCAACACCTTTAGTTAATGATTTTAATAGATTTTGATATTGTGCAAAAAATTGTGATGTTCTTAACCAGATAACATTATCGGTAAGTCTATAAAAAGTATGTAGCTCAAAGTTTACGTTTGGAGCATTCCATTGAACACTCAGATTAATATTTATGACTTTGTTCTGGTTTTAAAAATGGATTAGGTCTTACCAAGATAAAATCTCCAAAGAGTTCAAATTCATCAGGTAAACGCGTCGCATATTCATAAGATGCTTTTGTTAATAAATGAGATGAAATTTCATATTTAAAGGATTGAGATACTCCAATATTTGAAGCAGATTGTGTGTTGAGTAAAAAATTCAGATTTTCAATTGAGTAGCCATCGGCATCCAACATAAAGTGTTTTACAGCAGTATAACTGGTAATTTTATCTTTGAAAACATGCTCATAAGCCAACCCCAAAGCGTTCTTAAACAGTTTGGTAGGATTAGCAAAATAATCTTCTCCATAAAATTCTTCAGCTATAGGATCTTCTCCCACTCTGTGAAACCATGACGTAAATGCGTTAAATGTAAACTGCCCATTGTTCCACGGGGCATACTTTATATTTAATCTGCTCACAGCATTTTTTGAAGTAAGTTGTAGTGAGTTTCCAGAGGAAGATGTCTCTCCTCCAGAAGGTCTTGTATCAAAAACTTGACCATCCCAAGTGTAGGCATTTAAGCTGGCATCTTCAAAATGCCCTTTAGTAATATTAGAGCCTATATACCATTTTACATTAAGGTTTTGTAAAAGCTCTCTTTTTTCATATGAAGCTGAAAGGCCAAACGTATTTTCATCATAAGTAACCTCGCCGTAAGGCTGAGCCATAATGGCATTGTGCTGTACATCATCTTCCAATCCAGAGAATCTGGCATTAATAATTAATCGATCTGCATAGGACTTATCGTAAACACCTGCATATAAACTCAGCATGTAATTGGTAAAATCATCGTGGAAGCGTCTTACTGTAGCAGGATTTGGGTTGCCAAATTCATCAGGAATTTCTATATCAACTTTATAATTATTGTCGGAATGATTGTAGAATGAATTAACACCAAATAGTGTATTTATTTTAGAGTTTATTAACTGACCATTTGCATTTGCCTTGTGGGTATTGAAAGAACCAAATGAGTAAGAGACATCTAAGTAATCTGAATAACTTTTTCTAGGAATAATATTAATTCCTCCACCCAATGCATCTGCACCAAGATCTACAGGAACCACACCTTTGTAAACCTCTATTCTTTGCATGAGATTTACTGGGATAACATTTAAGCCTAATCCTGCACCATAATAAGACAAGGGGACACCATCTAAGAAAAACTTAATTTGTTTGCCAGACATTCCATTAATAAATATTTCTGCACTACTTCCAAAACCTCCTGTTTGACGTACATTAACACCAGATATCTGTTTGATTATATCACTCGTATTATTGTTTTGGGCGTATAACTCTTTGGTATTGAGCACAGATACACTGGCAACACTTTCTTTGATGTTTTGTATTTTAGATTTAGAGGTTATAACTACATCGTCTAATTCTGCCAATTCTTCTTGTAGAGCAAAATCAACATTTATGATCTTCCCCTTCTTTAGTTTAATTAGTTGTTCTACAGATTTATAACCCATATAGGATATATGTATGAAACAGCTGTCTACTAAAATCCCTCGAATACTATAATTTCCGTTAGCATCAGTAACGGCACTTTTTTGTAATTTAGTTATATTAATGTGCGCGCCAATTAAAGGCTTACCATTGGTATCTTTAACCTTTCCTGATAATGAGGATTCTTGCGCGAAACCTGATACAGAAAAGACAAAAACTATAATGGTTCTCAAAATACTTGTGTAAGCTATTTTTATTAAACTACCGTGTTGTCCGTTACTATGACTTTTCAGTAAGCCTTTTGCTTTTAGCATAATATTTACTTTAGCTTAATTCGTAATTAATAGCATTAAGAAATTCATCTCTAGTAGCTTTTTCTTCAAACTGTCCACCGTATTCTAAACTCGTGGTAAAACTATTTTTATCTTTAATACCTCTAGAAGACACACATAAATGTTTTGCATTAATCATTTCAATGACACTTTTAGTCTTTAAAACCTCCTGTAAATCATTTAAAATTTGCAAACACAAGCGTTCTTGAACTTGAGGACGGTGTGCATAATAATCTACCAAGCGGTTTAATTTTGAAAGTCCAATAACTCTATCCTCTGGAATATATGCCACATGTGCAAAACCTGTAATGGGTAAAAAATGATGTTCGCAAGACGAATCTAAAGTGATGTTTTGTTCAATCAACATTTTCTTATAACCGTACTTGTTTTCAAAAGTTGACAGCTTTGGTTTGTTTTTGGGGTTTAAACCATAAAACAACTCTTTTACATACATTTTTGCTACTCGATATGGCGTTCCAGAAAGACTATCATCGGTAATATCTAAACCCAATTCTTCCATTATCTTTTGAAAATGCACCTGAATACTTACTATTTTTTCATCATCAGATTTATCAAAAGCATCTGGTAATAAAGGCGTAGCTATGTTTGTAGCTATATGATTATCTCCTATAAATTCGATATTATTCTTATCCATTTTTCTGTAATTCATTAACACAACATGTTTCGTCTTTGCATTGACAAAACTTACTACCATACCAATGGAGAAATATTAAGCTAAGAGAAGGCAAATAAATAGCGGCCTCTGGAATACTAAACCAAGCGGTTTTTTCATTTAATATTATGGTTAACAATAAAAACCAGCTTAACCAAAGTGCGATTGCAACCCATTTTTTTTGATACATTAGTACTAGATTTATATATTGCAAACGCAGAAATTATTAGGAAAAGAATATCTAAACTAGACCACCATACAGGTTTTGCTTCGCAGCAACTTATAGTATGTGCTTGTACTGCAAAAAGAAAAGGAGCAGCTACACAATGTATAAGACATAAGCTACTAGAAAGGATACCTATGGAATCTGATTTTTTAAGATATAACGTCATTTTACAGTTTTAATGCAACCAAGTTGCAATATTACTTTAGATTTTTTTTAAATGCAACTTAGTTGCAATATATTTGTATTATGGGAATTACAAGACAGACAAAGCAGGTAAAAACATTGATTTCAATTTTTGATAATGATAAGAGAGCTATATCGGTTGTAGATCTAGTAAAATCGTTGGCATCTGAAATGAATAAAACTACAGTCTACCGTATTTTAGATAAGCTAATGGATGATGGCATTGTACATTCTTTTATTGGTAAAGGTGGACTTAAATGGTATGCGAAATGTAATAACTGTTCTTGTGACACCCATAATGATGTGCACCCACATTTTCAATGCAAAACCTGTGGTGATGTTGAGTGTTTGCCTATTAGTTTTTCTTTGCCACCCGTTAAAGGTTATAAAATAGAATCTATAAATTTGCTCATGATTGGTGAATGTTGTTATTGTTCATGATTTTTATTTAAGCTAAAACCCAAAATATATCTTTTAAAAAAACAACTTTTATGGACAAAAAGTATACTTTGTTTGGAATAGCAAGAGGATAACACGCTGCGCTATGTTACTAATTCGTAATTTATTGATTTTCAATAAATTAACTTCACAATTCTTATTGTCAATTTCTATTTTTTGCGTAAATTCCATTTTTACACCAGTAAAACCAGCATTTCATTGTAACAATCTCATAAAATATGGATGATTTTAATACCATTCGGTTAAAGAAGAAAACTATTAACAAATTTAAGAAATATTCAAAAAAGATTAGCCCCAGCTATTCTGAAACTTTGGATTTTATGATTGCTTTTTTTCAAGACAACAACCTGTCTCCTTATGATACTTTAGGAATGAATAGGACTTCTCTTCAAAATGTTTTAAACAAACGTATTGATGTTGTTATCTCAATTTTAAGAAACGTTGAAGAATCTCAACTAAAGCCCACCAAGAAAATGTTGGAATCTTTATTTGAAGGAATTGAAGAAAAACAACCAAAGTTCATTGAGAAAAAAGAATTCAAAGAACCAATTATAACAACCGAAAATGAGGAATTGATATATTATAGAAAAGCATACTTTAAAAAGCAGTCAGAACTAAACAATTTCAAATTTAGGATCAAAGAGACCTTTAATAGGTTTAAATTAGTTAAACATACTTTTAGTTCTGATGAATATATCTTAAAATTAAATGTAGATGAATATAAAGCCCTTAAAATTAATTTATTTGATGATTTAAATTAATCTGCTCTTTGCAATTAAGTATAATGTTATTAATATTCTTTCGTAAATTCCCTTTCAATACACTCCCGTTACTTTGTGAGGAGCGCATTGAAAGGAAATTCATTTCAGCTTAAAAAAATGTTGGTTGGCTTTCTGCTTTTATTTGTTGCTTTTTCGTTTTAAATCTTATAAGCAGGTTACTTATATCCTCACTAATCTTAGTTTCTACCACTCTAGCATAAATCTGTGTTGTCGACAATTTTGTATGACCTAATAGCTTTGATACCGTTTCTATAGGAACACCATTGGATAGCATAACCGTAGTGGCAAATGTATGTCTTGCAACATGAAACGTGACATTTTTATAAATACCGCAATCTTTTATTATTTCCTTTAAATAACTATTTGCTTTTTGGTTTGAACATAATGGCAATACTTTTTCATTATTTAACCTTTCAGAAGTAATTTTATATTTATCAATGATTTCTAATGCTCTAGGCAGAATGGGTATCTTAACCGTTTCATTGGTTTTTTCTCGTTTGGTATATATCCAATAATTACCATCTATACCTCTAGTTATTTGATTTAAACTAAGTTCCTTCACATCAACATAAGACAATCCAGTATAACATGAAAATATAAAACAATCTTTTACACGTTCTAACCTACCATTATTGTAATGTGTATTTTCAATGAGTTCCAATTCTCGTTCCGTTAGATATTGTCTATCATATTTATCAAACCTTAACTGAAACTGATTAAAGGGGTTTTTGGTAATCCATTCTAATTTTATGGCGAGGTTTACCACCTTTTTTAATCGCTCTAAATGTTTCATCACACCATTATTGGATAACATTAATTGTTTTTTCTTGTTCTTATAAGTTCTAAGAAACTGCTCAAAATCGCAGATGAACCTATAATTCAATTGTTTTAAGTAGATGTCGCTTAACTTTAATTTTTGATTTAAAAATCTATTGACATATTTTTCAGTAGTGTAATAGTTCTTCATAGTACCGAATTTCAAAACACTAATCATGTTTAAATTGTGATATGCAATAAGTTCAGTAAGTGTTTTATGAATATTATCTTCTCCTAAATAACGAGATTTTATAGCCTTGGATGAAACAATTTTTCCTTCTTCTAATAATTGTTTTTGGCAATCTTGTAATTGACTATAACATTGGTCCAAGTAGCTGTTTAAAATTCTTACTTTATAAGAGTTACCGCGTCCTCTTTTTTTTGATGAATCCCATTCATTAATTAAAATGGTTCTTTTAAGGCTGATTTCTGATCGTTTTCTGTTGACCGTAATACGAACATAAATGGATAATTTGTTCGCTACGCTACGAGATTTTCTGGTAAAGAAAATGATTGAAAATGTTGAATTTGTCTGCATTTTTAACGGCTTTAGTTAAACAACGATATTAAAAAGACAAAAGTCAAATTGCTCTTTTAAAGCCCTTTAAAATTACGACAATTCTGTGAAGAAAGTGTACACCTAATAGCACACCTTTTATTTGATATTATATGATATAAAACAATATCATATAAAACAAAAAACACTGATAATCATACAATTAACAGTGTTTTAGTTTTTCCTATTTCTAGGTTAGTCGGGGTGGCAGGATTCGAACCTGCGACCTCCGCGTCCCAAACGCGGCGCGATAACCGGGCTACGCTACACCCCGAGTGGTTATCAATATCTAGTAAAAAAATTGCGGAGAGACGGGGATTCGAACCCCGGGTACCCTTTTGGGGTACGACGATTTAGCAAACCGTTCCTTTCGGCCACTCAGGCACCTCTCCAGTACTTATGTTATGAACGACACATTTAATTTAAATGCGGATGCAAATGTAGCTTTTCATCTTAAAGCATACAAGTATTTTTTTTGATTTTTTTATATTTTATTCTGGATATTCAATTCGTAAATGATAAATATTTGCAAGCTTGTGCTTTAGGACTTTTTTTATCGATTGAATTTCCTTAAAAGTTATATTAGCATTTAGAAATTGTCCCTCTTCTATTTGCTTATTTATAATTTTCTCAACAAATGCCTCTATCTTAGTTGATGTAGGTTCTTTAAGGCTTTTGGATGCTGCCTCAATACTATCACACATCATTAAAATAGCGGTTTCTTTACTAAACGGTTTTGGTCCTGGATAACTAAAATCAGCTTTATCAACTTCAGTATCTGGGTAATCCTTTTTCTCTTGCATATAAAAATAATACACAACGCTTGTACCATGATGTGTCCTTATAAAATCTATAACACGATCTGGCAAATTATTCTTTCTAGCTATTTCAATACCATTTATTACGTGATCCGTAATTATCCTACCACTTTCTTTTGAAGATAATTCATCATGAGGATTAATTCCCGTGGATTGATTTTCGGTATAATACGTTGGGTTTTTCATTTTACCAATATCATGATATAAAGCCCCTACCCTAACCAACATAGCATTTGCGCCGATATCATTTGCTGAAGCTTCAGCTAAGTTTGCCACATTTAATGAATGGTGAAATGTTCCTGGTGCTTTATTTGACAATTCCTTAAGCAACTTTGTATTGGTATCCGATAGTTCTAAAAGCGACACATCTGAAACGAGTCCAAATAGTTTTTCATAAGCATAAATTAAAGGTTGAACAAATAAGGTTGCAAGACCACATAAAATAAACCATATAAAGGTTTCCCATTTAAGGGTTTCCACACTACCTTCATGAATTACAAAAAATGCAAAATAGGCTATTATATAAATAAGTGTTATTTGCCCTACTGAAATAAAGAGGTTGGCTCTTTTGTATAGTTCTGAAACTGTAAGTATGGTAACAATCCCTGCAATAATTTGTAAAAACATATACTCATAACTATTGGGGACAATAAAGCCTAATAAGAGTACCGTAAGTACATGAGCAAACAAACCTAATCGCGCATCAAAAAACGCTTTAAAAACTAATGGTAGTATACAAATTGGAACTATATATATATATTTTGAATCATAGTTTACCACTAATGTTGTGATAAATATCATTAAGGAGATATTGAAAAATATAAAGGTCACTTTTGTATTATTATCGAAAACTTCCATTCTATATTTTCTTAAAAACAACAAAAGCATTAACAATGCTAATGCTACTAGTAAAGTATAGGCAAAAAGTACCCAATTATAATTAGCATCGTTCCAAACTTGAGATTCGTATTCAGACTGTAAAGATTTTAAAATTTGATATTTATCACCTTCAACAACTTCACCTTTTGATACGATTAAAGTTTCCTTAGCCACGCTTCCTCTTGCATAAGATATTTTATTTAATTCATCTTTTATTGCCTTATCTGTAAACGTTTTATTTAGGACTAGATTAGGTTCTATTAGGTCAAAAAACAAAGCAACAAACTGAGTTTTAAAATTCAATACATTGTTCTTGGCTAAGACTTTACTTATAATTTTGCTAACCTCATTCTGTTCTATTAAATTGGAATAAAAACCATCTTGTATTTTCTCCCTTCCGTCCAAAACAGCAATAGTCCTATCTTTCGAAAAATTATAATTATCACTTAATACTCCATTTTTATATAATTGGGATATAATTCCCTCACCTATGTCGAATATTTTTTTGGTAATATGTAATGGTAAAGTATCTGAAAAAACGATTTTAAACTCATTTGCATAAGCATTCTTTACCTTATTTTCAATAGTCGTATCTAAATCAAAATATAATGTAGAATTATCTTTAATTGCTTTTTTTTCAGCAGCTATCTCAGCATTAGTTTTTTTTATAGCAAAATCGAAAGGAGCCTGAAGACTTTCAGATTGCCAAGGCTTACCTTTTTCAAAATTATATTTGAATTTTCCGCTTTTAGGAAATAAATATACTATCAAAAAAGTAGTAGAAACAAACAATAACACCTTGTAAATTAAGGAGTGGTTTTTATATAATTTGTTTGTGAGGTCTTTCATATTTTTAAAAGTATCCTTTTTATTGTCTAGATATGTATGTAATTACCCGTTTCCTTAAAACGTAAAATTAAAGCTTGCATGTTTCATCTAAAAATCAAATGTAGTAAATTTATAAGCTTTCACCATTTTTTATAAACATCTAATGTTTTATATTTCTACTAAAAAATCATTATTTTCGCAATGAACTTATTTTAATTTTTTATTTGAAACTTAAATTTTAACATCTAAATTAAACTATTAAATTAATGATTAGAGAAGTCGTTATTGTATCCGCAGCAAGAACTCCAATAGGAAGTTTTTTGGGAGCGCTATCAACTATTCCTGCTCCAGAATTAGGGGCTATCGCTATAAAAGGAGCTTTAGATAAAATACATTTAAAACCCGAACTAGTTGAAGAAGTTTTAATGGGAAATGTGGTACAAGCCGGCACTGGTCAAGCTCCTGCAAGGCAAGCTGCTATATATGCAGGCATATCTAACACCGTACCTTGCACTACTATTAATAAAGTTTGTGCTTCTGGTATGAAAACAGTTATGCAGGCTGCACAATCTATCGCTCTTGGCGACACGGATATTGTAGTTGCAGGCGGTATGGAAAATATGAGTTTAATACCCCATTATCTATACGCTAGAAACGCGACCAAATTTGGACCGACAACATTACTAGACGGAATGCAAAAAGATGGTTTAGTTGACGCTTATAATGAAAACGCTATGGGGGTTTACGCAGATGCTTGTGCTACTAAATATGAATTTTCTAGAGAGGATCAAGACGCTTATGCTATACAGTCTTATAAAAGATCTGCAGCTGCCTGGGAAACGGGTAAATTCAATAATGAAATTGTTCCTGTTGAAGTTCCTCAACGTCGCGGAAAACCTATTGTTATTATTAAAGATGAAGAGTTTAGCAATGTAAGAATGGAAAAAATACCGCAATTACGTCCAGCCTTTTCAAAAAATGGCACTGTAACCGCTGCAAATGCTTCAACTATAAATGATGGTGCCGGTGCCATGGTTTTGATGAGTAAAAAAAAAGCAGAAGAGCTCGGTTTAAAACCTTTGGCCACCATAAAAAGTTTTGCTGATGCCGCGCATGAACCAGAATGGTTTACAACTGCGCCTTCCAAAGCCTTACCTAAAGCATTAGATAGAGCTGGAATTTCCATGAATGAAGTAGACTTTTTTGAATTTAACGAAGCCTTTGCTGTGGTAGGTTTAGCTAATATGAAAATTTTAGGTCTTACAGATAAAAACGTAAATGTTAACGGTGGTGCCGTTTCCTTAGGACACCCACTAGGATGTTCGGGTGTTCGAATCTTAATTACGCTATTGAATGTTTTGGAACAAAATAATGCTAAAATCGGTGCTGCTGCAATTTGTAATGGCGGTGGTGGTGCATCTGCAATGGTTATTGAGCGAAACCAATAATTTTCAATATATGTGAGCAGTAAGCAACCATAAATAAAATGAATAAAACTCTGTTTTCTTTTTAAATATTTAACAACTACAATTTATTGATGCAATACGGTATTTGTAATTTAAGCATTGTTCCACTTCGAAGCGAGGCCGCAGACATTAGCGAATTAGTTTCGCAAGTTATTTACGGTGACTTTTTTAAAGTTATAGAACAACGTAAAAAATGGATTAAAATCAGATTAGCTTTTGATAAATATGAAGGTTGGATTGACAATAAACAATATCTTGAAATCACCGAAAATCAATATAAAGTTCTTAACAACGAGACACCAAAATTATCAACCGATTTAGTAGAATTTATTGAGGATGAAAACAAGCAATTATTTCCAATTTCCATTGGCTCTAGCCTAAATGGTCTTTCGGTTTTAAATCATAAATATGATGGCGATTTTACTGATAAAAAAATACAGAAATCTGACCTTATTCAAACAGCTTTTACATATTTAAACGCCCCTTACCTATGGGGAGGAAAAACACCTTTTGGTATTGATTGTTCAGGTTTTACGCAGATGGTATATAAGCTGAATGGTTATAAATTATTGCGCGATGCAGCCCAACAAGCTACACAAGGTGAAGCATTAAGTTTTATAGAAGAAAGTGAGCCTGGTGATTTAGCATTTTTTGATAATAATGAAGGCGCTATTATTCATGTTGGTATAATTATGAAAGACAACTATATAATTCATGCTCATGGTAAGGTAAGAATAGACAGGTTAGACCATTCTGGAATATACAATGTTGAAAAAAACATACACACACACAAGTTACGAGTTATTAAAAAAATTGTATAGAAAAGCCGCTAATTAGCGGCTTTTCTATACGTTAAAACTAATAACAAATTACTATTGTCCACCTAAAGCATCTAATTTAGTCCCGATTTCTTTTGATTTTTGAACGTCGCCTAAAGCACTATATATGTTTTTTAGTTGAGTTAAAATGTTAATGTTTGAACTAGCGTCTGCATTTCTCTCTAAAAAGGAAGTTAAAATACTAGCTCCGTTTTGAAAAAGTGTATTCTTTTCTAATTTTAATTTTTCATATTTAGCATCATCAGATTTACTCATACCTAATTTACCCATTTCCTCAATAACAACGTTTCCTTTTTCTATAAATAGGTTTGATAGATTTAAAGCCGCATCAGAATAAGAAGGATCTATACTCAATACTTTCTCAAAAGATTTCTGAGCTTTATCTAAATCACCCTTATTCATACTAACCACACCAACATTATAGTGTAATACTTTATTTTCTGGGTCTTTAGTAATAGCTTCTTCAATAAGCTCCTTAAATTTATCTTCATCTTTTAATTGTAAATAAATATTAGCTTCATTTATAATTAAATCTACATTATCAGGGTTTTCAGCCCTTGCATCTTTTATTGCAGCAAGTGCCTTTTCATTATCTCCATTAGAAATGTAAATAAGGGCAATATTTTTAACGATCTCAGGTTTTTTCGAATCACCTAAACGCTCACCTGGCTTGATATGACTTCCAGCTTTTATATACAAATCTCTGGTAGCTTTATCTAAAATTTCTTCTTTACCCGATACTTTATCAGTGGCAAAATACTCTTTTGTTATTCCCGTATAACCAATCTCTTTAAGGTTTTCATACAACCTTAATGCTTTATCATACTCTTTAACATTTACTGCAGTAGCTGCGGCATAATATAAAAATATAGTATCTGTTTTTCTAACATTGTAAGCATTTTCAAAATAAGAAGATGCTACGCTATAATTTTTATTCTCATAGGCTTTATTACCTTTAGTTAAAAAATCATTATACATAACAGTCTGAAAATCTTTTACATCAGACTCATAATCACCCGTAACTTTATCAAAGTTGTTAAAAGTTTCGGCAACATCTTCAGAACTGCCTTTACCATCAGCAAATAAGGCAACTCCATTTAAATAATAGTATTTAGATTTTTGATCTTCATCCATAGAAGCCATTAAACCCTCTACACTTTTCAAAGCGGCTTTTGCAGCCCCGTAATCTTTGTTTTTAATCGCTTTTTCAGCTATTTTCAATTCTTTTTTTTGTGCAAATGATAATGCACTTATTGAAAATGCTAAAGCTATAACTAATTGTTTTTTCATTTTAAATAATATTTAGTTTAAATTTCAGAGTTATTATCTTCAAGATTATTATCAAGAGTTGTGCCATCTTCAGGTGTGCTGGTTTTTTCAGCACTCTCAATAGTTTCATCGCCTTCAATATCTTCTACCTCATCTTCATCATGCATGGTTTTTGCAACAGCGGCTATTGAATCGTTACCTTTAAGATTAATTAGCTTAACGCCTTGTGTAGCCCTACCCATGACACGTAAATTAGCTACCGCCATACGTATGGCGATTCCAGATTTATTGATAATCATCAAATCATCATCGTCCGTTACATTTTTAATAGACACTAAGTTACCTGTTTTTTCTGTAATAGAGATGGTTTTTACTCCTTTTCCGCCTCTATTGGTAATTCTGTAGTCTTCCAAGCTAGAACGTTTGCCGTAACCATTCTCCGAAACAACGAGTACATTGCTCTCCATATCATCAACAGCAATCATCCCTATAACCTCATCGGTTTTTTCATCTTGCAAACGAATGCCTCTTACGCCCGAAGCGCCACGCCCCATCGGTCTTGTTTTGGCTTCTTCAAAACGTATAGCTTTACCTGACTTTAACGCAAGCATAACTTGACTTTCGCCTGTTGTTAACTTTGCTTCTAATAAAACATCATCATCCTTAATTGTTATAGCATTAATTCCGTTTGTTCTTGGTCGAGAATATTGCTCAAGAGATGTTTTTTTAACCTGTCCCTTTTTAGTAGCCATAATTACATAATGACTATTAATATATGCTTCATCTTTTAAATCCTGAGTACAAATGAAAGCCATTACTTTATCATCTTGCTCAATATTTATAAGGTTTTGAATGGCTCGTCCTTTAGATGTTTTACTACCTTCGGGAATTTCGTAAACGCGCATCCAAAAACATTTTCCTTTTTGAGTAAAGAACAACATGTATTGATGATTTGTTCCTACGAATAGATGTTCCAAGAAATCTTCGTTACGAGTTGTTGAAGCTTTTTGACCAACACCGCCTCTATTCTGAGTTTTATATTCTGTTAATGAAGTGCGCTTAATATAACCTGCATGAGATATTGTAATAACCACTTTCTCATTAGGGATCATATCTTCGATACTTAAATCGCCACCGGCATATTCGATAGAAGAACGACGCTCGTCGCCATATTTATCTCGAACAACCTCTAACTCCTCTTTAATGATTGTCATTCTACGATCTTTCTTATCTAGAATATCTTTAAGATCGATAATAGTTTTCATAATTTCATCATACTCAGAGCGCAACTTATCTTGCTCTAAACCAGTAAGCTGGCGAAGCCTCATCTCAACTATTGCTTTAGCTTGAATTTCAGATAATTTAAAACGTTCAATCAAGTTATTTCTAGCTTCATCTGCGTTTGATGATGCTCTAATAATTTTTATAACTTCATCGATATTATCAGAAGCGATAATTAAACCTTCAAGTATATGGGCTCTTTCCTCAGCTTTTCTTAACTCATAAGTTGTTCTTCTAACAACAACTTCATGTCTGTGCTCAACGAAATAATGAATGAGTTCTTTTAAGTTCAACAACTGCGGACGGCCATTTACCAATGCAATGTTATTAACACTAAATGAGGATTGTAACGCAGTATACTTGTATAATTTATTTAATACAATATTAGGAATAGCATCCCGTTTTAAAACGTAAACTATACGCATGCCGTTTCTATCAGATTCATCACGAATCAACGATATACCATCCATTTTTTTATCGTTTACCAAGTCTGCAGTTTTCTTTATCATATCTGCTTTGTTTACTTGGTAAGGAATCTCATCTACGACAATACACTCACGGCCATTCACCTCTTCAATATTAGCTTTAGCACGCATTACAATACGTCCTCGCCCAGTGTGAAAAGCCTCTTTAACACCATCATAACCATAAATAGTTCCTCCTGTTGGAAAATCAGGTGCTTTTACATGTGTAATTAACTCGTCAATTTCTATATCATTATTCTCAATATAGGCTATTGTACCGTTTACAACCTCGGTTAAGTTGTGTGGTGGCATATTGGTTGCCATACCAACAGCAATACCAGAGGCACCATTAACTAAAAGCCCAGGGATACGTGTTGGCAAAACGGTTGGCTCTTGAAGCGTATCGTCAAAATTTAATTTATGGTCTACAGTTTCTTTATCGATATCTGCCAACATGTCCTCAGATATTTTACGCATACGCGCCTCCGTATAACGCATTGCTGCAGGACTATCGCCATCAATAGAACCAAAGTTTCCTTGCCCGTCGACAAGCATATAACGCAAGCTCCACTCTTGAGCCATACGCACCATGGCATCGTAAACAGAGGTATCACCATGTGGGTGATATTTACCTAAAACCTCTCCAACTATTCTTGCTGACTTTTTATGCGCTGAATTTGACCGAACACCCAGTTCATGCATGCCATAAAGCACTCGTCTATGAACGGGTTTTAAACCATCTCGTACATCTGGTAAGGCACGCGACACAATGACGGACATTGAATAATCAATGTATGCCGATTTCATCTCATCCTCAATATTAATAGGGATTAATTTTTCTCCTTCTGCCATATATATTTAATTTATTTTTTTGTAATTTTCTAAACATGCTAATATAAGAATTTAAGCAGTCATAGTAAGACTATCACAATTCATTTTCATGTAATTTATTAACAATTTAAAACAGTTGATTAGTTGATAAGTATAGACGTTAAAATTTTGATTTTATAAAGATTTTTTCGTCAATTAGCATAAAAAATCAAAACACATAGATTTTTAGATTTTTTACTTTTCCCAATCCCTCCTTTTTATGAAAATTTAAAATCATGGCCGATGCTATGCTTAAAAATTTTAAGTAAAATGAAGAAAATGAAAGATGTTAAATTCTCTTAAAACTTAAATCTATCGAGTATTTGAACAATTTTAGGTATAGTTTTTGACTTTAGTTAAAATGTTTTACTATTTTTAATGCAGAAAGAACACGATATATGGATGATAATTTTTCCCCAAGAGTAAAAGATGTTATTGCGTTTAGCAAAGAAGAAGCACTGCGTTTAGGCCATGACTTTATTGGTACTGAACACCTTATGCTTGGTCTTTTGCGTGATGGCAATGGCAAAGCAATAAACATTTTAAATGCCTTAGATATTGATTTGAATCACTTAAGGCGTAAAGTGGAAATACTAAGCCCTGCGAACCCGAATATTTCGGTAGCATCTAATCAAAAAAAGAACCTACATCTTACACGGCAAGCAGAACGCGCTTTAAAAACAACGTTTTTAGAAGCAAAGCTATTTCAAAGCACCTCTATCAATACAGCACATTTATTGTTATGTATTTTAAGAAATGAAAACGACCCCACTACCAAGCTTTTAAATAAGCTAAAAGTTGATTACGATAATGTTAAAGAACAATTCAAATCTATGATTACAAACGACAACGATTATATAGAGCCCAAGTCTGAATTCCAAGACGATGAAAATGCTGCTGGAGGTGATACTTCAAAAGACAATATTTTTAACGCGCCAGCAGGAAAGTCTAACAAGAAGTCTAAAACGCCCGTGTTGGATAATTTTGGACGTGATTTAACGGCACAAGCTGAGGAAGGCAAACTTGACCCTGTTGTTGGTCGAGAAAAGGAAATCCAGCGTGTTTCTCAGGTTTTGAGTAGAAGAAAGAAAAACAATCCGCTTTTAATTGGTGAACCTGGCGTTGGTAAATCTGCCATTGCTGAAGGTTTAGCACTTAGAATCGTGAAGCGTAAAGTATCTCGCATACTCTTCGGCAAACGTGTAGTAACTTTAGATTTAGCAAGCTTAGTTGCGGGTACAAAATACCGTGGGCAGTTTGAAGAACGTATGAAAGCTGTAATGAACGAGCTTGAAAAAAATGATGATGTCATTTTATTTATAGATGAAATACATACCATTGTAGGTGCTGGCGGAGCAACAGGAAGTTTAGATGCATCAAACATGTTTAAACCCGCTTTGGCAAGAGGAGAAATTCAATGTATTGGCGCTACAACTTTAGATGAGTATAGACAATATATTGAAAAAGATGGTGCTTTAGAGCGTCGTTTCCAAAAAGTTATTGTTGAACCAACCTCGGTTGACGAAACCATAGAAATACTTAACAATATTAAAGGTAAATACGAAGAACACCACAATGTTGATTATACAGATGCGGCTATTGAAGCTTGTGTGAAATTAACAAATAGGTATATGACAGAACGTTTCTTACCCGACAAAGCTATTGATGCTTTAGATGAGGCTGGCTCTCGAGTACATATTACAAATATTGATGTTCCTAAACAAGTTATCGAGCTTGAAAAGCAACTTGAAGATATTAAAGAATTAAAAAATGCTGTTGTTAGAAAACAGAAATATGAAGAAGCAGCAAAACTTAGAGATGATGAAAAACGCATTGAAAAAGAATTAGCTAATGCTCAAGAAAAATGGGAAGAAGACACTAAACAGCACAGGGAAATTGTTACCGAGGACAATGTTGCCGATGTTGTTTCAATGATGACTGGCGTTCCTGTTAACAGGATTGCACAAACAGAAATTAATAAACTTGCCGAGTTACCAAGTCTTATTAAAGGAAAAGTAATCGGACAAGATGAAGCAGTTGCCAAAGTAGTCAAGGCTATACAGCGTAATCGTGCTGGCCTAAAAGACCCAAACAAACCGATTGGCTCATTTATATTTTTAGGACAAACAGGAGTTGGCAAAACACAATTAGCGAAAGTACTATCCCGAGAGCTTTTCGATAGTGAAGATTCTTTGGTTAGGATTGATATGAGCGAGTATATGGAAAAATTTGCGATATCAAGATTAATTGGAGCACCTCCAGGATACGTTGGCTATGAAGAAGGCGGGCAACTTACTGAAAAAGTTAGACGTAAACCTTATGCCGTGATTCTTTTGGATGAAATAGAAAAAGCACATCCAGATGTATTTAATATGTTACTTCAAGTTCTGGACGATGGCTATTTAACAGATAGTTTAGGTAGGAAAATTGATTTTAGAAATACAATTATTATAATGACTTCTAACATTGGTGCTAGAAAACTGAAAGATTTTGGAACTGGAATTGGTTTTGGTACGGCGTCTCAAAAAGCACAAGAAGATTCTAATGCAAGAAGTATTATAGAAAATGCGCTTAAAAAATCGTTCGCTCCAGAATTTTTAAATAGAATTGATGATGTTGTTGTGTTCAATGCTCTAGAAAAGGAGGATATCAATAAAATTATAGATATTGAATTGGAAAAGCTCTTAAACAGAATTAAAGGGTTAGGTTATATTTTAACGCTTACTGATAGTGCGAAGGATTATATAGCTGAAAAAGGTTTCGATAAACAATACGGAGCTAGACCACTAAAAAGAGCGATACAAAAATATGTTGAAGATGCTTTAGCCGAAGAAATCGTAGCTTCTAACCTTCAAGATGGTGATCATATCAAAATTGATTTAGATAAAGATTCTGATGAATTAAACATTAATATAGAAAAAGCTGAAAAGCCTGCTGAATCTTAAAAATTCATCTATTTTATTATAATAAAATCCTACATTCCAAGTGAAAGTAGGATTTTTTTCATTTTAATCTACTTCTAACAACCTAACTCACACATTAGACTAGCGTAAGGGATAGTAATGAAAATCCCTCAGCGGAGTCAAGGAGCGAGTACTTGCAATGGAAAGCCTGCCCCCCTTTTCAGGGAATATCCAAATTTTTTTTTAAATTTATTTACAAAAAACTGTAACACATCATAAAAACAATTATCCCTATTACAACAACCAATTTTTTTTGTGACACTAGCTAAACTAAATACAGAACAACTCGTTGCTATTTGTAAAACTGGAAATCAATCTGCACAAATGGAGATTTACAACAGGTATTATAAAGCGATGTACAACACGTCTTTAAGAATTGTAAAAAACAATTTTGAAGCAGAAGACATTATGCAAGATTCTTTTTTGACTGCATTTACAAAATTAGAAAGCTTAAAAGAAACTAAGATTTTTGGCCCTTGGCTAAAGCGTATTGTAGTAAATAATAGTATTTATCATTACAATAAAACCATAAAAAACAATGAAATTCCTATTGATGATATATTATATAAAATTGAGGACGAAACGCAAAGTATATGCAACGAAACTGTTTTGATTAGCATAAAAGCACAACAAATTTTAGCAACTATTAAAACGTTGAAAGACAATTACAGAATAGCAATAACATTAAATCTTATTGAAGGTTATGATTATGAAGAAATTAGCGAGATCATGAATCTATCCAATGCAAATTGTAGAACCACAATATCTCGAGCTAAGGCAAGTTTAAGACATGAACTACTAGTTTTAAAAACTTAAAAAATACTATGAGCAAAAATTCAATTGATAATTTATTTGAAAATATTGAAACTAATTTTGATTTAGAACATCCAGAATTAGGGCACCAAGAACGGTTCTTGCAAAAGCTAAATGCTCTAAATTCGAATTCAAATAGGAAGAAAATAAATCTATGGAAACCATTTATTGGTATTGCCGCATCAATAGCTTTACTGATATCACTTTTCATATACACATCTAAAGAAAATAACACTACTAGTTTAGCCAGTATTTCTCCGGAAATGGCTAAAACGGAAAGAATGTTTAGGGCCTCGCTTTCTAAAGAACTAGAAAACTTAAATAGTGAAGACATGCCAGAATATCAAGAATTAATTGTGGATGCCATATTTGATATTAAGGTTATTGAAGAAGATTACAACCAATTAATACTAGGATTAAAAATAAGACCTAAGAACAAGCTTATTCTTGATGCTATGATTCTGAACTTCCAAAGTAGAATAAATATATTAGAAAGTACTAAGAGCAAAATTGAAGCGCTTAAAAAATCAGACAAAGAAATAACAATCATCTAAATTTAAAATCATGAAAAAAACAATTACACTTACAGTTATGTCCTTAATGCTTGTAAGTATTATGAATGCCCAATCATGGGGAAACAAAAAAATTAAAGGCAACGCAAATGTTATAACAGAAACTCGAACCACTGATGATTATGATGGAATAAAATGTGCTGGCTCCATGGATTTTATACTTGTAGCTGGAAAAGAAGGAGAAATAACTTTAGAAGGCGACTCTAACCTATTAGAATATATAATTACGGAAGTAAAAGACGACAACTTAATTATTAAAGTTAAGAAAGGAATAAATATGAGTTACAAAAACAACACCATTAAAATAACCATTCCTTTTGAAGATATTGATGCCGTTTCTTTAGCAGGTTCTGGAGATTTAACAAGTAATGATGTTATATCAACTGATGAATTAAGTGTTTCTTTAGCAGGTTCTGGCGATATAAAATTAGAGGTGAAAACCAATTTCGTTAAAGGTGCTATTGCAGGCTCTGGAGATTTAACATTAGAAGGTAACACCAATTCGTTAGAAGCAAGAGTTGCTGGTTCTGGAGATTTTCACGGGTTTAATCTACAATCAAACGACACAGATGTTGCTGTAGCTGGTTCTGGTGATGCAAAAGTAGTAAGCAATAAAACGCTTAGTGCTAGAGTTGCCGGATCTGGAGATGTGATTTATAAAGGAAACCCTAAAACGCATACTAAAGTTGCTGGATCTGGATCAGTTAGCCAACACTAATTTTTCAAATTATTAGATTATATTAAAAAAAATAGCCACTCATCAGGAGTGGCTATTTTTTTATATAAGATTAGGAGATGAATTTAACATCGCATATTATTCCCGGTTTTCTTTTGGAACTCTGTATAATAAAAAAATTCCAAACAAAAAGAAAACAAATAAGAATAATATACCATTTCGCATACTTCCAGTTATCTGGTCTATGAATGCGAAAATCACCATCCCGATAACAATTCCTATTTTTTCTGCAACGTCATAAAAACTAAAATACGATGTAGTATCATCCGTTTCTGGTAAAAATTTCGAATATGTTGATCGCGCTAAAGATTGCACACCACCCATAACTAAACCTACAAAGCCAGCTGCAATATAAAAATGCATTGGTGTTTTCATTGTATAAGCATAAAAACACAATGCCATCCAAATAAAATTAACAACTATTAGTGTTTTAATATTACCAAATTTTGAAGATGCTTTTGATGTTAAATATGCTCCAAGAATAGCTACTAACTGAATCACTAGTATACTCACAATCAATCCCATAGTTTTTTCACTATCGCCTCCCCATGCTATTTCTTCTTCCCCAAAATAAACAGCTACCAACATAATGGTTTGAACTGCCATACTAAACACAAAAAACGCTTGCAAATATCTTTTAAGTCTTAAATTTTGTTTGAGTTGATTCCAAACTTGACGCAACTCTTTTAGCCCATTAAAAACAACTGCTTTGGTTACTTTATGGCCAGAAGACAAACCTTTAGGTAGGTAATAAAATGAGTATTGGCTAAATAATGCCCACCAAATACCTACAGTTATAAATGATATTTTCATAGCTTCAAAAGAAGCTGCATCCTTGGCTTTTTGTAATGCGTGACTAATTTCAGCTTCAGAACCATTCTCTATTATAAAATTCGATATACTAATATCAAATCCAAACCACTCAGGAAACATAACCATTAGCAAATTAAGAACTAACAATAATACACTTCCAAAATATCCCATAGAAAAACCTTTGGCACTTATACTGTCTTGTTGTTCAGGAAAAGCTATATCTGGTAAATAAGAGTTATAAAAAACCAAACTACCCCAATAACCTATTAAACCCATAAAATAAAACAGCAAGCTTATATGTATTTTATCTGGAGAAATATCAAACCAGTATAAACCTATACAACCTGCACTTCCAACATAACAGAAAAATTTTAGAAAATTCTTTTTATTACCAACATAATCTGCAATACCAGAAAGTATAGGGGATGTAAAAGCCACTATCAAAAACGTAAACGCTGTAACAAAAGTTATTAGCGCCGTACTTTTAAATTGAAAACCAAAAGCCCAAACGGATTTAACTTGCGAAGTCGTTTTGAGAAATAATGCTGAATAAAATATCGGAAATATTGATGATGCTATGGTAAGTGCATAAACTGAATTTGCCCAATCGTAAAACGCCCAAGCATTTAAGAGTTTTTTACTTCCTTTTTTAATTGGTTTCATTTAATATTCAGCTAAATTTAATAAGCTTTAAATACATGATTTATGAAAACCCAAACTGCATTGGGATTTTTAAATAAAAAAGCTGCTCTTATTTGAGCAGCCCCTAAAGTAATCAAAATTTTTACTTTAGTGATTTTACATTGTTATTTAAAAGTAGTTACACCAAACTTTTTAGCTTCAGCCTTAGCTTTAGGTGCCAAAGCAGCAAGATTAGCAATACGAGAATCGTTTGATGGGTGCGTACTCAATATTTCTGGTGGCGCTTGCCCGCCGCTATTGGCTTTCATGCGTTTCCATAATTCAGCACCTTCAGATGGGTTGTAACCCGCAATTGCCATTAAGTATAAACCTATTTTATCAGCTTCTGTTTCATGCCCCCTACTAAAAGGCAACATAACACCAACTTGAGATCCTACGCCGTAATATTGATTAAAAGCATTTCTTGTATTTTCATCCTTAATAGCAATGTTACCCGCTACAGCACCAAACTGTTGTAACATACCAGCACTCATACGTTGTTGCCCGTGGTTTGCTAAAGCATGAGCAACTTCATGCCCCATAATTGCAGCAACACCTGTCTCAGTTTTAGCAATTGGAAGTATACCCGTATAAAATACTATTTTTCCTCCTGGCATGCACCAAGCATTTACAGTTTTATCATCTACTAAATTATACTCCCACTTATAATCGCTTAAGTAACCTTGGTGATTATTTGCATTTAACCAACGCTCTGCCGCAACAGCTATACGTTGACCTACTCGGGTAATCATTTCTGAATCTTTTGTACCAGTAACAACTTTATTTTCATTTAAAAACTGACCATATTGAGCAAAAGCTGTTGGGAATAATTGAGAATTTGGAACTAACGCTAAAGTTTTTTTCTGGGTAAAAGGATTCGTGGAACAAGCTACAGCTATTCCTGCTATGGCTACTAAAAAGAATATATTTTTTATTTTCATTGTCTTAGAATTTTATTTAGTTCTTAAAAATACAAAAATTGTACCTTTAATGTTTTAGACACTTGATTTATTTTTTGTCACTTTTTAAAAACTCTAATTTTTATTGAGATTTGTCATGTTTCACAAAACATATCGACTTAAATGTTATAAACTTATAAGTTATGAACAAATTATTAATAGTATTAACTCTCGTTTTATTTTTTAGCTGCAATTCTACGGCACAAAAAAAACAACCAGACGCTAATAAAGTATATAAAGTTACTAAAACCGAAGGTGAATGGAAAGCACAACTAACTGCTAAGGAATTTAATGTGTTAAGGCAAGCTGGTACAGAACGTCCTTTTACAAGTAATTTGAACAAGAATGGTGCTAATGGCACTTATTTGTGCAAAGGCTGCAATACCCCATTATTTAAAAGTAAGCATAAATTTGATTCTGGTACAGGATGGCCAAGTTTTGATAGAGAAATTGAAGGAAATGTTGATTTTTCAACAGATTACGATTTGGGATATGCCAGAACTGAAGAACATTGTGGAACTTGCGGAGGCCATTTAGGTCATGTATTTAACGATGGCCCTCAAAATACAACAGGCAAACGCCATTGTATTAATGGTGTTTCCTTAAAGTTTATTCCAAACAAATAGTTTTATGTTTACAATATGGAAAGCTATTTAACAAGTGTTATAAAACAATTTGAATATTACAAAAGTCTGGGTGATCGAACTTTTGAAACATTATCTTTTAACGAACTACAAAAAGAATTTGTTGAAGATTCAAATTCAATATCAATTATTGTAAAACATACCGTTGGTAATATGTTGAGTAGATGGACTAATTTTTTAAAAGAAGATGGTGAAAAAGAATGGAGACATCGAGATAGTGAATTTGAAGATAGCTACACAAGTAAAGAAGAACTTATTGAAAACTGGAACAAAGGCTGGGTTTGCTTATTTGAAGCTATTACGCCTTTAAATGAAAGTAATTTAGAAGATATTATATACATAAGAAACCAAGGGCATTTGGTTTCAGAGGCTATAAACAGACAATTGGCACATTATGCTTATCACGTTGGACAAATTGTATTTTTAGGAAAGCTTTTGAAAGAAGGAAAATGGGAATCACTCTCTATTGCTAAGGACAATTCTTTAGAGTATAACAAAAACAAGTTTAGTAAAGAAAAAGGGCGTCGACATTTTACTGATGATCTTTAAAAAAACCTTATTGAATAGTTCCGGTTTTTAGTTTTACCCAATAGTTAAAAATCGATCTCATAAATACGCTAAGGCAAAAAAGTTTAAAACTATTATTTGGCAATTATGCCCGCGAGAAGGATTGAACGGCATGTTTGAAATCCCCGACTATGGAGGGATTGAGTAGTGAAAGCCTGTCCCGATTTTTAATCGGGATTACTCAAATTAATTGAAGCCTATGATTTTATTTTCTTTTTAAAAGGACGAATAATTAATCGTGCCTCCCTATCGAAACGGACATAATTATAGACCCAGTTAACAAATACAACCATTCGGTTTCTGAAACCGATTAGAAAAAACAGATGAACAAACATCCAAACAAACCATGCAAATACGCCTTGAAATTTAAAATTTTTTAAATCTACAACGGCTTTGTTCCTGCCAACAGTTGCCATGGCACCTTTATCTTTATAGCTAAAGGGCGTCATCGCTTTGTTTTCTATAAATTTCAAGATATTATCTCCTAATTGTTCGCCTTGTTGTATGGCAGGTTGTGCCATCATTGGTAAACCATATGGGAACTCATCGGTTTCCATACAGGCAATATCGCCAATGGCAAATATATTATTAAACCCTTTTAATTGATTAAATTCATTAACTAGTATCCTGTTGCCTCTATTTACAAACGCTTCGGCATCTATACCCTTTATAGTAGCACCTTTTACACCTGCAGCCCAAACTAGAGTTGCGGTTTCGAAGGTTAAATCGGTATTTGTAGTTACTGTTTTTCCATTATAGTTGGTAACCCTAACATTTTTCCAAACATGAACACCTAATTTTTCAAGAAAATCCTCTGCTTTTGCCGAAGCTTTTTCACTCATTCCTTTTAGAATACAATCGCTGGATTGTACAATGTTTATTTGTGCTAAACGCGTATCTAAATCGGGATAATCTTTTGGTAGAATGCCTTTTTTAATTTCTGCCAATGCACCTGCAAGCTCCACCCCTGTTGGGCCACCACCAACTATTACAAAATTCATTAAAGCATTTCGCTCATTTAAATCGGATGTTAACAAGGCTTCCTCGAAATTTTCAAGTATTAAACTTCTTAAATTTAAAGATTGCGGTATGGTTTTCATTGCCATACTGTATTTTTCAACTTCGGTATTCCCGAAAAAATTGGTTACAGAACCTGATGCAACTACTAAATAATCGAATTTTAAGTTTCCTATGTTTGTTTTTACTTTGTTTTTTTCAGTATCTATTTCTTCAACATCTGCTAACCTAAAATAGAAGTTGGGAAAGTCTTTTAGAATTTTCCTAATAGGATATGCAATGGAATCTGGTTCTAGCCCACCTGTGGAAACTTGGTATAATAAAGGTTGAAAGGTGTGGTAATTATTTTTATCCAAAAGCACCACTTGTACTTCCTGCTTAGATAGTTTTTTTGCTAAAGCAACACCAGCAAAACCGCCACCAATAATTATAATTCTAGGAAAACTCGTTCTTGGTATATTCATAAATAAAAACTTGCAGCGCAAAGGTAATAAAACAAGTACAGATTTTCTTCTTAATAGAAAGTACAAATTAAAGAGGAACAAGGTAATTAAATCCCAAGATTTTTTTTCGATTTATAAGGCGCTTCATCCTTTTTTCGAATTCGATTTTGTAAATTAGCAATCTAAATTTTAACAAATGAGTAAATACGATATTATTGTTCTTGGAAGTGGTCCTGGTGGCTATGTAACAGCTATTAGAGCATCACAATTAGGTTTTAAAACCGCTATTGTTGAAAAAGAGAATCTTGGTGGTGTATGCTTAAATTGGGGGTGTATCCCAACAAAAGCATTATTAAAATCTGCCCAAGTTTTTGAATATCTGAAGCATGCAGAAGATTATGGTTTGAAAGTAGAAGATGCCAAGCACGATTTTGATGCGGTTGTTAATCGTAGCCGTGGTGTTGCAGATGGTATGAGTAAAGGGGTTCAATTTTTAATGAAGAAGAATAAAATTGATGTTATTGATGGTTTTGGAAAACTAAAACCAGGAAAAAAGGTTGATGTTGATGGTACGGAATATAGTGCAGATAATATTATTATTGCCACAGGAGCGCGCTCTCGTGAGTTACCAAGTTTACCGCAAGATGGCGAAAAAGTAATTGGTTACAGACAAGCTATGACGCTTAAAAAACAGCCAAAAAAGATGATTGTGGTTGGTTCTGGTGCTATAGGTGTTGAGTTTGCTTATTTCTATAACTCTATGGGAACTGATGTTACTATAGTTGAATACTTACCAGGCATTGTACCTGTTGAAGATGAAGATGTTTCCAAACAATTAGAAAAAAGTTTTAAGAAATCTGGAATTAATATTATGACCTCTGCCGAGGTTACTAAAGTAGACACCTCCGGGAAAGGTGTTAAAGCTACTGTAAAGACCAGTAAAGGTGAAGAAATTCTTGAAGCTGATGTTATTTTAAGTGCGGTTGGTATTAAAACCAATATTGAAAATATAGGCTTAGAAGATGTAGGTATTGTTGTGGATCGAGACAAAGTAATTGTTAATGATTTTTACCAAACCAATATTCCGGGTTACTATGCTATTGGCGATATTACGCCTGGCCCTGCGCTCGCACATGTCGCTTCTGCAGAAGGTATTTTATGTGTAGAGAAATTAGCAGGCCAACATGTTGAAGTATTGGATTATGGAAATATTCCTGGGTGTACATACTGCGCTCCTGAGATTGCTTCTGTTGGCTTAACTGAAAAGCAAGCAAAAGATAAAGGATTAGATATTAAAATCGGTAAATTTCCATTCTCGGCATCTGGTAAAGCTAGTGCTGGAGGAAATAAAGAAGGTTTTGTAAAAGTTATTTTTGACGCCAAATATGGCGAATGGTTAGGTTGCCATATGATTGGTGCTGGCGTTACCGATATGATTGCAGAAGCAGTTTTAGGTAGAAAACTAGAAACTACAGGGCATGAAGTTTTAAAAGCGATTCACCCACATCCAACTATGAGTGAAGCCGTTATGGAAGCTGTTGCTGCGGCTTATGATGAGGTTATACATTTGTAAACCACTTCTAGCCTCCCCGAAAAGAAGGAATTCTTACTCAGATAAATAAAAATAAAAAAATGCGATTCAAAATTTGAATCGCATTTTTTTATTTTAAAATTTAAATTTACCACCTAGTTTCAAAATTGGGGCTACTGTCGGTAAATTTGTGTTAAAAGGTGTATTGGAATTCAAATAATAATTATAACGTGCATCCATTGAAAACGATTCATTGAAATCGTATTTAACACCTAAAGTACCGGAAACCGTTACCTCTTCAATAGAGCCATTTTGAAATAATATATTTATCTTAGGTCCAAATAGTACACTAAATTTATTACTAACGAAATATTTTGTTAATAATGGAAATTCTTTTACTCTGTAAGTTGTACCCAAGCCACCAAAGTTAGCTTTGATATTTTCTGCTCTTAAAACCCAATTTTCGCTTATTTTACATTCTGAATAATAATTGGAGAATGGTAAAACAGTCTTGTTAATATTAACTTCATCTGAAATAATATAAACATCAGTGGTCTTATCTTCTTGAGATAAGACTATATTTTAAGTAGCTAATACAAATAGTATGATAATTCATGTTTTCATAATTTAATCTCAATACCTTTTGAAGGTGAATTAACACTTGAATAAGAAGAACTAACATGTAGAGTAAGCCTAAGCTTTTGCACCTTCAAATTTGCTGATACAAATACAGCTAAAAAAAGTAGTAATTTTTTCATAATAGATTTATTTTTACTAATTATCAATAAAACAAATCTAGGTCTAAAGCTTATTAAAGTTCTCCTAAGAGAGTTATAAATAAAATATAACTAAAAGTTAATTAAGTATAAAATACTTCACTTTTGGAACGTATTTTACATATCCACTTATTCGAGTAAAAATGCTTGTTTTGGAAAGGCTAGGTCGGGATTATTCCAGATGGGGTTTATTTTTAAAAACTTTGAATAGCCAATTCATAACTCTGTAAGCCAAAACCAAGAATAACACCTTTGGCGTTTGGCGATATAAAAGACTGATGCCTAAATTCTTCGCGATTAAACGTATTAGAAATATGAACTTCAACAACAGGTGTTTCAATAGCTTTTATAGCATCACCAATGCCCACTGAGGTATGTGTATATGCGGCGGCATTTAAAACAATACCATCATAAGTAAAACCTACTTCGTGTAATTTATCAATCAACTCCCCTTCTATGTTGGATTGAAAATAATCTAAATTCACATTAGGGTACTTGCCTTTTACTTCTTCCAAAAATTCTGTAAAAGATAAACTGCCATAAATATTAGGTTCTCTTTTTCCTAATAAGTTCAAGTTTGGGCCGTTGATGATGATTAGTTTTTTCATAAAGTAAATATATTAAAATTTGGGCATAAAAAACCGAAGCGTAAACTTCGACATTAAAAAAGTTTATAATTACCAATCCTAAGATATAAATGCACTTAAACGTATTGGAACTGTTTTAGATTCAAAACTAAAATAATCTGAATTACCAGCAATATAGGAGTCTCTATAAAAAGCATCAGAAAAAAATGCTGACCAAAAATCCGTTGATGCCCAATCTCACTTCCAACTGAAAATTACCCGCAATAATATCAAAATCATCTTGAATGGTAAAATATGCTATAGTAATTAGTGCATAACAGCCTTTTAAAACCTCATCTTATGAAAAATATAATCTATACCCTTCGCGTAGCCCAGAATCTCGAATACCATTACTATTAGTATATAGTCCTTAAAATGGTTACCTTTTGTTTACCTTGAGCTGAGAATTCTTAACCCACGCTAGCAAAACAAAATACTAATTTTTTTGAGCTTATTTGAACACCAATCTTTAGCATTAAGCCTCTAAGTATAAATAACCCCATTAATGCGGGTAATATTAATTTTTTTTTATTTCAGAGATTTTATTTTGGTTACAAAAATCGAAAATGAACTTATAAAAAACCATATCTTAATTCAAATAATTAATACTATACCATTAAAAAATAGAATGCTTTAATTAAAATAACAATTTATCTATATTTATCATTTAATCACACCTCATTTTTCACATTAAATTTTGTGTTATCGGTATTAATTATATTTTTATGAATTGGAAGCATGCATTAAAGGATTATCAATTATATTTAAAAATAGAACGCGGGCTATCAAAAAACTCCATTGATAACTATGCATTAGATTTAAAAAAACTGATAGCTTTTATTGAAGTTAATAAAATTAACCAATCCCCTATAAATATATCTCAGGAAATTATGCAACAATTTATTTATAATGCAGCCAAACACATTAATGCCAGGTCACAATCTAGATTAATTTCTGGATTACGAAGTTTTTTTAATTATTTAGTATTCGAAGATTACAGAAAAGATAATCCTTTAGAACTTATAGAATCCCCTAAAATAGGTAGAAAACTTCCAGATACATTATCAGAACAAGAAATAGACCAAATTATAAAGGCTATTGATTTAAGCAAACCAGAGGGTGAACGTAATAGAGCCATATTAGAAACACTATATGGTTGTGGCTTGAGAGTTAGCGAACTTGTAAATTTAAAAATATCAGATTTGTTTTTTGATGAAGGCTTTATTAAAGTAACAGGTAAGGGAAACAAACAGCGGTTTGTTCCCATTATAGATGTTACTAAAAAATATATTAATAGTTATAGAAATAATATCAGGAATCATATAGCTATAAAAAATGGTCATGAAGATACATTGTTTTTAAATAGACGCGGTAGGCAATTAACTCGTGCTATGATATTTACTATAATAAAACAGCTTGCAAAAAAAATAGAGCTTAAAAAGAATATTTCACCCCATACCTTTAGGCACTCATTTGCAACACATTTATTACAAAACAATGCAGATTTACGTTCTATACAGCTTATGTTGGGTCATGAAAGTATAACTACTACTGAAATTTATGTACATTTAGATAAAAGCCATTTAACTGAAATTATAGAAAAATACCATCCTAGAAAGTAAAAAGCATCAAACTTCCGCTTCATTATTTTCTTTTTTATATTTTTGAAAATTAACAAATTAATGGTAACTTTATAAATGAGTACATAACCAACGACCATAGTAAAGCAAAATTGAAATTTCGACGCTATCTTACTTCTTTTTTTAAAAAAAACAAAGTTTCATCAGAGCTAGGTGAAACGAAAAAAAACATTGCCGAAAATCATTCTGAAGAAATAAAATGGCAATTAGCATTGGATATTTCTGATATTGGTGTTTGGGATTTTGATGCAAAATTGAATAAAGTTTATTTCTCAGAACCTTCAAAGCGTATTATAGGTTTTAAGGATGATATTAATTTTGGCAATAATATAAATGATTGGAATGATAGGGTTCATCCAGAAGACAGGCAAAAATACTTTCAAGATTACCAAGACCACATGAACGGTTTAAAATCGATATATTTTAATGAACATAGAGTTAAATGTAAGGATGGTTCCTACAAATGGATACTTGATAAGGGAAAGGTTATTGAATGGGATAGTGAAAGCAAACCGAGTCGTTTTATTGGCACACATGTTAATATTACTAAACATGTCGAGAATGAAATAAAATTATCAAATACATTAAATCTAGTAAGTAAACAAAATAATAAGCTTAAAAATTTTGCCCATATCGTCACGCATAATTTAAAACAATATGCAAGTAATTTTGAAAATTTACTTGATTTTTATAGAGAAGCTGAGTCTGAAAATGAAAAAAAGGAATTAATAGATTACCTTAAAACATTATCAACCTCTTTAACTAAAACAATTAGTAAGTTAAATGAAATCGTGTCCATACAAAATAATAAAAACAATGAGATAGAAAAACTTTATTTGGCAGATGAGGTCAATAAAATGTTACATGTTTTAAATTTAGCTATTAAGAAAAATAATGCTATAATAGTTAATAATATTGACCCAGATTTGTATATTTTTTATAATCCAATATACTTAGAAAGCATCATTCAAAACTTATTTACCAATGCTATTAAATATAAACATCCAGAAAGATTTCCAATTATAAGTTTAAATACTGTTTTAACAAAAGATAGTATTAAAGTTTTTTTATCTGATAATGGTATTGGTATTGATTTGAATAAATTTGGAGATTCTGTTTTTGGTTTATATAAAACTTTTCACAATAATAAAGACGCTGAAGGTGTTGGTCTTTATTTAGTAAAAAATCAAATTGAAGCTTATGGTGGTGAAATTAAACTTGATAGTGAGGTCAACATTGGAACGACCTTTACCATTACTATTCCAAATAAAAAAAATCCAGCCTATAGCTAGATTTTTTAACATATTATAAAAATTTTTAAAAGAAGGGTGGTAGTATTACTTTGCAATGTTAACCGCTCTGGTTTCTCTAATAACAGTAACCTTAACTTGCCCTGGATAGGTCATATCTGTTTGAACTTTTTGAGAAATACTAAAGGATAAATCTGCAGCTTTTTGATCATCAACTTTTTCACTTTCAACAATAACACGAAGTTCTCTACCAGCTTGAATAGCGTACGCTTTTTTAACTCCACTGAATCCAAAGGCAATATCCTCTAAGTCTTTTAATCTTTGTATGTAACTATCTAAAACTTGGCGTCTCGCACCTGGCCTGGCTCCAGAGATAGCATCACATACTTGAACTATAGGTCCTAGTAACGATTTCATTTCTATTTCATCGTGGTGCGCTCCAATAGCATTGCAAACTTCGCTCTTTTCACCAAATTTATCAGCCCATTGCATACCCAGTATAGCGTGTGGCGTTTCCATATCGGCTTCTGCATCTGGTACTTTTCCAATATCATGCAATAATCCAGCGCGTTTTGCCAATTTAGGATTCAATCCTAATTCCGCCGCCATAACACCACATAATTTCGCAACCTCACGCGAGTGTTGTAATAAGTTTTGTCCGTAAGACGAGCGGTATTTCATTCTACCTACCATTTTAATTAATTCTGGATTCAGATTATGGATACCTAAATCAATAACGGTACGTTTACCAACTTCAATAATTTCTTGTTCTATTTGCTTTTGCGTTTTCTTAACAATTTCCTCAATTCTTGCAGGATGAATTCTTCCATCGGTAACTAATTTATGTAAAGATAAACGAGCCACTTCTCTACGCACCGAATCAAAACATGATAATATAATCGCCTCTGGCGTGTCGTCCACAATAATCTCAACACCTGTTGCTGCTTCAATAGCTCTGATATTTCGTCCTTCACGACCAATTATGCGCCCCTTAACGTCATCAGATTCAATATTAAATACAGATACGCAATTATCTACCGCTTCTTCTGTTCCAATACGTTGTATGGTATTTATAATAATTTTTTTGGCATCCTGTTCCGCAGTTAATTTAGCTTCCTCTAAAGAACTTTGTACATATGCCATAGCATCATTTTTAGCCTCTCCTTTTAAGGACTCTACTAATTGCTCTTTAGCTTCTTCTGCCGAAAGGCTTGAAATAACCTCTAGTTGCTGTACTTGACTTTTATGTAACTTATCAACTTCCTCTTGTTTCTTATCAAGTACATCCAACCTATAATTGTAATCTTTTATTTTATTTTCAAGATTATCGTTAAACTTTTTAGTTTTAGCAACTTCACTAGAAATTTGAGATTCCTTATCGCGAGTACGTTTTTCAGACTCAGCCATTTTTTTATCACGGGATAAAATAACTTTTTCGTGTTCAGATTTAAGTTCTATAAATTTTTCCTTGGCTTGTAATATTTTGTCTTTTTTAAGTGTTTCGCCTTCACTTCGAGCTTCTTTAAGTATTAAAGTAGCATTTTTCTTAGCTTCTTTAACAAGCTTAGAAGCATTGTTTTTCTCTAATGTTTTTGCTATTATAAAGCCAATTATCAGCCCTAATATAACTCCTCCTATTGCAAATAAAATTGCGTTATCCATCCCTTTTATTTAGTTGATTTGTATATAAATTACTTATTTAACAATATAATATATAGTCAAATAAGGGTATAAAAAAGCCTACACCAGTATAAAGTTTTGTATAAACTCCTTAAAAACAAGTTTAGGGCTAACAAGCTGATCAAGGGTCTGCTCAAGACACTAGAAATAATCCAGTACTAGCAGCATGCTTTTACAACTTAAACTCACCCTTTTTAAAGAATTATTCGTTGAGTTTATCAAAAAAAATAACTAATGTAGGCAGTAACTTTTTAGTTTATTTTAAAGAACGTTAAGAAACTAAATGCGAATGCAACATATCATTTAAAGCACTGAGTTTTTCCTGAACATGCTCACTTACAGTTGCTTTATCAATAGACTTCTGTTCTACTTGAGAGGCAAACTGTAAGGCACACATAGCCAATACATCTTGTTTATCTCGAACAGAATAACTTTGCTCAAATTGCTTTATCATCACCTCAATGCTTTTAGCTGCTTTTCGTAATCCCTCCTCTTGACTTGACTCAATAGTTAAAGGATATACTCTATTAGCTATAGATAGCTTTATTTTAAGCTTTTCTGACATTAATTTTAATTAACTTTAATCAGCGAGCTGAGCAATACAATGATCAATATCCCTAATTAATGCGTTTATTTTAAGCTTAGTTTCTCTTTTATTTTCGTCACTACCAAGTATTGTATTTGCAATTTTAAGAGCCTCATATTTTTCTTTCCAATTTAAAATATACGTCTCTTGGGTTACATTTTCTTGCTTTGAAACCTCTAATTCCTCATTTAATTTCAAATTAGCAAGTTTTAAAAGCTCTAGTTTGTGTAATACTTTACTAATCTTGTTTTCTAATGAATCTACAATATCCTCAATATTACTCATTTACAAAATTCAATACTTACCTTACAAAGTTAACAATCTTAGCTAGAAATCACAATTGTTTTAGCATAAAATTTAACTTTATTTAGCTTTCCCTTAAATACATTAAGATGGCTTGATTATTGTTTTATCCTTTGTGTTTTAATATCAAATTAATATTTTTGCCACAATTCTTACTTATGCGATTTATACTGTCCCTTTTTTTAGTTTTCACTTTATTTTCAAGTGCTCAAAATAACTATCCTCAAGATTATTTCAGCAATCCGTTAGAAATCCCGATTGTACTTGCTGGTACGTTTGCAGAGTTACGCTCCAATCATTTTCACTCCGGCATCGATATTAAAACACAACAACGCAAAGGTTTAAATATAAATGCTTCTGCTAGCGGGTTTGTTAGCAGGATAAAAGTAGCGCACTTTGGCTACGGAAAAGCATTATACATTACACACCCTAATGGTTATACTACAGTTTATGCACATCTTCAAAAATTCTCTCCAGATATTGAAGCTTATGTAAAAAAACAACAATATGAAAACGAATCTTATGAAATCGAATTATTTCCAAAGGCTGAAGATTTACCTGTTTTAAAAAACAATCTTGTCGCTTACAGCGGAAATTCAGGAGGATCCGGAGGGCCTCATTTACATTTTGAAATTAGGGATAAAAAAGAGCGTCCCATAAACCCAATGCTTTTCGGTATTGATGTAAAAGATACCAGCAACCCCGTAATCAAGTCTATTTACGCATACCCTTTAAATAAAAATTCATTTATAAATAAGTCTAACAGTAAACAAAAATTAAGATTAACACCTTTAAAAAATGGGGATTATATGACTGAAAATATTGAAGCCTCAGGGACTATAGGTTTCGGTATTAGTACTGTTGACAGACAGGATTTAGCCGCAAACTCAAACGGTGTATATAATATTCAGACATTTATTAACGGCAATAGAAATTTTGAAATAGATTTTAAACGCTTCTCCTTTAGTGAAACAAAACATCTTAATCAACTTATTGATTACGAGCATTTTTCAACTCAAAAACAGCGTATTCAGAAATTATTCAGAATAAATAATCCCTTGAGCTTGTTTAAATCCACACTTAATGACGGTTTTATTAAAGTTGAGGACAGTACCTACTCGGTCTACAAAGTTAGAGTTGCCGATTATAAAAACAACGAATCCTGGGTTACAGTTCATATTAAAGGCACAAAAAAATCGATTTCTAAATCTGAAGAAAAAAAGGTAACGCCATATTTTATTAAAGCAGACCAAACCACTAATTTAAAATCTGGTGGGGTTTCAATCGATTTATATAAAGATACATTTTACGAAGATTTTTACATTGATTTTGAAGTCAATAACGACACACTTACACTTCACAAAGATGTAAAAGCTACCAAAAAGAATTTTACAATAACTTATGATGTTAGTAAATACACAAACGAAGATAGAAACAAACTTTATATTGCACGATTAATAGGCTATAAAAACTACCCAGCTTACACATATACCACGAGAAAAAATCACTTTTTAATAGCAAAAACAAAAAAATTAGGGACTTTCGCTCTAGCTACAGATACCATAAAGCCTAAAATATCTGCTGTTAATTTTAAAGATAAACAATGGCTAAGTAAATACCGATATTTAAAGATTAAAATTGATGATCAAGGTTCTGGAATCTCAAGTTACAGAGCAACTATAAACGGGAAATGGATTTTAATGGAATATGATTATAAAACGAAAGTATTAACTTACGACTTTAACGATAGTGTTGTTACAGACACCAAAAACAATTTAAAAGTAATTGTTACGGATAACGTTGGAAATAATTCTACTTTTGAATCGTTATTTTATAGAAAATAAATTTTTAAACCTTGAAGGCAAAACAACTATTAATTACCATTCTATACCTTTTATCTGTAACTCTAAGTGTTGCGCAAAATGCGACCATTAAAGGTGTTATTTTAAATGAAAACAACAAAGCTATTGAAAAAGTTAGCATTACTTACGATGCTAAGGGAACAGAAACCAATAGTAATGGTTTTTACACCATAATAATTCCTGCAAATCAAAATATAACTATTGAATTTACACACCTTTCCCATAAAAAAGTAATAAGTACTTTTAATTTGAAAAATGGTGAAACGTTTGAATTCAACCCGGTTATGAGCACATCTATTGAACAGATAGCCACCGTTGTAGTAAATAGTAACAGAAGAAAAGAAGTAGAAGGCATCATTACAATAAAACCAGATGCTATTAGAAAAATACCAGGCGCTAATGCCGGTGTTGAAAATTTACTTTTAACACTACCAGGAGTTAGTAATAATAACGAATTAAGCACACAATATTCTGTTCGTGGTGGAAATTATGATGAAAATTTAGTGTACGTAAATGGTATAGAAGTTTACAGACCTTTTTTAGTACGTTCAGGACAACAAGAAGGTTTGAGTTTTGTAAATACCGATTTGGTTCAAAATGTAGATTTCTCCGCGGGTGGTTTTCAAGCAAAGTATGGCGATAAATTATCTTCTGTTCTGGACATCACTTATAAAAACCCGTATCAATTTGAAGTAAATGCAGATTTGAGTTTACTTGGTGGTAGTCTTTCGGTCGAAAATTTAAGTAAGGATTCTAAATTCTCAAGCATTGTCGGGCTACGTTATCGTGATAACGGTTTATTAGTTAACGCCAAAGAAACAGAAACGAATTTCAGACCAACATTTGCCGATGCACAAGGCTATTTTACTTATAACTTTTCAAATAAATTCCATCTGAGTTTTTTAGGAAGTGCCTCAATTAATAAATATAATTTCCAACCTAAAGCTCGACAAACTAATTTTGGCACACTCTCTGAACCAGTTGCTTTAATTGTGGATTACGAAGGTCAAGAAAAAGACAGATACCAAACCCTATTTAGTGCTTTTAAAGGCTCATATTTTGCAAATGATAATCTTTCACTCCATTTAATAGCCTCAACATATCATACAACAGAGGAAGAATACTTTGATATTTTTGCAGATTATTTTCTAGGAGAAGTAAATAGTAATATTGGGGATTCCAATTTAGGTGAGGTTGAATTTAACGAAGGTATTGGTAGCCAGCTTAATCATGGTAGAAATGATTTGGATGCCCTTATTACAAACATAGAACACAAAGGGGATTTTAAGTTAAATGAAAATAGGTTCGAATGGTCTGTAAAATATACCTATGAAGATATTAGGGATCGCTTAGTAGAATGGGAAGTTATCGACTCTGCAGGCTTTTCTGTAAGACCACCAAGAATAGTTACAAACGAGCAACCTTATGAAGCATTCACGGGGCCTCTGCTACCTTACCAAAATGTTAGATCAACCAATAGTACACAAATAAAAAGATTCCAAGCTTACGGGCAATGGAGTAAACGAAGTACATTAGGGACTAGTGATGTTTGGTACAATGCTGGTGTTCGTGCACATAGCTGGTCTGTTAGCGGTGCTGGCATTTCTAAATCAAATCAGGTTGTTGTTAGCCCACGTGCTCAATTTGCAATAAAACCAGACTGGGAGAAAGATATGCTTTTTAGAGTAGCTGGAGGTTTGTATTATCAGCCACCATTTTACAGAGAACTACGTGATGCTAACGGCATTATTCAGCCTGATCTAAAAGCTCAAAAATCTTTTCATTTCGTTCTTGGAAACGATTATAGTTTCAAAATATGGAACAGACCTTTTAAGTTAACTTCCGAAGTGTATTATAAAAACTTATCTGACGTTAACCCATACACACTTGAAAATGTGCGTATCCGTTACAGAGCAAACAATAGCGCAAAAGCTTATGCTTACGGATTGGACATGCGTTTAAATGGTGAATTTGTTCCTGGCACAGAATCATGGCTAAGTTTTGGATATTTAAAAACAGAAGAAAATATAAACAATAGAGGGTTCATTTCTAGACCTACAGATCAACGCTTAAAGTTCGCCGCTCTTTTTCAGGATTATGTACCTAACATGCCAAATTTGAAAATTTATTTAAACATGGTTTTTAATACAGGACTACCTGGTGGCTCTCCTAGTTATGCTAATCCTTATGACTATCAAAATAGATTACCATCTTACAAACGTGCCGATTTAGGTTTACAGTACGTTTTGGTAGATTCGAAAAAAAGATTTGATACGGGTTGGAAAAAACCATTTAAAGAACTCTCATTCGGTTTTGAAATATTCAATATCTTTGATGTACAAAACTCTATTACAAATACTTGGGTAAGAGATGTAAGTAGCAAAAGGCAAATTGCTATCCCTAATTATTTAACGCCTCGTGTTTTTAATGTGAGGACGACTATGAAGTTTTGAACTAATCTATGAATGCATTCAGAACATTTATAACATAATCAATTTCTTTCTTAGTATTGAATTTACTAAACGAAAAGCGAATAGATGGTTTTTTCAAATCATCGTCATTTAAAATTTCTGCCAATACGTGCGAATTTTGAGAGCTCCCACTTTGGCACGCACTTCCTTTGGAGCAAGCTATACCTTTTAAATCCAATTGAAACAACAACATGGCAGATTTTTTTGGTGAGATTGGCAAGCGTAAATTAATAAGCGTATAGGTGTTTTTATCAGAATCATCAGAAAAGCCATTAAACTTAACCTCAGGTAAGGCTTTTTTTATTTCATAAATAAAATAGTTTCTCAATTGGCTAATGTATCGATGCTCTTCTTCCAAATTATCACAAGCTATTTTTAAAGCCAATTCCATACCTACAATATTATGAACGCTTTCTGTACCTGCTCGCAAACCACGCTCCTGCTCTCCTCCCGTAATCGAAGGTTTTAAACCTGAATTTTTTCTAATAAACACAAAACCTACGCCTTTTGGACCATGAAATTTGTGTGCTGATGCTGCTAAAAAATCAACAGGAACATCTTGTAAATCTATTTTGAAATGCCCTACTGATTGTACAGCGTCCGTATGAAACCAAGCATTATTAGTTTTACATAATTTAGCAACACGGGTCATATCTAAAATAGTTCCTATTTCATTATTTATATGCATCAAGCTAACTAAAGTCTTTGCTTCGGTTTGTAATAATGTTTCAAGATGCGAATATTCTATATGTCCGTGTTCATCTAGTTTTACAAAACTCACTTGAATTTTAAAATCATTTTGTAGCTTTCCAACTGTATGTAAAACCGCGTGATGTTCAATTTTCGACGTTATAATATGTGTAACGCCTAAATCTTTAACAGCGCTATTCAAAACAAAATTATCAGCTTCTGTACCTCCAGAAGTAAAAATAATTTCACCAGCAGAAACATGTAACGTATTTGCAATTGCCTTTCTTGATTTTTCCACTAAAGCTTTTGATGCTCTTCCAAAACTATGAGATGACGATGGGTTACCAAAATTACTTTTCATAACCTCAGTAATGGCATCAACAACCTCATCACGCATTGGTGTTGTAGCTGCATTATCAAAATAAACCGATTTCATATAGTTATGAATATTTTAAAATCAAAGATATTTATTATCAAAAATACTTGAAATAAAATTATTTTGAACTTTTTTTAGTATTAAAGCGTTATAATTATCAATTCTATTATTTTTGCCTAAAACCCAAATACGATGCGTCAATTATTTTTTGTTTTTTTTGCTTTAAGTACGCTATGCCTCAATTCTTGTGATGATGGTGATATTATTACTTTTGAATTGGATTTTGAAGACACTTTTGAAGCTTGCGATGGTGGAGATGATTTAGTGTTTTACAAAACTAAAGATGACCCTTCTGAATCTTTATCATTAAAATTAAACAACGTTAATTTAAGCGATATACTAATAGTGGATGCAGATACTAGTATTTTTGAGAAAATTTACACCATAAGCACTACAAATCCGTTTAATTACCGCACTTATAGTAACAAAACTTTACCAAGCGATTTATTTTGTAATGCGATACCAAACTCTGACGTTAAAATTAAGGAAGATATAGAAAGCACTAGTGGTAGTGCAACATTAAGAACCGTATTAGTAGAGGATGATGATGA